>Ga0172368_10004681_pt1 | contig 15714 bp, 13 predicted proteins | sample Lak11m_FD_114540 | JGI IMG/M metagenome (GOLD analysis project Ga0172368, IMG submission 114540) | Freshwater microbial communities from Kabuno Bay, South-Kivu, Congo - kab_022012_11m | ecosystem: Environmental > Aquatic > Freshwater > Lake | place: Democratic Republic of the Congo: South-Kivu...
CCACCCCTTCATCGCCAGAACCTTCGTGATCGCCGCCGTCAGCGTCGTCTTGCCGTGATCGATATGCCCGATCGTCCCTACATTGACGTGCGGCTTGGTGCGCTCAAATATCTGCTTCGCCATAGGTGGTAACCTCCTGCTTGTGCATGGCCTTTGGGCGATAAGTCGCCGCCGAAACCTTTAGTAAAGAACGAGGCAGCGGCGGCGATTTCACACAACATTCAACTGGAGCCCACGATCGGACTTGAACCGATGACCCCGTTCTTACCAAGAACGTGCTCTACCGACTGAGCTACGTGGGCGAGCCGGTCATAAGGTTACAGGTTCAAAGTCAAAAGTCCAAGTAACCAACTCACCTGAAACCTTCAACCTTGTACTTGTAACAATCATACCTGTGGGCAGAGAAGGATTCGAACCTCCGAAGGCGTCAGCCAGCTGATTTCATCCCGCTACGACTTTCGTCGCTCCTGATTCGTTGGACCAGGATTTGTGGGTTGGACTTTGTCTTCATCCGGTCTGGATGCTCCCCGTAAAGTCTCTACACCTTCCCTTGATCAGGGCTTGGCTCGGCGTTACCACCTTCCACAGGTTTCACCGAATTTGAGGAGTGTTCACCTACAGATTCCTCTGTAGGGCTGCAATTATCACCAGCGCTCGGAAGGACATATCGCACTGGCGATAGCCAAGTTGCCTTTTTGCTTGTTGTCCATGATCGGATTTCCCTCGGCAAACTTGACTCTTTACAGTCAGCCCCCTTTGGCCACTTGGGTATCTGCCCCGGTTGATAAGGTGCACCGTAAGCCGACGGCCGGAATCGAACCGGCAACCCTCGACTTACAAGGTCGATGCTCTGCCGATTGAGCTACGTCGGCATGGATCGCCTTTCACATCACAACGCCATGCTACTCTCAAACGACGCGCGCCAGGCGCTGCGAAAAGTGAGTATATCCGCGGGGAGGTGAAAAGTCAAATACGGCCCCTTTTCCGCGCGTTAGTGCATTATCCGGCGGCGCGGGCCTGGCGGGCCGCCACCAGTGCTATAGATCCGGCGATCGCAGCGTTAAGCGAATCTATTTTACCATACATTGGGATCGAGAGTAACCAATCACAACGCTCACGAACCAGCCGGGCTAACCCCGGCCCTTCAGCTCCCACAACGAGCACAATCCGCCCGGTAAGGTCGGCCTTTGGCAATGGCACGGCTGCCAAGCTGGCATCCAGACCCACAACCCAGATTCCGGCGGTTTTTAGCCGCTCCAATGCCTGCACTAAATTGCCGACCTCGGCGATCGGCAGGTGTTCAACCGCTCCGGCCGAAGCATTCACCACGGCCGGCGTGATGCTCGCTGCCCGGCGGTCGGGCAGGAACACGGCAGTCACGGCCATCGCCTCGGCTGTCCGTAACAGCGTGCCCAGGTTTTGCACATCCTGTAGGTGATCCAGGGCCAGATAAAGGGTGCCGCTTGAATCGGCGGCGGGCAACACCTCGTCCAGGTCAACGTAAGGATACGGGCCGGCCTCGGCCACAACCCCCTGGTGATTGACAGCCCCGACGCGATCCAAAGTCGGCCGCGGCGCAGGCATGACCGGACACCCCCTCTGTCGGGCGGCTGCGATGATTTCCGCAATAATACCGGTCTGCTGCACGCCCTGTCCCAGATAGACGCGCGAAATACGACGCCGTCCAGCGCGCAGCGCTTCCAGCACGGCATGACGGCCGTAGAGCAGCTCGGTCTGGATAGACATCGTGTCCGCCTTCACCTCGGTCGTAGAGACGTTGTATACAACGTCTCTACTCTTACCCCAACCGCCAGGTGGTGCCCTGTGGCGTATCCTCGACGATCACGCCCAGGGCCTTCAACTCGTCGCGGATCTTATCGGAGAGCGCCCACTGCTTGGCTTTGCGCAAATCTTGCCGGAGGCTCAGGAGCAATTCCACGAACGGCGCGATGGATTGGTTTTCAGCCTTGGGTGTTTCCAACCGCAGGCCCAGCACATCTGTCTGGGCCCTGAAGGCGACCTGCGCCGCGGCAAATGGCTCCCCGCCGATCCCTGCGTCTCGTGCGACGTTAATCGCGCGTACCAGATCGAAGATCGCGGCCAGAGCCCCGGCGGTGTTGAAGTCATCATCCATCGCTGACTCAAAGGCTGCCCGTGCCCGGCGCACCCCTTCGGCCAGCGTATCGACGGCCGGTCCAGTCGCGATCTGCCCTGATGCCGGGCGTAACGCGCTGCGCAACCGTTCCAAGGCCCGCTCGCCGTCCGCGACCACATCGTTGCTGAAAATCAATGGCTTGCGGTAGCCGCTGCCCGCGATCACCAGGCGCAGGACGTCCGCATCGTGTTCGGCCAGGAACTCATCGATGGTGATCAAGTTGCCGAGGCTCTTCGACATCTTCTCGCCGCGGAGCTGAAGCATGCCGTTATGCATCCAGTAGCGAGCAAACGGTTTGCCGGTATAACTCTCGGTTTGAGCGATCTCGTTCTCGTGATGCGGGAAGATCAGATCGTTGCCGCCGCCGTGGATGTCGATCTGTTCGCCCAGGTAAGCCAGATTCATGGCAGAGCACTCGATATGCCAGCCAGGTCGCCCCTTGCCCCATGGACTGTCCCAGTTGGGCTCACCGGGCTTGGCGGCCTTCCAAAGGGCAAAGTCTCCTTCGTCCGTCTTTTCGTCGCTGCTCAGCGCCCGGGTGCCAGAAACCGCCTCCTCCAATTTGCGCCGCGATAGTTTGCCGTAATCATCATCGGAACGGACGCGAAAGTACACATCGCCGCCGGGCGTGACGTAGGCATGATCGCTCTCGATAAGGTCAGCCACCATGCGGATGATCTCGGGAATGGTCTGTGAGACTCGCGGCAAGACAGTCGGTCGCCGGACATTGAGGCGATCCAACTGCGCCTTATACTGTTCGGTGTAACGACTGGCGAGCGTCGCAGGGTCTTCCCCCTCTTTCGCCGCGCGCGCGATGATCTTGTCGTCCACGTCGGTGAAGTTCATGACGTGGCGTACGTCGTAGCCTTTGTATTCCAGGTACCTGCGAATGAAGTCGAACACGATGGAGGACATCGCGTGGCCCACGTGCGCATCGGAGTACACGGTGGGCCCGCAGACGTACATCCGCACCTTGCCTGGCTCAAGGGTTTCAAACACTTCTTTCTCACGAGTCAGGGTATTGTAAACAGCAAGCGACATGGTGTACTACCTCATCAAAATCACTTGGGTGTATTCAAAGCCTGTTATTTGAGCCGGGCGTTTCAACGCTCGGCGAGGCTCGCACGCTTCATGGCCTTGACCTCTGCGATCATTTCAGTGACGCTGGCGCGGCCGGCCTCCGAATCCGCGCCCAGCATTTGCGCCAGCTCGGCCACCCGGTCGTCGCCCGTCAGGACGCTGACCTCAGTGATCGTGCGCTCGCCAGCGATGTGTTTGGTCACATGGAAGTGCTCGTCACCGTAGGCCGCCAACTGTGGCAGGTGAGTGATGCACAAAACCTGATGGCCAATAGCTGATGGCCGATAGCTGATGGCCAATTGCTCTTCCGCACCTCTGCCCCTCTGCCTCTCCGCTTCCCCCCTCCCCTGCCCGCGGGTCAGCCCCCACAGCTTCCGTCCCACGGTGCTGCCCACGCGGCCGCCGATCCCCTGGTCGATCTCGTCGAAAATCAGCGTCGGAGTTTCGTCGGCGCGTCCAAGCACGGTCTTCAGTGCCAGCATCAACCGTGAAGTCTCGCCGCCGGACGCGACCTTCGCTAACGGTCTGAGCGACTCGCCGGGGTTGGCCGAGATGAGGAAGGCGACGGTATCCAGCCCGTGGCTGTCGAAAGCGTAGCGGCCTGGCTCCAGGCCGGCAGTTGCGGCCGCCGCGTCATCCACGACCGCACCGGCCGGGTCTGCCGTCCATGTGATGTCGACAGCGAAGCGTGCCTTCGCCATCAACAGGTCGGCCAATTCGGCCTCGATGGCGCGGGCCATTCGCTCGCCGGCCGCGCGTCGCGCTGCCGAGATCGCCGCTCCCAACCTGCCAATCCGGGTGAGCAAATCCGCCTCTTCGGCTTCGAGGCCGCTGATGCGTTCCTCGGCATGGCTGATGGTATCCAGCTCGGCAGCCGCGCGCTCGCCGTAAGCCAGCACTTCCTCGATCGTGTCACCATATTTGCGTTGCAGCATATGGATCAGGTGCAGCCGTTCCTCCACCTGTTGCAGGCGGCGCGGGTTGAACTCGATGCCATCGCGGTAGCGTCCCAGCTCGCGCGCCAGATCGTCGAGCAGTGCGGTGGCTTCGCCCAGTTGTTCGCCCAACGATCCTGCGTCGGGATCGACCTTGGCCAGCCGCGCCATGGCCTGTTCGGCCGCGCCTAAGGCATCCAGCGCACCGGCGCGTTCGTCATCGCCGCCGGAAAGCAGCATGAGGATCTCGTTGCTGAGTTCTGCGAGCTGTTCGGCGTTGGCCAGGCGGCGGCGTTCTTGTTCCAGATCATCCGTCTCGCCGGATGATAGCTTCGCCGCTGCGATCTCCTCCACCTGGTACGTCAGTAAGTCGATGCGGCGCGCTCGCTCGCGCTCATCCTGGCGCAGGCTCTCAAGCTCCCGCCGCACCGCGCGCACCTGCCGCACCAGGTCGCCGATCTCAGCGCCTTGAGCTTCCAACCCGGCATAGCGGTCCAGCAAGCCCAGGTGCTCGCGCTCGTGCAGCAGCGACAGATGCTCGCCTTGCCCGTGCACATCCACCAGCAGCCCGCCGATCTCGGCCAGCAACGCAGTGGCCACCGCGCGGCCGTTGACGCGCGCCACCGAGCGCCCGTTAGCCCGTACTTCGCGGGCCAGCATCAGAAGGGCTTCCGGGGTCCCGTCGGGGCCCGCCGGCTGATCGTTCTCCAGGCCGTGCTCGGTCAGGATCGGCACGATGCGCGCGACGGCGGATGGGGTGAGCAGGAAAACGCCCTCGACGTCCGTGCGGTCCGCGCCGGCGCGCACCACCTCGGCCGACGCGCGGTCACCCAACAGCAGGTTGACAGCGTCGATGATGATAGATTTGCCAGCGCCTGTCTCGCCGGTGAGCACGTTGAATCCCGGCCCGAAGGTCAGATCGAGCCGATCGATAATGGCGAGATCGCGGATACGAAGCTCCTGTAACATGTTGCCTCAGCACACTTACCGGCCCATCATCCCGACATCTCCTGTGCGGGTTCGCCTTCAACAGCCTTGCCCAGGCCCAGATCATACTCGACTTCGTTGTACCGGCGCACCTGCGGCGTGCGGACGAACACGAATACAGCAAATCCCAGGCTGATCACCGCGCCGAGCGCGATGGCTAACCGGGTGCTGGTTGCCTGGGCGACCGTGCCGGCGAACAGCGCGCTCACGGGCGTCGTCCCGAAAAACATGAACGCATAGGTGCTCATCACGCGGCCGCGTAACTCGTCGGGCACGATGGTCTGTACCATAGTGTTGCTCGTCGCGTTCTGGGTGACGAACCCGATGCCTACGATCACCAGGAAAGCCAGGGCCAGCGGAAACGATCGCAGCCCCGAGAATACCAGCAACGCGGCCGGGAAAATCAGACTGCCAAAGGCGACTTGCACGCCTTTGCGCGGGAATCGGCTGAGCGTGGCGACCGCCAGGGACCCGGTCAGCGCGCCGATGCCCACGGCCGCGTTCATCCAACCCAGGCCAGCCTCGCCCACTCGCAGGACGTCCGCCGCGTAGGCCGGCAGCAGCACCGAGTACGCGAACCCGAAGGTGGAGCTGATACCCACCACAAGTAACAGCATACGGACCACGGGCTCCCGGCCCACGTAACGCAGGCCTTCAGTCATTTCGGACATCATCCGGCCCGTGCGCATACCCTTCCCTGTGTCGTTCTGCAATCGCATGCCGATCAGCGCGATCAGCACGGCAACAAAGCTGAGGCCGTTCAGTGCAAAGCACCATGCAGCCCCCATGCCAGCCAGCACCAGGCCGCCAACGGCCGGTCCCACGACGCGCGCCAGGTTGAACATCGTTGAGTTCAGCGCGATGGCATTTTGCATATCACGGCGATCATCCACCATGTCAACTGCCAGGGCCTGGCGTGCCGGCGCATCAAAGGAGTTGGCGACGCCCATTATGAAGGCTAACACGCCGATGTGCCACACCTGCAAGATCCCGGTCCAGGCAAACGCGGCCTGGATGAAAGCACAGATCATCATGACCGTCTGGGTGAGGATCACCAGCCGGCGCTTCGACGTCCGGTCAATGATGGTGCCTGCCGGCAACATCAGGAACAGCGTTGGGATCGAGCCTATGAAAGAAATAGTGCCCAGCGCCAGTTGTGAGCCGGTGAGCTGATACACCAACCACCCTTGGGCCACCGATTGCATCCAGGTGCCCATCAACGAGAGTGCTTGACCGATGAACCAGCGCCGGAAGTTCGGGTAGCGCAACGATGCGAAGGTCGCCTGCAACCGACCCGATGTGTATGTGTTGGCCGCCATCGCCTACAGCAACCTCGCGTAGATCGCGCTGGCAGCCAGTCCGGTGGCCAGCAACACGTCCAGCCTGAAAAGCAGGCGTGGCAGAATCGACAGCGACCGGGCGAGCGACACGGTGAGCAATGCTTGACCGCCAAACAGCACGAACCCGCCGGCAATGACGCCGACGATGAACAATATGGCCGCGATCCATTTCATGCCGCGTGCCCGACGCCTTTTCACCGCGCCGCGGATGATCTCGGCGACCAGCCCGCCCGCAGCGGGCCCAACGAACAGAGCAATGATGAAACTGAAGATGCCAAGAATGCCAAGAAAAGCGTATGCCAGCGCACCGAAGATGCCACCTACCACCAGGGCCACGATGCCGGCGATAAGCAGGTCGGATTGCCCGCCGTTGTAAAAGACGTTCTGCTGGGAGCGCACACACTCCCTGCACCGATAGCCTACCGGCGTGCGCACCGCGCACTGATAACAGATCGGCTTATTGCACTTATTGCACCGCAGCATCGTCTCGCGGTCAGGATGGTTGGCGCAGTGTAAGACTGTAATCGTATCGTCAGGCATGAAAACTCCATTTGCTGGTAGACTGGGGATCAGGGAATAGGGATTGGGGATTAGGGATTAGGAAACTGGGAAACTCGCATGATGCGAACCCTTTACATCAATCTACCCAGTTACCAGTTCACCTAGGTATCTAGTTCCTAGTTCCTAATTCCTAGTTCCTAGTCACCCAATCACCGCGTTACCCCGTCCACCTCAGCCGGTCCATCAACGTCCGGTAGAAATAGGACCGGTCCTGCAGGTGCACGAAATTGCTCGTGTGTTGGCTGGCGCGTACCTCGATCCGATCTCCCTCGGCCAGGGCGATTTCGAACTGTCCGTCCACCGTCAGGATAGGCGCATAATCCGCGTGGGCCCGCAGCGTTACGGTCACGCCCTGGGCCAGCACAACCGGCCGGTCAAGGCTCAGGTGAGGACAGATCGGGATCAGCAAGATGTTTTTCAGTTCGGGCGGCAGGATCGGACCGCCAGCGGCCAGCGCGTAACCGGTGCTGCCTGTAGGCGTGGCGACGATCACCCCGTCGGCGTGATAAGTGGTGAGGAACCCTTGATCGACCCAGGTCTGGACGGTGACCATGCGCGCCAGGCCGCCACGGCTGATCACCACGTCGTTCAAGGCCTGGTAGGCGTGATTGACCGGAGGCTGCCCACCGCGCACCACGCTGACATCCAACAGCATCCGTTCTTCCAGCCAGTAATTCCCCGCGAGCATCTGCTCCATTGGCTCACGCCAGGCGTCCGGCTGCACCTCACCCAGGAAGCTCACCTTGCCCAGCTTGACCCCCAGGATCGGCACCCCATGACGGCTGCCCACGCGGGCCGCGCGCAGCATGGTGCCGTCGCCGCCCAGGGTGACCAGGACATCCAATCCGGCGACATGCGCCAGCGCGTCCGGCTCATCCCACGCCGAGCCGATCCATACGGCACGGCCGTGGCTGCGCAAGAATTCTTCCATGCGCTCGGCCAACGCCGTGGACTCGGGTTTCTTGGGGTGATAGAGAAGACCGATCGAGTAAGGGGATGTCATCATACGGTGTCTCAACGTGGTGCCTGACGAGCGATGAGTAATGAGTAATCATGTTTGAGGTTACTCGTTACTCATTCCTCATTTTCGTTTCCTCGTTCAATATGGCCTGTTTTCGTCCATCAGCTTGCCCAGGTTTGTAGCAAAGTCCGTCTCGATGCGTTGCACCTGGCAGCCGCTCATCCGCAAGCCCTGTTCGGTCAACGCGCTCACGGCGCTGACGCCACCCAGGATGGTGACGTGCCGCGCCTTACGCGCCTCAGCCTCGTCGCTGCCGACAGTCGGCCGGAAACGGCCGACGTAGCGCAGGATCGCCAGGAAATCATCTTTCGCACGCGCCAGCACCGCGGCCAGCAGGTAATGGTCGATCGTTTTCTCCGGCCCGATGGCCGTGAGATCGAAATCTACGCGGACACTGTTCGTGCCATCCAGGATGATCCCACCCTGCGTCTGGGTGCTGCCCGTGGGCGGATCGGTGTCGAGCACGGTAGCTTTGTACGTGCCGGCAGGCAGGCTGCCCAAACTGTAGGTCTCATCTTGTGCCACCGTGGTCGTGTAGGTATCGGCCGATACGTCGTCTTGACCGTCTGCCGATCTTTCGAGCACGACGGTGCGCCCCGCGCCACCGGGCACGCGGCCAGACACGCGACTTTCGGCATGCACCGGTGCAGGCAGATCGAAGTCCGCGGTCAATTGGTTCTGGCCGTCTGCGACGAGGCCATCCCGCGCTGCCAACTCGTCCGATGCAAGATCTGCGGCCAACACAGCCACCCGGTAGGTGCCGGCAGGCAGTCCCTCGAAGCGGTAACGGCCGGACGTCACTGTCGCCTGCGCCTTGCCGATCGGCCCGGTCAGCACCACCAGCAACCCGTCGCCGTTGGTGACCGCGCCCATGATGATGCTGTTGGAGGGTGCCGCGGGCGGCTCGACAGGCGTCGATGGCTCGGCCGGTGCGGTCGGCTGTTCAGTTGCGGTCCGCTCGAAGCGCACCCACGCCACGCGTTTGGGCTTCAAGTCAATCTGGGCGCGCACGGTTTGGGGAGTGCCATCGGTCGGGGCCGGCTCTTCCAGCTCCACGAAATACGTGCCGGGCCCGAGCGGAGCAAACTCGCACGCGTCGGAGCCATACTCCGGTTTGCTGCCCGTCACCTGAGTGATGCCGCCCCAGCCCCACGTCCACAAGCTGACTGCCCGGCCCGGCTGGCCGACAACCCGGCAGCGTACCACAGAAAAGCCCGGCCCCTCGCCGCCATCCTCCACCGTCCAGCGCATTCCGGCCGGAGTTTCATCCGGGCTCGGCAGGGACAGATCAACCTGCGCCTGGTTCGTGCCATCTACCACCACGTCCGTTTTCTCAGCGGCGACCGCGGTTCCTGCCCCGCTTTCCAGCACCTGCACTGTGTAGCTGCCCGCAGCCAGCTTCTCGAAGCGATAGCTGCCATCGGATGCAGCCTGGATCTGGGCCACGGGATCTGTCGCTGGAGGCTGCAACAGGCGCACAGTATGCCCACCAGCGCCGCCGGATACCGTGCCAGCGATGACGCTCGTGATTGCGGTCTGCGTGGCTTGTTCCGTGAAGGTCACCCACATCACGCGGCTGCCGTCCAATGTTACCTCGGACATGGTGTCTATGCCATCGGGCTGCACGCGATACCGTCCGGCGCCAAGCGGCGCGAATTCGCAGGCATCCGTGCCATACTCCGGTTTGCTGCCTGTACGTTGAGTTACCCCCTCCCAACCATCGGCCCAAAGGCGGACTTTCTGATCTGCCCGTCCTTTCACCCGGCAGCGGACCACGCCGAAGCCTGGGCTACGGCCGCCATCGGTCACCTGCCAGCCCCAGCCCGGCGAAGCCAGGTCCACCACGGCCTCATTGTTGCCGTCGAGGACGATGCCGGCTTGCATGACGCCGGTGTTTGGCAGCGTCAGATCGTATGTGCCGGCCCGCAGAGCGGTGAAACGGTAGCCGCCATCCGGCGCGGCGGTCACTTCCTGCGACCAGTTGTCCGCCGGACGGCTGAGGCGGACCGTCCGGCCCGCGCCGCCGCGGATGACTCCTCGAACGATGCTGGCCTCGGGCACGATGGTCGTCCCGCTCAGATCGAAGTTGGCCGTTGCGGCCGGCCGCTCGCGGCTCAGCGAAACATCCTGGCTGCGGTTGGCTTCGACGACGGTCACGCGGTAGCTGTCCAGTGGTACATCGCAGAATTCGTAGCGGCTATCGGCACCCACGCGGGCCGTTGCCGACCAGCCGTCGCCGCGCTGCAACTGCACGGTCAATCCGACACCGCCCTGGACGATCCCGGCGATCCGCCCGGCCAACCCCGCATCGCCGCGCCAGGGACGGGTCTGCTTCAGCTCAGCCTTCAGCGCGTCGACCACCGGCAGCTTGCCGCCCTGCCAGCGGCTGCTATACCACGCCTGGCCTTCCCAGGCGGGAGACCAGCTTCCCAGGCTGTAATTGCCAAGCAGCCAGAACGCCGTGCAGAAGAAGTAGTCCGGCGCATGGTCGAACCGGCTGCTGGTACCCATCATCACCCGGCACGCTTCAAGGATGTAGGCCATATGCAGTTGAGGCGTGATGGCCGGATAGCGCGGGTCGGACCGGTCACCGACGACGTAGCCGTCCTCGGTCGCCAGGATCGGCAACGAGCGGCCAATCTGGTCGCGGATCAGCTTGTCGTAGCGCTCGTACGCGCGCCAGCACGAAGGGTCATCGAAGGCGGTCGCGCCGGGATTGGCGTGCCCCTGGCGCTCCTGGTTCACCCGCGCCAGATCCCAACCGCCCCAGGCGTTCCCTTCCCACCGCTCGGCGGCCAGGCGGTCATAAAATTCCTGCGTATACGGCGCTCCCTGCTGGTTGCCGGTGTCGTAGGGGTAGTCCAACGGGTGATTGAGGCAGTAGTTGTGGAGCGCCTGCCACACCGGCTCGGCCAGGAGATCGCGGCGGCCTTGCTTGCAGATTTCCTCGACCAGGTCCCACTTCGTGCCGACCGCCACCGCCGGGATGCCCGGATAGCCGCCTGCGGCCAGGATCGCCTCCATGTCGGTGATAGCGTTGCGCGCGACGACCTCGACGGCGTCCGGTGGCACGAAACTGTTTTGCCACTCCACCCCCAGGTCGGGTTCGTTGTTGAACTCGAAGTAGCGCGCCCCGGCCGCCACGTAATCCTTCACCGAGCGCAGCGTCGCGGCGTCCAACGTGCCCGGATTAGGCTGGAACCGGTAGAGCCGCACGATGGGCATAATGTCGTTCTTAAGCAGCAGGTCGGTGAGCTCCAGCCCTCCATCATGGCGGGCGATTTTCACCCATTTGACACCCATCGCCTGAAGTTCCGGCAACCAGGTGTCGCGGATTTGCCCCAGGCCGATGGCGGCCGGGAAGCCAGCACCCCAGTGAACGCCGATGCCAGTGTCATCTTTGGGGCGAGGATAATCGCGCAGATCCATGAGCACCTCCGGGTGAAAACGGCGTGGAACGCGAGACGTAAAACGTGAAGCGTAGAGCGTAGAACGTGGAGCGTGATGCGACGCGTCCCCGCATCGTCATGTCGCCTTGTCCCCGCATCGCTGTGTCGCTCGTCACGTCACACCTTTGCCCGCAGCCAATCCACCACGCCAGCCAGGGGGATGGTTTCCTGCTGGCTGCTCGCCATGTCGCGTGCCAACGCGACACCGTCCGCTAATTCCTGGTCGCCTATGATGAGCGTGAAGGTGATGCCGGCCTTGTCCGCGCTCTTGAGCTGGGACTTCAGGCTCCGGCTGCCGAACGCCAGCAGCACACCGATCCCCGCCGCGCGCAGGTCGTTGACCAGGCGGATGGCTGGCATGCGCGCGGCCTCGCCGAGCGGCGAGATTTGCACCCGTGGCATCGGCAGCGCGGGCGGGACGATCCCCTGCTGTTTCAGGCTGGCGATGACCCGCTCGATGCCCATCGCGAACCCGATGCCAGGCGTCGGAGGGCCGCCCAGCTCCTCGATCAAGCCGTCGTAGCGCCCGCCGCCGCACACGGCCGCCTGCGCGCCGATTCCTTCCGCCCACACCTCGAACACCGTCTTGGTGTAGTAATCGAGCCCGCGCACCAGCCGGAAGTTGATGGAATGGGGCATCCCAAGGCCATCCAGGTAGCTTCGCAGCGTCGCCAGGTGGGTCGCGCACTCCGCGCAGAGGTGATCGATGCTGTGCGGCGCGTCGTTGAGGAGCGGCTGGATGGCCTCCTCCTTGGAGTCCAGCAACCGCAGCGGGTTGATGGCGAGCCGCCGGCGGTCCACGTCGTTCAAGCGGCTTTCGTGCGCCTTGAAGTAGTCAACCAGGGCCTGACGGTAAGCCGGACGGCACTTCGGACAGCCGGTCGAGTTGAGCTGGAAGTTCAGCCCGCGGTAACCCAGCCGGGTCAGCAACGCCCAGGCCACCGACATGATCTCCAGGTCCACCGCGGGATCCATCTCGCCGATCACCTCCACGTTGAACTGGTAGAACTGGCGGAAACGCCCTGCCTGGGGACGCTCGAAGCGGAACGCCGGGCCGATGGAATAGAGCTTGACCGGTTGCGGCCAGACGTGCATGCCGTGCTCGATGTAGGCGCGCATCACGCCCGCGGTGAACTCGGGCCGTAGGGTGATCTCGTCCCCGCCTTTATCCTGGAAGGAGTACATCTCCTTGTCCACGATGTCGGTGCCCTCGCCGACACTCCGCACGAAAAGGCCGGTTTCCTCGAAAATCGGCGTATCGATTTGTTGAAGGCCAAAGAGCGTCGCTACCGCATGCATCTGCCCGGTCACGAAGCGCCAGTAAGGGCGCTCGGCCGGCAGGATGTCCTGGGTGCCGCGAGGTGCCTGGTACACGGGTTGCCTCCACCATAAGTTTCAGATGGAGGCTATTATAACGCAATGATCTCAGGGCGTCACATCCCAGTCGTACCGTAACACGCCGGCCAGGTAGAAACGCCATTTCCCGGTTCGGCCCTGGGGACGACGATGGACGATTGACGATTGACCATGGACGATAGACCATAGTCGATAGTCACCACCTTAATGACTAACGAGATGGGCGTAGGCTTCCGGGGCGAGGAAGACCGGGGTCTGGTGACGGTCGCTGGCGTGAACACGATATCGAGGAGGAGGCCAGCGCCGGTGATCCCCTGGGAGGCGATCAGGCTGACCCGGATGCGCTGGCGAACCTTTGTTGCCTGGCTCCGGGCCAGCAAGCGGGTAACGACTTTGGCGGTACGTGAGCGATTTCGACTACCTCTCCAGTACTGGCTTCGCGTGTCTCGCGTCGGCCTGCGACTGCCGGATGATGCGGCGCAGCCAGCAGGCTCTGAGGCGTCACTACTTCTGCCCCAGCCCGGCCGGATCGGTCAGATCCAGGAGCGGCAGGATGCCCGTCGGGGAGCCGGCGCGCGCCTCCAGCGCCGCCTCGTAGACCACAGCCGGCGGCTCATACGCTGCACGTTCCGGCGTGGGTTTCGGTTGCTGATACTCCATGAGATGCCTCCGCTGTGTCGTAAGGTTCCCTCTTCTCCCGTACCTTCGGCGGGAGAAGGGGGCAGGAAGGATGAGGGCGGGCGTCGCGCGCTAGCGCCGCCACCCGGCCAGCAGATTCTCGAACCACGCAACCGGATCGAACGCCGGCGCGGCCGCCCGGAAGTCGTGCAGCGTCACCGCGGTGGGGTTGTCGGCCCGCACGTATTTCAAGCCGTTGATGTCGACATAGTAGCTGATCGCCGGGGCGCCGTTCACCACGGCCAGGGAGGTGTACTGCCCCGCATCGCCCATGAAGTCCAGCGTCTGCGGCGTGTCCCAGGCCGAGCCGTCGGCGTTCGTCGCCCGCACGTATTTCAAGCCGTTGGTGGCGTCATAGTAGCTGATCGCCGGGTTGCCGTTCACCACTGCCAGAGAGGCGTACGCTCCCACAAAGTCTGTGGAGTCCAGCGTCAGCGGCGTGCCCCAGGCCGAGCCGTCGGCGTTTGTCGCCCGCACGTATTTCAAGTCACCGTTGGTGGCGTCATAGTAGCTGATCGCCGGGTTGCCGTCCACCACCGCCAGGGAGGTGTACTGCCCCACATTGCCTGCGGAGTCCACGGTCAGGGCACTCCAGGCGGCATAAGCTATCTGGACGACAAGCAGCGTAGCGGCTGCTGCGAGCAGCAGGGTCAGCACTTTCCTGGTTTGGAAGAAGGTTCTTTGTTTCATTGCGAGTTCTCCTTGTCATAGATTACGGATTGCGGACTGCTTACGTCTCGCGTAGCAGGATTGCAGCTTCGTTTATTCGCGCATGCGCACCTCTTTAAAAAGCACCGCAACAGGCACTTGCACCTGTGCTGCAAGGTGTGGCCTTCGGCCAAACGGATAGACGGATGCCAACGCGGCCCATCCGCTTATCCGCTCATATCCGTTGCCTTGTCCCCCCGCGCCGCCTCCAGCACCACCCGCGTCAGCTCCCCCACCGCCCGCATCGCCCGGCTGTGGCCGGTCACCACGTGGATGCGGTCGCGCTCGGCGTCCAGGCCCAGCAGAGTCAGGCCGGGGCAGTTGGCCAGCCAGGGGGCGAGCTGGCCCAGCCCGGTTTCGGCCTGGTCGTACACCACCACCCCGCCCTCGGGCAGTCGCGCCTCATCCGGCAGGGCGCAGGCCACCAGGCGCAGCACCCGTACGCCGGCCGCGCCGCGCAGGCTGGCTTCCAACCCGGCCAGCAGCAGCGAGTCGCCACAGATCAGGATGAGGGGGAGGGAAGGCATCATGCGCCAGGATACGAAAATCCCCCGCGCGATGCAAGCAAAAAAGGACAGAAAAGGTATAAACTTTGCTGGCGGCGCGGCGGGCAGGGGAGAATTTGCCGCAAGGGTGAGAAAGAAAACCTGGGGCCGTGAGTCCTTGTGGTCTCACGACCCCAGGCGCTGAAGCCCTTGTATGTGTCTGCCACACTAGGCAGGTTGAACGTCAAGCGTAAACAGGGGTAGGAACGCGTTGGTAGGAAAACTCCTCCATCCCGATGGTCTGCTGCGCGTGCTCGATAGTCAGGCTAACAACCCGCCCAGCGGTGTCCAGGTCGAGGTAGATGTTTTCGTTAAGTTCGCGAGTTTCGACTGGCAGGGCGGCGCTGAATTCGATCAGTGTCGTATCGGTGTCAGCAAAGTACATGATGCGCATAACTCACTCCTTGAAATCACGGTCGAAGAAGGCATTGTGCACGGTCTCGCCATCTTCAAGCAGGATGACCCGCAGGGCACGGTTGTTCATTTCGGGGATGCGCGCCCAGCGCCGTATCCGTCCATCAGCCTGTCGTTCTTCGTGCAAAGGATGTTGGATGGCACGCGCAATCCACTCGTCTCGGATGATGGCCCGGTCTGGGCGTTGGCGCGTGTACAGAAAGTACTGGGTAGCCTTCACGATTGACCGCCGTTAGCTTGGCTGTTGGGTGGCGCCTCACATACCGGGATCAGTCCGATGCGATTCTGCCAGTAACAGTATACTCCCCAGTCCGTCGCGCTGTCAAACGCCTCAAGGGATTGCGATTCACCCCCTCACTCCCTGTAGTATCGCGTAATATCGTGCCCCTGCGCGATATTGCAGAAAGTCATGCCGCGGCCTCCTGTGACTGCGGAAAGCACATTAAGAACGGAAAATGGAGTTGGCGAGCTGGCACTGGGACATC
>Ga0172368_10004684_pt1 | contig 15705 bp, 15 predicted proteins | sample Lak11m_FD_114540 | JGI IMG/M metagenome (GOLD analysis project Ga0172368, IMG submission 114540) | Freshwater microbial communities from Kabuno Bay, South-Kivu, Congo - kab_022012_11m | ecosystem: Environmental > Aquatic > Freshwater > Lake | place: Democratic Republic of the Congo: South-Kivu...
CCTACCCTCCCCCGAAAAAGCCCGGGGGAGGGGGATCGCGCCGGAGGCGCTTCCAGCGCACGCTCCCTCCCCCGGGCACTATCGGGGGAGGGCTGGGGAGGGGGCTCGATGACCCTCTCCGAGGTCAAAGACCTGCTTGGCGCCGAGGTCTTTTCCGCACCCGACCTTTCCGCGCGCGTCGAGTCCGTGGACGCCGCCGACCTCATGAGCGACGTGCTCGCGCACAGCCGCACGGGCATGTTTCTGCTGACGGATCTTTCCAGTCCGCAGGCAATCCGCACGGCCGTCGTGGCCGATCTCGTCGGGGTCGTGCTGTTGCGGGGCAAACGCCCATCGAAGGAGACCGTTGCTCTCGCGCGCGAGTCGCGGATGCCGCTGCTTTGCACCGGATTGTCCATGTTCCAGGCGTCGGGCGTGCTGTACGAAAGACTCGCCCGGGAGTGAAGCATGGCCGGCCAGCTCGACCTGGCATGGGAGGTGCGCGGGCGCGACTTCGCCGGAGCCGGGCGCGCGTCGACGAGCATCAAGGAGACCCTCAAGGGCCTGGGCGTGCAGCCCTCCGTCGTGCGACGCGTGGCCATCGTCTCGTACGAGGCCGAAATGAACATCGTCATGTACGCCGACCGCGGGACGATGCAACTGCGCGTGACGCCGAGGGTCATCCGGCTGGAGGTGGACGACGCGGGCCCGGGCATTCCGGACATCGAACAGGCCATGCAGGTGGGTTACTCGACGGCGACCCCCGAGATGCGCGAAATGGGGTTCGGGGCCGGCATGGGCCTGCCGAACATGAAGCGCAATTCGGACCGATTCGACATCAGCTCGACCGTCGGGCGCGGGACGCGGCTGCAGATCCAGGTGGATCAGTGAGGGGGACGCATGACCGGACAGCCCGTCCCGTCCATGCGCTTCGAACCGGAGCGCTGCCGCGGCTGCACGAAATGCATGCGCGCGTGCCCGACCGAGGCCATCCGCGTGCGCCGCTCGCTCGCGCTGCGCCTGGAGGATCGGTGCATCGACTGCGGCGACTGCATCAAGGCATACCCCAACGGCGCCATGCTTCCGGTCACCGACTCGATGACCGACCTTTCGCGATTCGACTGCAAGGTCGCGATACCTTCCCCCGCGCTGTTCGCGCAGTTCGACCCGGAGCTTCCGCTGGGCGCGCTGTTCGCAGGCCTGATCGGCTGCGGTTTCGACGCCGTCGAAAGCCTGTCTCCTGCCTGCGACGCCGTCATGGCCGCGACCGAGATGTTCCTGTCCGAGCACCGCGGCACGAGGCCGGTGATTTCGTCGTTCTGTCCGACCGTCGTGCGCCTGGTGCAGGTGAAATACCCCGATCTCGTCGAGCACTTGCTTCCGCTGGAGCCTCCGCGCGAGATATCGGCGCTCGCGGCCAAGAAGCGGCTCGCCCTCGAACGCGGCGTCGCGCCGGAGCGCGTGGGTGCCGTGTACCTGACCCCTTGCTCCTCGAAGATGGTCTCCGTCGCCTCGCCGTCGGGACCGGAGCCCTCGCACCTGGACGCGACCGTGTCCATTGCCGAGCTTTACCAGCCTCTTTCGGCCGCGATTGCGAAGGCGCGCCCGCCGGACGTCGCGGACTCTCCCGGCGGCGAAACGGCCACGGGTCTGAGCTGGGCTTTCCTGGGAGGACTCCCCGGCACGCTGCCGGCCGAGCACAGCCTTTCTGTGTCGGGCGTCTCCAACGTGATCCGCATATTCGACGACATCGAGAAGGAAAGGCTTCGGCATTACGATTTCGTCGAATGCCATGCCTGCCCGGAGGGGTGCGTCGGCGGCTGCCTCACGGTCGAGAATCCGTACGTGGCGCGGGCGAAGACGATCCGCCGGATTCACCTGCTGGGATTGGCGGAAGCTCCCGATCGCGCGGCGATCGCCCGGAGATACCGGGACGGCGAATTCCGGCTCAAGGCGCGTCCGAGCGAACTGCCGCAGCGTTCGCTGGATCCCGACATATCGCGCGCCATCGTCAAGATGAAGCAGCGCGATCGGCTCGGCGCACACCTGCCGGGCATCGACTGCGGCGCCTGCGGAGCGCCGTCATGCCGCGCGTTCGCCGAGGACGTGGTGCTGGGCGAGGCGCAGATGAGCTCGTGCCCGGCGCTTTGGCGCCGGAAGATCGCCAAACGCGCGAGGGAGCTGGCATCGCTGGCGAGCCCGCGCCGCACGGCGAAGGGAGAGAAGCCATGACGCTCGACGAGGCGGCGAAGACGCTGGAGTGCAGCGTTCTCGCGGGTTCGGCGGAGGACCTGCGCCGCGAGGTCCGCGGCGGATATGTTTCGGACCTCCTTTCGGACGTCATGGGAAACGCGGACGACGGTTGCCTGTGGGTGACGCTTCAGAAGCACGACAACGTCGTGGCGGTGGCGCACCTGAAGGACCTCGCGGCCGTCGTGCTGGTGGGCGGCCGCCGGCCCGAGCCGCAGACGCTGGAAAGGGCATCGGCCGAGCACGTCGTGATTCTTGGAACCGCGCTTTCTGCATGGGAGGCCGTCGGGCGCCTGCACCGGCTCGGCGTCTGCGGCCGGGGAAACCCGCGAGGCACGTGAGCGGCGCGATGCCCGATCGCCCACGAGCCCCCGGATTGCGTGTCTTTGCGATCGACACTCATGTCCATACCTGCCTTTCCCCGTGCGGCGACCTGGGGATGCACCCGAAGGCGCTGGCGCATGCGGCCGCCGCGACGGGTCTCGACGCCGTGGTCGTGTGCGATCACAACAGCGCGGAGAACGCGGGCGCCCTGATTCGTGCGGGAATGCGCGAGGGTCTGGCCGTCGTCGCAGGCATGGAGATCACCAGCGCAGAGGAGGTTCACGTCGTCGCCCTGTTCCCCGACATCGACGCGGCGCTGCGACTGCAGCGCCGGCTCTACGCCGTCCTGCCGGGCGAGAATGACGACGAAGCCTGCGGCATGCAGGTCGTCGTGGACGAGGAAGGCGAGGTGCTTGCCTTCAACCGGCACAGGCTCATTGGTGCGACGACGTGGGATGTCGACCGGGTCGTCTCGGAGATTCGCTCCGAACGCGGTCTGGCCGTCGCCGCTCACGTGGATCGCGAGGGATTCGGCATCGTCGGGCAGCTCGGGATGATTCCGGACGGGCTTGCGCTGGACGCGATCGAGGTGTCCGTCCGGACGGATCTTCCCTCCGCACGCATGAGCTTCGGATCCGGTCGCGTCATTCTCTGCTCGTCGGACGCGCATCGGATCGACGACGTCGGAAGGGCCAGAACCTTCTTCCTGCTTCGGGAAATATCGTTCGACGAGATTGCGCTGGCGTTGTCGGCTGCGCAAGGACGCTGCGTGCTCGGCGGAGGCCGACCCATGGAAGACCTTTCGACGCATCTTCTCGACATCGCACGCAATTCCTTGGAGGCGGGTGCGACGCGGATCGACGTCGAAGTGAACGAGGATCCGACCTCGGATCGACTCGTCCTCGAAATACGGGACAACGGACGGGGCATGGATGCCGCCACCGCCGCGAGGGCCTCGGACCCGTTCTTCACGACGCGCAAGACTCGGAAGGTGGGGCTGGGGCTGTCGCTGCTGGAGGCGGCCGCGAAGGCCGCGGACGGGAGCCTGGACCTCGAGTCGGCGCCGGGCGTCGGGACCCGGGTCCGCGCGACGTTCCGCCGCAACCACGTGGATCGCGCGCCGCTCGGGGATCTCGAAACCACGGTTCTGGTCCTGCTCGCAGACGGTTCCGACACCCGGATCGTCTTCGGACATTGCGTCGGCGAGCGTCGATACGAAGTCGACTCGCACGCCGTGGTCGACGCGCTGGGAGGGGAGGCGATTGCATCGCCGGAAGGCATTGCGCTGGTGCGTGAAGCCGTCCGCGCGGGCGAGGCGTCGCTGCGGCCGCCCTCCGGTTCCCCTGGCGTGGACTCGCAGACCGCCGGGCGCTAGGCTCCGCGCCCCGCGGGCCGTCCCGAGGCGGGGCGGCGGCCTTCGAGCGATGCCATGGTGCTTCCGCCCGCGCGCATTCTCGTCGTCGACGACGAGGCAATCGTCCGCGAATCCCTGGCCGCGTACCTGCGAGACATCGGTTTCGCCTGCGACCTCGCGCCCGGCGGCAAGGAAGGCATCGCCCTCGCGGCCCAGACCAGCTACGACCTCGTGATTCTCGACATCCGGATGCCCGGCATGGACGGGCTCGAGACGCTGCGCGAACTCAAGGGCCGCGCGCCGGACCTTGCCGTGCTCATGATCACGGCGTACGCCGACGTCGCCACGGCCGTTTCCGCCATGAAGGGCGGCGCCTACGACTACGTCGTCAAGCCTTTCGATCCCGAGGAGATCGAACACGTCGTGCGCAATGTCGTCGCGCACCGCACCCTCCTGTGCGAGAACCTGGCCTTGCGCTCGCGACTCGAGGAGCGCGAGCGGTTCGAGGACCTCATCGGACGCTCGCCCGCGATGCGGGCCGTTTTCGACCTGGTCGCCGCCGTCGCCGACACGAACACGACGGTGCTCGTGACGGGCGAGAGCGGCACGGGCAAGGAACTCGTCGCGCGCGCCATCCACAAGCGATCGCCCCGCGCCGACGGGCCTTTCGTCCCGGTCAACTGCGGCGGACTGCCGGAATCGCTCATCGGCTCCGAGCTTTTCGGGCACGAGCGGGGGGCGTTCACGGGTGCCGTCGCCCGACACAAGGGCCGCTTCGAGCTGGCGCAGGGAGGCACTCTTTTCCTGGACGAAATCGGCGACATCGGTCGTCCCGTTCAGGTGGACCTGCTGCGAGTGCTCGAAAGCCGCAGGTTCGTGCGCATCGGGGGCACCGAGGAGATCGACGTCGACGTTCGGATCGTCGCCGCGACCAACCGCGACCTCGCCGCCGAAATGCGCGCGGGGCGGTTCCGCGAGGATCTCTACTACCGGCTCGCCGTGGTCTCCGTCCGGATGCCTCCCTTGCGCGAGCGCCGCGAGGACGTTCCGCTGCTCGCGCGCCATTTCCTCGAACACCACGCACGCGAAATGGGCCGCAACGCCGAGGGTTTCGAACCCGAGGCGATGGAAATGCTGCTCGCGCACGACTGGCCGGGCAACGTGCGGGAGCTTCACAACGCGGTCGAGCACGCCGTCGCGATCGGCCGCGGGCAGCTCGTCTGCCCCGGGGACATTCCTTTCGAGAAGCCTCAGTCCGCCCCGGCGACCGGACGCACGCTCCTCGACGTCGAGCTGCGGCATATCGTCGAAGTGCTGGAAGAGTGCGACTGGAACATCACCCGCGCCGCGCACACGCTCGGAATCGATCGCGTCACGCTGCACAAGAAGATCAGACGGCACGGCCTGCACCGCCCGGGTGAGCCGGAGCCGGGGGCGAATTCCGTTCCGGCGTGACGGAGGAAGAACGGCTCTCCCCCCCGCCCCCCTCTCGTTTCGCTGCGAATCCCGACAAGAACAAGAGCGTCGGGATTCTTCGCGAAACGCGAGGGGGGAGACCGTGCAGGCGGACTCGCGGCGAAGTCATGCACTGGCGCCTCCCCCCTCGCCTTTCGGACGCTCTTGTTCTTGTCCGAAAGGAGAGGGGGCCGGGGGGGAGAGCCCTGCGTAGTTCTCCCGATTGGCACCGTGTCCGATTGCCCGTAGCGTCCGCGCGGAGATTGGTATGGAGGCACTGGAAGACCCCGACCTGTCCGACGCTGGCTCCCGCAGCGTCTCGCCCCGCGGCTCATCCTTCCTCTCACGCTGCTCTTCGCCGCCATCACCACCGTGTCGGCCGTTGTCGGCGTGCGCCAGCAGGAGGAACACCTGCTGCAGGGCGTCCTGCGCAGCGCGGACCAGATCTCCCGCGGCATCGCCAGCGCCACCTGGCAGATGATGCTCGTGGACCGCCGCGACGCCGCCTGCCAGATCATGCAGACCGTCGGACGCGACCCCGGCATCCGCCTCGTGCGCATCTTCAACAAGGAGGGCCGCGTCACCTTCTCCACCGACCCGGGCGAGCCGCGCCAGGTCGACAAGAGCGCCGAGGCCTGCTACCTCTGCCACGCCCGCTCCGAACCGCTCGTGCGCGTGGACGTGCCCACACGCGCGCGCATCTTCCGCTCCGCTGCCGGCGCGCGGCGGCTGGGCATCGTCACCCCCGTCTACAACGAGCCCGCATGCGCCAACGGCGGCTGTCACGCGCATCCCGCGGCACAGCGCGTGCTCGGCGTGCTCGACGTCATCATGGACCTGAGCGAGGTGGACGACCAGGTCAGCTCGGTGCAGAACCGCGCGCTCGTCACGACCGTCGTCGAGATCGTCCTCGTGGCGCTGGTCATCGCCGTGCTCGTGCGGCTGCTCGTGGCGCGTCCCCTCCGCAAGCTCGTCGCGGGCATGGAGCGAATCGGCGCCGCGGACCTGCAGCAGCCGCTCGACGTGAAGGCCGGCGGCGAAGTCGGCGAGCTGGCCGCGCACTTCTCCGACATGCGCACGAGACTCAGCGCCGCGCTCGCCGACCTGCAGGCGCTCACGCACCAGCTCGAGACGAAGGTGGAGGAGCGCGGCGCGCAGCTCGCCGCCGCGCGCCTGAAGCTCGTCCAGAGCGACCGGCTCGCGTCGCTGGGCAGCTCTCGGCGAGCGTCGCGCACGAGATCAACAATCCGCTGGCCGGAGTGCTCAACCTCGCCATGCTCATGCAGCGGCTCATGCGATCCGACGGCGTCCCGCCGGAGCGTCTGGAGGAATTCCGCGGATACCTCGCGCAAGTCGTCGAGCAGGTGACCCGGGTGGGCCGCATCGTCACGGATCTGCTGTCGTTCTCGCGCCGCGCCATCCCGCGCCGCACGGACGCCGACCTCAACGGCCTCGTGCGCGAAACCGCGGCGCTCATCGAACACAAGCTCCAGCTCGCCAACGTGCGCCTCGTGCTCGAGCTGGACGACACGATGCCCCGCTTCCCCTGCGATCCGACCTCATTGCAGCAGGTACTCATCAACCTGGTCATGTACGGCAGCGAGGCGATATCGGGCGGCGGCACGGTGACCGTGCGCACGCGCACGGAGCCGGACGGCGGCGTGCGCATGGAGGTGTCGGACACCGGCGTCGGGATTCCCGAGCCGTTGCGCGAACGCATCTTCGACCCCTTCTTCACGACCAAGGAACCCGGCCGCGGCGTCGGCCTGGGACTGTCGGTCGTCCACGGGATCGTGGACGGGCACGGAGGCACCATCCACGTCGCGAGCGCGGTGGGCAGGGGAACCAGGTTCACCGTGCTGCTGCCGCCGCAGCCCGCGGAAACAAGGATGAAGAATGAAGGATGAAGAATGAAGGATGAAGAATGAAGGATGAAGAATGAAGGATGACGGGCGCATGAGCAGAAGCTGGCGCGTGCTGGTCGTCGACGACGAGCGCATCGTGCGCGAAACCATGGCCGCATGGCTGCGCGAGGACGGTTATGCCGTCGACGCCGCCGAGAACGGCGACGCGGCGGTCGCATTGGCCAAAGACAATGCCTATGCGGTCTGCTTCCTCGACCGGAAGCTTCCGGGTTCCATGGACGGCATCCGGACGATGCTCGCCATCCGCGCCGTCCGGCCGGAAACGGTCGCCGTCATCATCACGGCCTATGCGACCGTGGACACGGCGATTGCCGCCATGAAGGAAGGGGCGCAGGAATACATCGTCAAACCCTGCAATCCGCAGGAGATATCCCTCATCGTCGAGAGGGTGACGCGCCTCAAGCGCCTGGAGCGCGCCAATCTGGTGCTGCGCAACCGTCTGCTGCGGCGCTACGAATTCCGCGACATCGTGAGCAAGAGCGCGCGCATGGCGGAGGTGTTCGACCTGGTGCGCGACGTGGCGGGGCTGCGCAGCACGGTGCTGGTGCAGGGAGAGAGCGGCACGGGCAAGGAGACGATTGCGCGGGCGATTCACGCCGAGGGAGGCGCTCCGGAGCGCCCGTTCGTGGCGGTGCCCTGCGTCGCACTCGCCGAGTCGCTGCTGGAGAGCGAACTGTTCGGCCACGAGAAGGGAGCGTTCACCGGCGCCGTCGAGCGGCGGCGCGGTAAGATCGAACTGGCGGCCGGAGGCACCCTCTTCCTCGGCGAAATCGGCGACATCTCGCCGCGCCTGCAGATGGACCTGCTGCGTTTCCTCCAGGAGCGCACGTTCTACCGTGTGGGAGGCACCGAGGAAATAGCGGTGGACGTGCGGGTGATTGCCGCGACGCACCAGGACCTGCGCGAAGGGGTGCGGCGCGGCACGTTCCGCGAAGACCTGTTCTACCGGCTGAACGTGATCGACATCCGCCTTCCGCCGCTGCGCGAGCGGCGCGAGGACATTCCGCTGCTGGCGCGCCACTTCATCGAGCGCCTGGCGCCGGAAACCGGCAAGGACGTGACAGACCTCGACGACTCGGCGCTGGCGCGCCTGATGGAACACGACTGGCCGGGCAACGTGCGCGAACTGGAGAACGCCATCGAGCGCGCGATCGTCACCGCCCGCAGCCCCGTGCTCTCGGCGGATTCCTTCCGCTTCCTCCAGGCACCTGTCGTCGACCCGCGTCCGGGAACGTTTCCGGGGGGCCAGTCGCTTGCGCAGATCGAGGCCGAGGCGATCCGCGCGACGCTCGCGAACACCGGCGGCAACGTCAAGCGCGCCGCGGCGATTCTCGGCATCGACCGGTCGACCCTGCACGACAAGCTCAAGCGGTTCGGGATTGCCAGGAACGGCACGGGGACCGAGGAGTAGCCGGGGTTCAGACCCGGCGCGCCAGCGCGGCGTAGAACCGTGCGGCGAGCAGGTATCCGGCCCGGCCGCGCGGCCGCGTGCGCACCTCGATCCCGTCGTCCTGCAGCGAGGCCGTCGGACGCAGACCGCGGTACTCCGGCTCCTTCTCCAGGAGTCCGTCGACGGCCTTGCGCGTGTGCTGCAGAGCCTCGCCGCGCGTCTCGTCCTCTTCGTCCCCCTCGTCGCCCAGGTGCCTGAGCACCGAGTCGAGATCCGCGACGCTCGCCCGCACGAAGGTGGCTTCCCCGCCGCCGGGCAGCTTCACGACGACGGGCGGGTCGAGCAGCTCGCCGAATTTCCTGAGCTTGAGCTTCGGGAAAAGGCGGATGCCGCGCAGGCATTTGGCGATGCCGAGGGCCGCCTCGGTTTCGGTGCAGAAGAGGGCGACGCGCTGGCGGTCGTAGGCGGTGCGCGGGTCGTCCTCGGGAAAGCTGGCAAGGAGAAGCTGCCGCCAGCTTCGGAAGCCGAGCACCGCGTCGGCGTGACGCATGTACAGCTCGTTCAGGAGCGTGCCCTCCGCATGGGCTTGGATGCCCTCGAAGGGGCGGCGCAGGCGGGCCGGCTCCACGACGCGGGCGAGCTTCTCGCGCAAGGTCGCGGGCTTGAGCGGCGTCGATTTCTGGCGCGAGGGCATGAAGTCGAGCTCGTCCGCGCCTCGCGGGGCGGCGGGATCCGACTCCTCGGCCGGGTGCGCCTCCGCCGCTGGCTCCGCCCGCGCGGCCGCGTCCGGGTCCGCCGTCGGCGCGCGCTTCTCCGCAACCCTCGGGTCCTTGCGCTTCTTCGTCTTCATCGGCGCGTCTCCGGCCCCCATGGTGCACTACTCTGCACCGGGAGCGCAAGAAGCCGGTCGGCGCCACCCACTGAACAGGCGTCACGTGGCCGGGGGTGCTTTTTCGCAAGTGCGCGAAATCATTGCGGTTTCAAGGTTGTCGGTATATGCCGACAACATGCTTTCGCTGGAATGTTCCGACGGGTGCGCGCGGTGCGGCGCGTCCGGCGTGTGCCGGGCGCGCCGGGCCACCGACCGGGCCCGATTGCCAGCCGCCCCCGCTTTTCGGCGAGGCCCAGCCGATCGCGCCATGAAGCCGGGCACGTCAGTGCCCGGGTCGGGCAACCGCGCGACACCCGGGCACTTGCGTGCCCGGCTGCTTTCCCGCGGAGTCGCGGCAGCCGGTGAAAAACCGGGGAGCGGCAGGGCCGTTTTCCTCCTTGACGGCACGCACGCCGTGGACAAGGATTCGCCCGCTCTGCCGGATGCCGGGCGCCGCCGCTTCCCGTCGCGGGCCGATGGTCGTGCGAGCAGGGAGGGGGTGGAACGTGAAGCGCGTCCTTGTCGTGACCGTGGGCGGCTCCTCGGCGCCGGTGGTGAACGCCATCCGGCAGAACGGGCCGGATTTCGTGTACTTCCTCTGCTCGTCGGGACCGGAGCCTGCTGCCGCTTCCGCCGGTTGGGTGGAAGACATCGTGCGCGAGGCGGGTGCGGCCGAAGGCACGTGGATGGTGGAGACGGTCGCCGACGCCGACCGGCTCGACCTCGTGCTGCAGGCGTGCGAGCGGATTGCCGTCGACCTCGCGGCTCGATTCGGCAGCGACGCCGTCGCCACGGCCAACTACACCGGGGGCACGAAGACCATGTCCGCGGCGCTGGCCGTCTGGGCCCTTCGGGCGCCCGGCGACTGGCAGGTGCAGGTGCAGCGCGGACGGCGCGGCGATCTCGTCCGCGTCGCCGACGGCGACCTCGCGTACCTGCAGCAGACCGACGAGCTGCGCGCCGACGAGCTGCTGCGGCAGGTGGACGGGCTCGACGCGCGGGGCGAGCACGGCGCCGCCGTGCAGGTGCTCGAAACGCAGGCGGGGCGCCTGCGGCTGGGGCCCGACAGGCGCGCGCGGGCCGAGGCGGTGCTGCGTCGCCAGCGCCTCCAGGCCGCGCGCGACCGGTTCGACTTCGACGAGGCGCTGCGCATCTGCGGGACCGACGGCGCGCTGGCGGAGGAGTTCCGCGCGGTGCTGCGGGGGCTCGTCGGCGAGCGGGACTGCTTCGAGGGCGAGCGCCCGTGGCCGCCCAGAGGCCCGCTGGACGGCACGCTCCTGGTGCGCGAGCTGGTGCGCCATGCGGGACGCTGCGCTTCCCGCGGCAGGTTCGACGACGCGTTCGGGCGCCTCTACCGGGCCACCGAGCTGCTCGCGCAGATGCGTCTGCGGCGCGTCTTCGGCATCGACACGGGCAACGTGGACCTTGCGCTGCCCGCCGTCGGCGAGGCGTCGCGCGCCCGGCTCGGGGGGGAACGCAACGCGCGCACCGGGCGGGTCGAAATCGGCCTGTTCTCCGCGTACCGGCTGCTGCACGAGCTGGGCGACCCGCTCGGGGCCCGCTTCGACCGCACCCGCGACCGCGTGCAGCGCTTCCTCCAGGTGCGCAACGGATCGCTGTTCGCGCACGGGCTCGTGCCGATCGGCGAGCGGGACTGGAACGTCACGGGCTCGGAATGGACCCGCTGGCTGGAAGAGGCGTGCGGCGAGTAGTCGGGTCCGCCCGACGGCTCAGGCGGTCTCGAACGAAACCGACCCGAACCCGAACAGCGTCCCCTTGCCGAGCTGCGCCTCGGACAGGAACGCGAACAGCGGCGCAAGGAACTCCTCCGCGCCGACGTGCGCTCGCACCAGCGCGGTGCCCAGCAGCCCCGGCCAGGTCATGCGCGTCTTCTGGCGCGAGGAGTAGCGGGTCACCTCGCGAACCTGGAGACGCACTTCCCCCAGATCGAAGGGCGCTTCGCGCGGCAGTGTTGGTGCGCCCCCGCCATACAGAGCGCAGAGCGCCCGCACGCGCCGCACCATCGCGGCCCACAGTCCGTCCGAATCCAGACTCCCCCGGATGTGTCCGTCCACTTTGACGCGCAGCGGCGTGGACAGCGTCAACCGCCAGGCCGCGGCAGGTGCGAGGCGCGCGGGCTCGCAATCTTCGGCGTTTGCGAACCCGAGGCGCGGCCGGCTCTCCGTGCGCGTCGTCTCCTCGCGGATTCCCAGACCGCGATGCGCGGCGGCGCCGAGGCTGGCGAGAACCAGGACGCGCTCGGCGATGGCCCGCTGCCCCAGCAGCCCGACTCGCACGTGCAAACGCTCGCCGCGCGCCAGCCGCAAGGGCCCGTCGGCGATGCCCGCCTCGGGCCGCAACACCACCGGCGGAGGCAGGTCCGCCCCGCCGCCCGACTCCGTGTCGGCCGCCGGCTCGAAGAGCGCCGGGTAGCTGCAGGCGCGCCGTGCGGGACAGCCCTCGCAGACGCGCCGTCGCGGCTGCACGCACACCAGGGACATGGCAGCCCGCAACAGCGCCCCGTGCAGTGCCGTGGTCGGCAACGCCGGCAGAAGCTGATCCTCCTTCGCCTCGAACGACGTCCTCAGGACGAGACGCGCGGGCAGCAGGGCGGAGAGCTCGTCGGGACGCACGGCTGCAGCCTCCGATCAGACGGCGAACCTCGACTCGCCCGAGGACGTGAGACAGGCGTCCATCTTCGACCACTTCAGCGGTGCGCCGGGGCCGCCGCTCGGCGTCGACGAGCGCAGCACCGTGTTCACCGAGACGAACGTGCCGTCCGCCAGCGTGAGCAGCCGGATCCACAGCGGCGAGGCGTGGCGCGCCGAGGCACCGCGTATCTGGCTCTCGCCGTTGGCCGGCTTCATGTACGGGAGGCCGAAGACCGCGTTCTTGTGGGGGCGCAGCTTGCGCATCACGTCGGCGCGCGCCTGCTGCTCGTCCTTCGCGCCGACGGCCGTCAGGACAATCGAGTCCCCGGGGCGTAGCTGCGGGAACCCCGGAAGTCCCCGTGGCGCGGCGGTGGGCGTCACGAGCCCCGCTGCGCGGTGCAGCGTCTCGCGTGCAAGGCAGACTCCCGCCGACAGCCGGGCATGGAGGTCCGCGAGACTCTCGGCCATGATGGGCACAGGCAGTCGGTCGAGCCCGATTCCGGACACCGACAGAAGACGGCATCCGCCGGCGCCGCGGCGGCTGCGCTGGCCGACACCGCCCAGGTGCAGGGCGAGCCACGCGGCGCAGTACCCAGCCCTCAGCATGGCCTCGGCGTCGAAGCGGCGCGTCGGGCGGATTATCAGTTCCAGCGCAGCGCCGGCCGGGATGCACGCGCTGTAGGAGGGGTTGTCATCGTTGCCGTTGCCCTTGTGGTGCGGCAGGAGTGGCAGGCTCTCCGTCGCGGTCGCCCCGAGGGTCGGCACGTGGAAGGCGAGGCCCTTCGCGTCGCAGGAGCCGAAGACGCGGCCTTCCAGCGCCTTCAGCGCGGCAGGTCCGCCGGCGGCCTGGCCCAAGACGGCCCGGAGCCAGTAGCGCGCGGCCCCTTCGAACGCCTGCGCGCGCAGCTCCGCCGTCTGCTTCGACGCTCCGTGCAGGAACATCGCGGTCTCGGTGCGCAGCTTGAGAACGGCCTCCATCTACTTCTCCCCGAGGATGGTCTTGACGCGCGCGACCTTCTTCGCCTGCTTCTCCGTGAGATTCCCGTCCCATTTCTTCAGGCGCTGAAACGCGCCCTTGAGAGCTGCCGCGAGGGCCTTCTGCTCGTCCCCGGCCAACTTGTCGAGCTCGGGATAGATCTGGCTGACGCGGTTCTCGTTGACGCGGTTCTCGGCGCACCCGGCCAGTTCGGCCACGAGCCGGGGCACGCCGGCGAGCTTCGCCAGCTCCTGCTTGCGTGCGGCCTCAAGGAGATTCTGCGCCATGAGGCCAGCGGCCTGGTCGCTGACGGCGATCGGAGGCGGAGCAACCGCGGCCGTGCCTCCGCCGCCCGGAGCGAAAGGGTGCATTCGCCCAAAACCCTGCGAGGTCTTCGCTCCGAAGCCGTTCTCGAATGCGCGCTCGAACGCCGCCCGCAGCAGCGCCTGCCAGTTGCCCGCGAGCGCCTGCGGCAGTTGCGGCGTCGAGCCCAGCGTGACCGCGAAACGGAAGGTGCTTCGCGCGGGAACGGTCAGGTAGAAGTGCGGCTGCGGGTTCTGCGAGTCGGTGGGCGCCCCGCTCCCGAGGTGGTACTCGTGGAAGTGCGGGTTGAGCACCTCTACGCGCAACTCTTCTTTCGGGGTCAGCGGAAACACGTCGTGGAAGCGCAGCGCGCCGGCCCAGTGCAGGCGCTGGGCGGCGTCGCTGTTCGGCAGATCCCGCAGGAAACGGATCGGGTCGGCGTCCCACGCGCGCCCAACGGTCTTGTCGCCGCATGTCCTCACAAGATCGTCCAGCGCCTTCGTGCCGATGGCGTCGGCCCTCGCGAGATAGCGCTGCCGCCACCACTGCACCTCCGACTGGACCTCGGACGGGAGCTTGTGCAGATCCTTCGGATCCTTGAGAAAGACGCTGCTCGCGTCGAAGCCGAAGAAGAGCCAGACGGCCTCGACGGTCCATCCGTGCGCGTCTTCCTCCGCCAGCGCCAGCTCCTCCGCGGCATGGCGCACGACACCCTTGGCGCCGCTTCCGGGCAGGTAGGCGATGCCGTGCGGGTCGTAGAACGCGAATCCGTTCTCCAGCGGGTGCTGCTCGCCGATGCCCGTGACGAACGGGGCCTCGGTCTCGCCCTCGACGACGAAGCACCGCGCGCTCTCCGGCAGCAGAAGCCGCTGGCGGGCGATGAGCGCGCGCGCGGTGGCGGCGTCGCCGGCGGTCGTCGAACGGCCAACGACGCGGTCGCGATCAGAGTCCGGCAGACGCCAGCCCTCGGTCCAGCCGTCAAAGTAGAGCCGGAAGCGGTGGCCTGGTGGAGCGCTGTCGAAGTTGTCACCGGCGAATTGTGGCACGGCGGCGGGCATCGGCTGACTCCTACTGGCGCGCGGCGGCGAACTGCCGAACCCAGCGCAGGAACTCCAGCGCCTCGTCGGTGGCCCGCTGGTACTGGTCGCCGTTCCCGCGGTGCAGCTTCTCCATCAGCGCCGGAAAGGTATTGGTCTCCGCACCGAAAACCCGCGGGCCGACCCAGCCGCAGACGGCATTCACCAGGGCTTTGTGGTGCGACTTCCCCTTGCTCTGCAGGAACGCCAGCGACTGCATGAGCCCGTTGGACATCACCATGGCCGGGAAGCCCTTGGCGAGGTTCACGAAGTCGGTGCTCGGCGCGGCCCCGACCATGTCCCATGCGAACTTCGCCCGCTTCTGATCGAGGCTCTCGCTCATTTCGCCGCTCCCTTCGCGGGGGGCGCCGCGACCGCCGGCGCCTGCGCGAACGACAGCACCACCTGTCCGCGGCCCGTCGTGGCGTCACCGCCGACCTGGACCGTCCTTCCGCGGAAGTGCCCCACCACGCGCTGGAGAACGCCGTCGGCCTCCATGCGCTGGTCCTCGCCATCCTTCGGCTTCCAGCTCTTCGACGCCATCGCCAGCGACACGAGGAGGCTCTCGGGCGGCAGGTTCTCGGTGTAGAAGAGCCCGCCGTCGTCCGCGGTGCCGCTTGCGTCGTTGATGCGCACATGCGGCTCGACGACGGTCGAGTTGCGCACGAAGTAGCCGAAACGCTCGTCCGACAGGAGTACGGTGTCCAGGAGAATCTTCTGCCTGAAGTACGAGTGCGCATCGCCCGCGGGAAGGGCATTCTCGGCGAGCCAGTTCGCAACGCGCCGCAGGTCCTGGACACTGGAAGGCTCTGCGGCGCCGGGTGCGCGGGTCGCAGCGGCGAACTCGAAGGCCTCCAGAATCAGCTGCCCGCCGGGCGCGAGCTTTTCATCGAGCACCACGCACCCGTTGCCCTCCGCCGCGGGAATGTTCCACTTCGCGTCGGGCTTGTTCGGCTTCTTCTCGACGGGGTCGATTCCCGCCGCAGCGAGCAGCCGCTGCAGCCTCGCCAGCGCCGTGGGGCACGTGGCGTACACGAACGAGCGGCGCAGGCTTCGCACGGGGAACAGCACGATCTGTGCGTCCCCGAAGCTGATGGCGCCCGCCTGGTCCGCGTCCTCGTCGGGCATCGCGCCGAAGATGCGCCGGCGCA
>Ga0172368_10004692_pt1 | contig 15689 bp, 12 predicted proteins | sample Lak11m_FD_114540 | JGI IMG/M metagenome (GOLD analysis project Ga0172368, IMG submission 114540) | Freshwater microbial communities from Kabuno Bay, South-Kivu, Congo - kab_022012_11m | ecosystem: Environmental > Aquatic > Freshwater > Lake | place: Democratic Republic of the Congo: South-Kivu...
CCCACGGTAGAGAAATCGCTGATGAGAGGGGTGCAGCGCAAGGACCCCTTCCCGTACGGCGATGCGCTCTGCGTCCCCCTCGAAGATGTGGCTGAATTCCGGCAGACCAGCGGCACTACCGGACAGCCCGTTTATCAGGCCGATACCTGGCAGGACTGGGAATGGTGGGCGGAAAGCTGGGCATACATTCTCTGGGCTCAGGGATATCGCCCCTGCGACCGTGTTTTTCTTCCGTTCGGATACAATGTCTTTGTCGCCTTCTGGGCCGGCCATTACGCAGTCGAGAAGATTGGGGCGGAGATCGTCCCCGGCGGGGTGCTGGACACCCAGGCCAGAATTCTGAAGATTCAGGAACTCCAGTGCACAGCCATGATGGCGACTCCCACCTATGTACTCGGCATGGCCGATACAGCAAGGAAAATGGGCATCGATCCACGCTCCCTTTCCATCCGCCGGATCACCTGCGCCGGGGAACCGGGCGCCAGCATTCCCGCAACCAAGAAACGGATGGAGGATGCCTGGAACGCCAAGGTTTTCGACCACGCCGGCGCGACCGAGATCGGAGCGTGGAGCTTTGAATGCGATGACCAGACAGGCGGACTGCATGTGAATGAGGCCTTTTTCCTCGTCGAAATTCAGGATGTCGATACAGGGGAGTACATCGAAGAACCCGGGCGAAGAGGCAAAATGATTATCACCGCCCTGGATCGACAGGCCCAGCCGTGCGTCCGCTTCGACTCCAAGGACATCATCGAATGGGCGCCCGATCCCTGCTCCTGCGGAAGAACCTTCCGCCTGATCAAGGGCGGCGTTGTCGGAAGGGCCGACGACATCACCAAGGTCAAGGGAGTTCTGCTGTCGCCGTCGGCGATCGAGGAGGTGGTCCGGGGAACGGACGGCCTGGCTGACGAGTTCGAGGTAATCGTTGACAAGGTAGGAGACATTGACCGCATCACGCTGAAGATCGAGATTGTAAGCGGCAGGGAATGCGAGCGTAAAGGCATTGAAGCCCGCCTGAAGGATCAGTTGCGGCTCAAAACCAACCTCGGCTACAATCTCGAGTTTCACGACTACGGCACCCTGCCCAGATACGACGTCAAAGCGAAAAGATTCAAGGACTTAAGAGAGAAACATTGATGGGGGGAACCATGCCCGCAGAAACAGACATCCGGGAAATGCAGCAAAAAATCAAGTCACTGAGGGAAACGGCGGAGGAACTCAAAACAATGGGCGAAGACTTCCCCGCCCTTTACCGCAACTTAAACCGCATCCTCGCCAGTGTGAAGATGCTCGAACTGAACGTCCCCGATGTCTAAAACGAGGTGAACAGAGGTAAGGCGAAACAGCTATTTAACTTATTATTGCAGTCTCTCCCTTATCAAGAGGGGGAGCCCCTCTCAACCTTCGTTCCTTCTTTTTTCCTCGTCCCTGATCTCCCGTCGCAGGAGTTTCCCCACCTTTGACTTGGGGAGCATGTCCCGAAATTCGATGTACTGGGGAACCTTGTAGGCGACAAGACTCTTGCGGCACCACTTGAGCAGATCGTAGCCGGTGATTCCCTTGACGTCCTGCTTCAATACCACGTAGGCCTTGATTCTCTCGCCGACCATCTCATCGGGCACCCCCACCACACAGGCACCGACCACGGCATGATGCTCCTGCAACACCGCCTCGATCTCGGAGGCGGAAACCCGGTAGCCCTTGTGCTTGATGGTATCGACGGTTCTATCGACGAAGTAGAGGTTGCCTGCCGCGTCCATTGAAACAACATCCGCGGTGCGATACCAGAGCCGACCGTCTATGTTGACAAATGCCTCCGCGGTCTCCTCCGGCTTGTTCAGATAACTCGTCACCATGAAGTCGGAATTGACGAGAAGCTCTCCCGGCTCGCCCTGCGGCACCGGTTCAAGCGTGTTCGTATTAACCAGCTTGACCCTCTTGCTGGGAACTACCCGGCCGATGCTCTTGGGAGGATTTTCGATATCGACCGGGCACATGGTGACACCGCCGCAGGTCTCCGTGGCGCCATAGCCCTGGTAAATGGTCTTGCCAAATTTTTCCTGCCAACGCTTTCCGACCTCCACCGGCAGCACATCGCCGGCGCTGTACCAGTAAACGACAGAACTCAGATCGTACTGGTCGAGTCGGTCGTGTTCCAGCATCATCCGATAGAGGGTTGGCACTCCGATCATCGTCGTTGCCCGGAATCGCTCTATCCCTTCGAATGTGGCATCGACATTGACCTTGGGCTGGAGCATCAGCGTGCCTCCGACAAAAAGCGTTGCCAGACTGCACGTCTGACCCAAAATGTGGAAGAGCGGCGCATTGCCGAAAATAATGTTCTTTTCGGCCGGAACAAGCGGCTCGCTGACGATAATCTGTTCGGCCATCGAGGTCAGATAGAGATCGTGGGTAAAGGGAACCCCTTTCGGAAATTTCGTCGTACCGCCGGTATAGAGAATCTCGGCAACAGCCCGGCCGTCCCGGACAAGCGGAGGCAGATCGTTGAGCCTTTCTCTATAATTGTTCAGAATATCCCGGAATAAGTGAGTCTCCCTGTCCAGCGCAATCTTTCCCTTCGGCACCACGTCGAAGAGATATCCGAAAAACCTCTTCCATCCGGGGAGCAGGTCGTCCATACGCGTGGCAATGACGGTTTTGAGTTTCGTATCCGGCAGCACCTTTTTTACGTATCCGAAATTGGTATCCGCGCAAATAATCGCCTCGGCGCCGCTGTCGTTGGCAATATAGGAAAGATCATGGGGGGTGTATATGGGGGTGATCGGAACCATTATCGCGCCCGCCCGCTGAATGCCGAGCCAGGCCACCACCCATTGAATCGTGTTGGGTATGTAGAGCATGACCTTCTGGCCGGGGGTAACGCCCAGCCCCAGAAGACCCGCCGCAAAGCGCTCCGCCAGATTCTTCAACTCCCGGTAGGAATAGCGCGTCCCCAGATAGATAACCGCCGTACTGTCGCCCCGCTTCAGGGCCATCTCCTCAAAAGAGGCATAGATGTTATATTCCAAAGTAAGCCGCCTTGATTTCGGGATTGTCCATCAGCTCCCGGCCGGTGCCGGTAAGGGTCAGCATCCCGTTTTCTATGACATAGCCGCGGTCGATGATCGGCAGCACGGGTCTTGCGAACTGCTCCGTCACCAGAACCGTCGTCCCGAATTCGTCCTTCAGCCGACAGATCGCCTCGACAAGCACCTTCTGCATCATGGGGCTGAGTCCCAGCAGCGGTTCATCCAGAAGCAGCAGTTGCGGCCGGACGACCAGGCTCATGCCTATCGCGAGCATCTGCTGCTCTCCCCCGCTCAGGAAGCCCGCCTTTCGGCTCTTCAGGGCAACGAGCGCCGGGAAAAGCCGGTAAGCGTATTCGATACCTTCCCGTATTTCCGCTTGCTTGCGAAGATAGCCGGCAATTTTAAGATTTTCCAGAACGGAGCTCTCCGGAAAAATCGGGTGCCGCTCTCGGGACAGGACAATGCCCTTTTTCACCCGGTCGCTCGGACTCATCTCCGATATGTCCTCCCCCCGGAAGATGATCTTTCCGTAAACGGTGATCCGCTCCCCGCCCTTGCGCTTCTCTTTCGTGCGCATATCGATGATCAGGCCGGATAGCGTATTCATCAGGGTGGTCTTTCCAGCGCTGTTGGAGCCGATCACACCCACAATTTCGCCCTCTTCGATCTTCATGCTGAAATCATTGAGCGCCAGGGCGTTTTCAAAAAATACCATCAGATTCTGAACATTGATCATAGTCATTCTTCCGCCCCGAGATAGGCCTTCTTTACCTCATCGCTTTCCATTACGTCCTTCGCCGCCCCATCCGCGATCTTCTCCCCGAAGTTCAGCACAATCACCCGGTTGGCGATTCTAAAGAGTTCCTTGAGACGATGCTCGATCATGATGATCGTCTTGCCTTCCAGCAGAAGCTTCTCGATGATCGGCACGATGCTCGCAACCTCTGCCAGACTCAGGCCCGAGAACAGCTCGTCGAGAATCATGATGTCCGGCTGCAGCGAAATGGCCTTGGCGAGTTCGAGCCGCTTCAGATAGCCCTGCGGCAGCACACTTGCGGCCTTGTAGGCAACCTGGTTGTCCCTTTCAAACCCGACCTCTTCGAGAAGATCCAGGGCGACGGCGTTACGATCCCCGTATTTGCCGCCGGCAAGCGCCCTCACCCTGGGCGAGTAGAGGGGAATGATCATGTTCTTGAAGGCGGGGAGTTGATAAAAGGGCTTCACCATCTGGAACGTACGGGCGATGCCGAGCCGGACGACCTTGTAAGGCGGCATGTTGGTGATGTCGCGCCCCTTGAAAATCACCTTGCCGCTCGTCGCCTTCACAAAGCCGGAGATCAGGTTGACGGTCGTGGTCTTCCCCGAGCCGTTCGGCCCGATGATCCCCAGCAGAGATCCCTTGTTCAGGGTAAAGCTGATGCCGTTTACAGCCTGAACGCCCCCGAATGACTTGGAAAGTCCCTTAACCTCCAGAAGCGGTGCCTCGCTCATTTGTCCACCTCTGTCCAGCGCTCGAACTGGCTATACTTGCGCGCGATGAAATGGAATATCCCTTCCGGCATTCCGACTACGAAGACGACAAGAAATACACCGTAAAACACGATTCTCAGGCCGCCCAGCGCCCGCAGCGCCTCGGATAGGGGCACCAGAATGAAGGAGCCGAGCACCGCCCCGGCGAAGGAACCGGGGCCACCCACCATGACGGCCGCAATCGGCAGAATCGAATAATCGAGGGCAAAGACCGGCATCCCGACAAAACGGTAAACATGGGTCATCATCGCCCCCGCAAAGGCGCCAACGGCGCTCGCGATGAAAAGCGCCTGTATCTTGAACCAGTAGATGTTGATTCCCGCATTCATGACTGAGCGGTCGTTATCCTTGATGCCCGTCAGTACCAGCCCGTAATCCGCTGTCATCATCCTCCTGAACCCGAACAGGGCGGCGATCATCGCCGCTATAAGGATGTACATCTCCAGCCACTTGGAGGGAAGAACGCCGAGACCGCTTATCCCCTCGGTACCGCCGAAAATTTTCGTGGCCTCGATCACCCGCTCCAGCATCAGCGGGATGATGAGAGTCACCATGGAAAAATAGACGCCGCGCAGTCTCAGCACCGGCAAAAGCAGCAGCGTGCAGATCCCCCCTCCGACCACCGCAGCGAGGGGAATCGTCAGAAACGGCGAAATCCCGAAGTAGTGGTTAAGCACCCCCGAACAGTAAGCGCCCATGCCGAAGAACAGGGCCTGTCCGAGCGAGATCATCCCGCTTTGGGAAAGGATGTCCCAACTGATCGCCAAGAGCGCGAAAACGGCGACGGACAGGAGCACCCTCTGCCAGTAGTCGCCCAGCACCAGCGGCAGAAGGATGAAGGCGGCCACCGGAATGACGCGCGGCGCCGCAAAATAGAGCAACTCCCGCCAGGAGCTGAGGGCGAAAATATCCTCTGATCTGACCTTGATGCCCCGATCGATTCTCTCTTTTCTTTTCTTCACGCTGACCTACGCCCCCTAATCATCCCCTTGAAATCAAATCCTCTCTTCGAGTTCCTTCTGCTTTCCGTAAATGCCTGACGGCTTTATCACCAACACGATCAGAATGGCCGCCAGACTCACGATCATCGTCCAGTGCGAACCGATGTATGTATCCGTGAATCTCTGCGCGAAACCGACGAGGAGACTCGCCACGATCACGCCACCCGTACTGCCCAGTCCGCCGATAATCGAAACGGCAAGGGCGTTGATCAAAACATCGTATCCCTGGCTTACGGAAATTGTCCCGAGGGGAATGATGACGGTCGCGGCGACAGCGGCGAGCGCCGCCCCGAGAGAGACGCTCAGCGTGGCAATCCAGTCCGAATCCATTCCGAATGTCAGAGCGGTGCGCTCATCCTGGGCAATTCCCCGGAAGGCGAGTCCCAGCGATGTGTAGTGGACAAAAACCCAGAGCAGACCGACCAGAACGACGCTGGCGGCGACGATGATGATCCTCTGGGCGTCCACGTAGACCTCGCCGATCATGAAGCTGTCATCGATAAAAACGGGAAGCGCATACTCGACGCCGACAAAACCCAGATACCGGAAAAACTCAAGGATGGCGAGCCCAATGCCGAAGGTGGCGATCACCTCGGAAAGCACCTGCCCCCGGACGCGCATCAGGATAAAACGGTACATGAGGGCACCGATGACGGCGGTAAGGGCTATCGAGACCAGCGCCGCAACCGGGTAGGGAAGCCCGACGAGCTGCAGGAGCATATAGGTCGTAAAGGCGGCAAAGATATAGAGAGAGCCGTAGGCAAAATTAGAAATTCCGCTGATGCCAAAAGTCAGGTTGAACCCGATAGACATCAGAATCAGAATAACGCTGTTTATAACCGCATAGATAATTGTCCCCAACAACATCGCGGGCATCCCCTCCGCCCTGCCATCCCTTATGAGGATGGCAGGGTTTGAATGATTTTGATATTTTTGACTATTTTGCCGACTTCAGACCGGCAGGCAGCATAATCTTGGCATCGGCAATGGATTCGGGGAAAACAGTCACCCGCTCGCCCTTGTCGTTCCATTGAAAAACGCTCGCAACTGCGGCTTCTTTGGGATCCATACCAAAAACAGCCTGGTTGCCCTCGTCAAACTTTATGCGGCCCATGACCCCGGAACGATCCGTCTTCTTTATCTCGGCAACCAGCGCGTCAGGTTCCAGACTCCCCGCTCTCTCGATCGCCTCTTTCAGGATGTAAACGGATTCATAGGTAGGCGCCGGGCCATGACCTGCCTCCATGGGTTTGCCCATTTTCTTCTGGTAGGCTTTCAGGAACGCCACGGACTGGGGAACCTTCGGAGAGGCAATCGCGCTCCCCAGCTCGAAATTGCAGTTGATCGCGCCGCCGATTTTCTTGTCAAAGGTCTTCCACGCCCCCGGCCCGGCCAGAGGAGAAATGAATCCGGCCATCAATGCCGGAACCTTCATTGCCTTCCACTGTTTGACCAGCGTTCCGCTCTGGGGCATATCGAAAATGGGAAGAATTACCTGAGCACCGGCACTCCGGGCCTTCATCAGCGCGGATGAAAAATCGGCGGCGCCGGTCGGGTAGCTCTCCTGACCGACAACGGTCCAGCCGGCCTTCTGGAAGTAGTTTTTCACCATCCCGTCCGCTGTGGCGCGGGCCCAGGCAACGTCCTGATGCATGATGTAAACCTTGTTGAAGCCGAATTCCTTGTTTATGTGAGACATTGTGCCAACGAGATTTTTAACGAGATAAATGGCGTTGAGGCAGGTCCTGAAAACATACTTGTACTTGTCCGGTTCCTGCTTCACCTTGCCCTCGGTAGCCGGAGTCATCGCGATCGTCCCGAGCAGCGGAACCTTGTATTTCGTAAGGATATCCATCGCCGCCAGCAGCGCCTCCGAACGGAAGGGGCCAATCAACAGCACCGTCGGCTTTTTCTCGAGGATGAGCTTCTCGATTCCCATCAACGCCTCGGGAACCGGCACGCCGGGCGCCGCATCACGAATGTCGATCGCCTCTACCTTGAACATCCTCTTTTCCGCGCCGACCTTCACGCCGCCCTTGGCATTGATCTCCGCAACCGCCATTTCCACAATGGCAAGCCCCTCTTTCCCCTCCACAAACCCCGTCGATGTCGGCACGCCGATAACGATGGGCTCCGCTGCGTAAGCACAAAGGGAAAACATCAATCCCGTCGCCAGAAAAAGACCTACTGCCCATAATCGCCTTCTCATAACCTTCCTCCTCGTTTGTTGTTAATTTACATCGATAGACCAACAGGGAAAAGCCAAAACATGGAATCCCTTTTCATTCAAGAATCGCCCCCCGGATACCTCATAGACCAAATATTCACACCGAGGTTGATCCAGGGCTTTAAACCCTCTTTTGAGTGGATGCGGCGCATGAGTACCGAAATTAGTAACCGCTGTCAAGCAAAACCTCCTTGCCGACAGCGCCATGGCGCTGACCCGTGAGCGGAGGGGCAAATATGCGTGGGGTCTGGTTGCCTTGGCGCCAAGGAGGCTGCGAAGAGTGGCAGAGGACATGTGGAAAAATTCGCCTTGCAAAAACCCAAAACTGCCTGTTTTACAGATGTCAATAAGCAAAAATTGTTGCATCGTTAAGGTGTTTGCTGTAGAAGGCGGACGCTGTGGGCGCATTGCCGCGGCGGGTGGTGCAAGAAAAATTTGGGAGTGATGATGAAAAACTTTTTTAACCCGGAAGGAGTGATAATCGTCGGCGCGACGTCCAACCAGGTAAAGGGCGGAAACGCGATCGTTAAAAATCTGCAGATGGGATACAAGGGGCGGATATATCCGGTCAATCCTCGTTACGCGGAAATCGAGGGTCTGACCTGCTATCCGTCTATAACGGCCGTACCCGGCAAGGCCGATCTCGCGATAGTTTTTGTGCCGGCATCCCAAGTGCCAGGAACCGTAGCGGAGTGCGCTGCCAAGGGAATACCCGGGGTAATGATTGAAGCGGGGGGATTCGCCGAAACAGGCCCTGCGGGGGAAAAATTGCAGACGGAGCTGCTGGCGATTGCCGCCCGCACGGGAATTCGCATCTGGGGACCAAACTGCATGGGCCTTGTCGATGTCGCAGGCGGCAACCTTTTCTCCTTCATGAATCCGGAGTGGCAAAAAGACGGCCTGCTGATTCCCGGCAACGTCTCGCTGATTGTGCAAAGTGGAATGCTCTCGGCGATTTTTCTGGTCGACATCATGACTCACGCCCTGACCGGGGTTGCCAAGGTGTGTTCGCTGGGGAACAAGATCGATGTCAATGAATGCGACATCCTTGAATATTTTATGGAAGACCCCCAGACGGAGGTCATCGGCATGTACCTTGAGTCATTCGCCGACGGCCGACGCTTTCTGGAGCTGTCCCGCCGGTGCGGCAAACCGATTGTTGTTCTCAAGGGGGGAAAAAGCCAAAAGGGGGCAGAGGCGGCGATGAGCCACACCGCCTCCCTTGCCGGAAACAGCCGCATCATCTCGGGATTGATGAAACAGGCGGGGGTCATGGAGGCCCAGGACTTCCGGCAGATGGCCGATATCTGCCGCTCGCTGTCGTTGATCGAACCGTCTGCGGGGGGAAACAGGGTTGCCGTTCTCACCTTCAGCGGTGGGGCGGGGATTGTCTCCACAGATTTTATTGAAGAGCAGGGACTGGCCAGCGCCGATTTCACGCCCGCAACCAAACGACAATTGGGGAAATTTTTCCCAGCCTGGATGCCGGTAAACAATCCGGTCGATTTGTGGCCGGCGATTGAAAGTCACCTCGGCGGCGACATCGATGTCCCGGAACTCGCCCTTGCCGCCGTCCTTGCCGATAAGGGAGTGGATAACGTCTTTCTGCATCTATCCGCCGGCCATTCCCAGATGCTTCCCAACCTCCCCGCCTTTGCCGCGGAAATAAAAAAACACGGCAAGCCGCTCATCGCCTGGATAGTCGGACGGCAGGAGATGGTTCTGAAGCTTCAGAAAGAGGCACTTTTGCTGGGAATCCCCGTGATGACCGAGATCGGCAGGGCGGCCGAGTGCCTGAAGGCCGCCATCCGCAAGCGTCGCAGCCTCGAAGGACCGCCGGAAGTCGCGCCGGTAAATCTTTCCCCCGCCGCAGAAGGCATCCTGGCATTAAAAGCCGGGGCGCTCGACGAACACCTCTCAAAGCAGCTGCTGGCGGCCTGCGGCATTCCAACTGTCACCGAGAAAATCGTCTCTTCGGCGGCGCAGGCAGGAAAAAGTGCCGTAAAATTTGGCTTCCCGCTTGTCATGAAGGGTCTGCTGCCCGGCGCTGTACACAAAACAGAACTGGGTCTGGTGCGCCTCGGCATCGCCGATGAAAAATCCGTCCGGAAGGAATTTGCCGAGCTGAACCTGAAAATGGAAAACCGAGGCAACATTCTGCTCCAGCGGCAGATCTCCGGCAAGGTGGAGCTCATCCTAGGGTTCCTGCGCGATCCCCAACTCGGGGCCTGTGTCATGTTCGGCCTCGGAGGAATATCCGCAGAATTGTACGAGGATGCGGTTTTCTCAGTCGCTCCGCTGACACGGCAAGAGGCACTGGCAATGATCGGCCGCATCCGCGGCCAGAAGCTGCTGAACGGCTTCCGGGGAGCACCGCCGGTCGACCGGGAAGAAATCGCCCGCCTCATCGTTCGCCTGGGCGAGATCGGCCTGGCCTGCCCCCGGATCAGTGAAATTGACATCAACCCGCTGCTCTATGGGGAAGAAGGCGCCATCGCGGTTGACGCGACCGTCGTTCTTTCGTAATTTTCAGGAGATCAAAACAAAACATGGAGGAAGAACAATGAACCAAATCCCCGTTGCCATCATCGGACTTGGGCCGGTAGGCCAGCTGATCGCAAGACTTACGGCGCAGCGACCGAATTTGCGGCTGGCGGCTGCCGCTGACATCGCCCCGGCGTACAGCGGCCGGGATTTGGGGGAAATTCTCGAACTTCCCCCGCTGGGCGTAACCGTGCAGCCCACAATCGCAGAGGCGCTGCATCCGGCAGACGTCACGGGGGTGGCAATCATCTGCACTGGTTCGTTGCTGTCAAGGGTAACACCCCAGATTATTGCCTGCCTTGAGGCGGGCTGGCACGTCGTATCGACCTGCGAACAGCTCTCCTACCCTTTCCAGAACTGCCCCGGGGAGTCGCGCCTGATCGACGAAAAGGCAAGGCAAAAAGGGCTGGCAGTTTTGGGAACCGGCGTCAATCCGGGATTTGCAATGGATATCCTGCCGGTTTTCATGAGCGGCACCTGTGCCCGGGTCAACTCGGTGTTGATTGAACGTTTTCAGGACGCCTCGCTCCGGCGGCTCCCCTTCCAGCAGAAAATCGGCGCGGGACTCGACCTCGCGGCTTTCGAAAAGAAGGTGGCAGAGCTGACCATTCGTCATGTCGGATTCTCGGAATCCGTACAAATGATCGCCGCCGCGCTGGATATCCCGCTCGACAGAATAGAGGAGCGCGTCTATCCCGTCATGGCGACAAGGACGCTGAGAAGCCGGTTCATCGAGATTGCCCCCGGCCAGGTCTGCGGCGTCGATCAGTTCTGTCAGGGATATCACGGCGGAAGGGCCGTCGTCACGCTTCACCTGGAGGCCTATTTCGGCCACCCCGACCCGAAAGACCGCACCTTCATCGACGGAGAGCCGCCGCTGGATGTGACGGTGAAAGGCGGATTTCCCGGAGACACGGCAACCTGCGCAATGGCCGTCAACGCCGTCAAAAGGATTGTCAATGCCCCTGCCGGTCTGCGCACAATGCTCGATGCCGGAGTGGTTTCTTCCTGGCTCGTCCGGCAGTGAACATGACCTTGGGAGAGGGGTGTCACCGTTCCTGCGTGCGCCATATGAAATAATCGGGTAGTTGCAAAAGTTTCCGGGATTCGGCCTCCGCGCCGCTTCCGACAGGAAGACACTGGGCTCAATGGTCAGAAGCCATGTACGATATCCTTTTTAAGAAAGTCACGGTTGTTGATGGCTCGGGCAAAACACCCTTTGAAGCAGACGTCGCCGTTGCCGGAGAGCGCATTGCGGAAGTGGCCCCTAAACTGCACGGCGACGCCTCTCTCGTCTTCGCGGATCCCGGCCTTGTCCTTGCCCCGGGCTTCATCGACATTCACAGCCATACAGACGCCAATATTTTTCAGAATCCGCTTGCCGAAAGCAAATTGCTGCAAGGAGTAACCCTCGACGTTACCGGCAACTGCGGCCTCGGTTTTTTCCCCGTCACGGATAATCGCAAACCACTGCTTGAAGAGTACCTCGCCATGCATGAATTCGCCTTTCCCAAAGGCGGAATCAATTGGACCGATCTGGCGGGATTTGCCGATCGGCTCGATAAAGTCGGCATCGGCGTAAACATGGCGCCGCTGGTCGGACATGGGACACTCAGGATTGCGGTGATGGGGATGGAAAATCGCCAGCCGGAGCGGCGGGAAATGCAGGAAATGAAGCGTCTCCTCGCAGAGATGCTTTTTCAGGGGGCGTGGGGGATGTCCACCGGCTTGATCTACCCGCCTGGAAGCTTCGCCCTCACCGAAGAACTGGTCGAACTGGCAGGCGTTCTCGCCCATAATCGCGCTCTTTACGCAAGCCACATCCGGGGCGAAGGGACAACTCTGCTTGCGGCAATTGCCGAGGCTATCGAAATCGGCCGAAAATCGGGCGCGGCAATCGAGGTTTCCCATCTGAAAGCCCTGGGGAAAGCGAATTGGGGCCTGGGTCGGGAAGCTCTGGAGATGCTGACTCAGGCAAGTCAGGAAGGCATCGACATCGGGGCCGATCAGTATCCCTACGCAGCCACGGAAACGACCCTCTCGGTACTGCTGCCCGACTGGGCGCTTGCCGGCGGCCCTCACGAAACCGGCAAGCGTCTCCTTGACGCAAGCCTGATGCCGCTGTTGCAGGAGGAAATCAAAAAACTGATCGCCTCGCGCGGAGATGCCGCAACAATCATGCTTACCGGAAGCGATTCCGAAAAACTCCGTTTCTTTTCAGGAAAGACCCTTTCCGAAACGGCCGCTTTCTGGAATATGGCGCCGGAGGAAGCGGCCTTGCAGATTCTCCGGGAAGATATCTCGGCCCACGCCGTTTTTTTCTCGCTTTCTTCCGCCGACGTCGAGGCCATCATGAAAAGCGAGCTGGTTGCCGTCGGTTCGGACGGGCTGGCGCTGGACGCCGCTGTTGCGGACATAAATACGCATCCCCGCTCGTATGGAACCTTCCCCCGGATTCTGGAAACCGGCGTCCGGGAAAAAAGACTGTTTTCACTGGAAAAGGCTGTTTACAAGATGACCGGCTTGCCCGCGCAGCGCCTGGGACTGAGCGACCGGGGAATTATCCGGACCGGGTGCATTGCCGATCTGGTACTGTTTGATCAGGCGGAAATCGCCACCCCCTCGACCTTCGCAGCGCCCCATCAATACCCGGTTGGCATCCGGATGGTAACGGTAAACGGGCAGATTGCCGCCCGTGACGGCAGAGCAACCGGCAGAAGGGCCGGTCGGGTACTGCGAAGATAAGTAGCTATTCTGCAAGGCAGATGCAGTTGCGACAATGCAGAAACCGCCTCACGCAACTTTAAAAGGGGAAAGGTCGTGAAATCGCTCACAGGCGCTCCCAATACCGGGGGTAAAAAATCGCCTCCAGAGGCAGGGTCGTCACCCCCGGACAGGGAATCCCGCTGGTGGCTGACGATCACGCCGAATTCCATGATTTTTAGAACAAAAACCGAGAAGGAATTAGCTAAGAGAACTGGTTTGTCACTTGATGTTCCTGATCTCCTCCTCCTTGCCCACGACAACCAGCACATCGCCGTCCTTGAGGACGAAGTCCGCCTTCGGAATCATGGTCAGTTTGTCGGAGAGCACATCCTTGATGGCGATAACCTCGACGTGGTAGCGTGAACGCAATTGCAACTGGGCAATGGTTTTCCCGAAGAATTCATTGGGAGGGGCAACCTCGGAGATTACGTAATCATCGGCAAGTGGCAAATATTCAAGGACATTCGGAGATATGAGACCTTTTGCAACCTTGTGGGCAATTTCCCTCTCGGGGATCATCACCTCCGTGGCCCCGATCTTTTCTAGAATCAGCTTGTGCTCCTCGTTGGGAGCCTTGACGATGATCGTGCGGATTTTCATCTGCCGGAGGTGCAGTGTCGTCAATGTCGCCGCCGCAAGATCCTCGCCAAACGAAACGATGACGACGTCGTCCTCCTGGATGCCAATTTCCTCCATCACCTCCCGGTTGGTCCCGTCGGCGACGATCGCTTTCGTGGAACAGTCCCGCGCCATCTGCACAGCAGCCTTGTCCTTGTCAATGGCGATGACCTCGAAACCACCTTCATACAGCTCCTTCACGATATTGAAACCGAAGATACCAAGGCCGATCACCACCACCCGCTGCTGCATCGCTAAGCCCTCCCCTTTTTCGCTGGTCTAACCGACCATAATGGATTCTTCAGCATACTCGATTTCATTTTTCCCCTCGGCATACCAGGAGAAGGCCAGCGTCAGCGGCCCCACCCGGCCGGCAAACATTATTACAATAATGGCCATCTTCTGAATATTGCCCATTTCCGGCGTTATCCCCATGGAAAGGCCGACTGTGCCGAATGCGGAAACCGTCTCAAATATGTACTCGATAAAAAGGTGGCGGATCGCCTCGGGCGGCAGGGCATTTTCTTCCCCGAAAAACAGCATGATCGAAACAACAATCCCGATCAGCAAAAAGGCAGAGAAGACGATCGAAATCGTGCGCCCCATAATCTCCCGGGAAATCTGCCGGTTGAAAACACTGACATTGAAACGCCCCCTCATCCGGTTCCAGATCATCAGCACCATCAGCGTAAAGCTGGTGGTCTTAATCCCGCCACCGGTGGAACCGGGAGAGGCGCCGATGAACATCAGGATTATCATCAACAAAATCGTTTCGTTAGTCAACCGGTCGATCGCGACGGTGTTGAAGCCGGCGGTACGTGGCGTGACGGACTGAAAAAGGGAAATAAGCAAGGCCGCCGGCCCGGAGACGCCATTGAGGGCATTGTGGGCCTCAAACAGGTAAAAAAGAAGAGCTCCTGCAACTATAAGCCCCCCCGTTGTCAACAGAACGAGTTTTGTGTGCAACGATAGCCTTTTTAGCTTGCCCCGGCAGTACAGGATGACCTCCTGCTGGACCAGGAACCCTATCCCGCCGAGAATGATGAGCCCAATAACCGTAAAATTGACGATCCAGTCACCCTGATACCTGATGAGGCTGTCGGAAAAAAGCGAATAACCGCAATTATTGAAGGCAGAGACGGCATTGTAGATGGCATGGTAAAGGGCGGTGGCGAAAGGGAAATCAGCGAGGAAGCGTCCAAACAAGATGACCGCTCCGGCGGCTTCGGCGATAAAGGTAAATTTCAGGACTTTTCTGATTATCGAAACGAAATCACGCCGGGGGGCATAGAGAAAGGAGCTCTGAATGAGTTCCCGCTCCCGGAAAGAGACGCCCCTTCCCAAAAGCCCGAAGATAACCACGGAAAATGTTATTATCCCCAAACCGCCGATTTGAAAAAGAAACAGCGTCACGAGCTGACCAGCAAAGGAAAGGTCGCTGCCGATATCGATAACGGCCAGACCGGTCACGCAGACCGCGGAGGCCGACGAAAAAAGTGCGTCCAAAAAACTCAGGCGGCCTTTCTCCGCCGCAAAGGGGAGCCACAACAGAATCGCCCCGATGAGAATCAAGAGGGCAAAACTGAGAATGAATATCCGGGGAGGGGTCATCCGCCGGGAAATGGCCCTTTTGATCTGCAAGAAGATCATGATTTTTTCGCTCGTTTATCGCACATCATTTTGCCCTTTTCGTCGCCGGGACATGGCAACGCACATGACAAACGCGCCGACGGTGATCGCCGAATCCGCGACATTGAATGCCGGCCAGTGGTAATTACCGAGATAAACATCGAGAAAATCAACAACCTCGCCAAAACGGACCCGGTCGATCAGATTGCCGGCGGCCCCGGCGAAAATCAGCGCGAGGGAAACAACGAGGGGATAATCGTCGATCGTGCTGACCCGCAGATAGTAGAGAATCAGCAGAATCGCCCCGGCGGTTATGGCAATAAAGAATACTGTGCGGAAAAGCGG
>Ga0172368_10004693_pt1 | contig 15688 bp, 10 predicted proteins | sample Lak11m_FD_114540 | JGI IMG/M metagenome (GOLD analysis project Ga0172368, IMG submission 114540) | Freshwater microbial communities from Kabuno Bay, South-Kivu, Congo - kab_022012_11m | ecosystem: Environmental > Aquatic > Freshwater > Lake | place: Democratic Republic of the Congo: South-Kivu...
GGGTGTGGCCGCCGCATTCGTCCAAGTGCATCAACGCGCCGTCCTGCGCCGCGCCCGGTCCTCCGGTCGCATAAAGCCGGTCCTGCGGATTCGAGCGGTCCCAAACCTTTTTGCCCTCCACCCAGGTTTGCTCGATATGTGTGTAGACCGAAAATGGATCGCCCGACAACACGATCACATCCGCATCCTTGCCGGCTTTCAACGACCCGGCGCGTCCATCCAGCTCGAGCAGTTTTGCATTGGCCAGGGTCACCGCCGCCAGCGCTTTCTGACGATCCATCCCGGCGCGCACGGCCAACGCCGCCGACCGCAGGAACCAGCGCGAATCCGTCACGCCGTCATCGGTGTGGAACCCGACCAGCACCCCGGCGCGGTCCATTTCGCCACCGGTTTCGAACGACACGTCCCGGGCTTCGAGCTTGCCTCCGGGCGAATCGATGGCAATCACTGACGCTCCGATGACGCGCTTCGACGCCGCCGCCTCCTTCGCCACCATCCAGCCGTCGGAAACATGGTGCAGCACCACTTTGAACCCGAACTCCTCGGCCAAACGGATGACGGTGAGAATGTCGTCGTGCCGATGCGTATGGTGCTGGACGATCCGCTTGCCGTCGAGCAGTTCGACCAGCGCTTCCAGCCCCAGGTCGCGCGGCGGAAGCTTCGTTTGGTCGCCCGCCGCGGCTCGGACCTTCGCCCGGTACTCCTGCGCTTTGATGAACTGCTCCCGCACCAGCGCCGCCGACTTCGCCCGCGTGCCGGGGAACGGCGGGTTGCGCCGTGAATTCGTCCCGTTCGCCATCTTCACACCGCCGGCAATGGAGCCGTCGGGGAGTTTGATCAGAAGGTCGTCGATGGTCCGCGCTTCCCGGAGCTTCAGGTACAGGGTTTGGCCCGACAGCAGATGGCCCGAGCCCGGCATCACATTCACTGTCGTAATGCCGCCGGCCCGCGCCCGCTTGATCGACGAGGCCCTGGCATTCACCGAGTCGAGCACCCGCACGTCGGGCTGGATCGGCGCCGAGGAATCAGCGCCTTCTGGCTGGCCGATATGCGAGTGGGAATCCACCAGCCCGGGCATCAGGACTTTGCCCTTCAAGTCGACACGTTGCGCGTTGGCTGGAATCGGCACGGAAGCGGCCGGACCGACGGCCACGATCTTGCCGTTCTCGACCACAACCGTCCCGACTGCGATCTCCTCGCCCTCAATTGGGATCACCCGTGCGCCAGTAAACGCCACGGGACTGGTTTGTGCACAGACCGCCATGGAAGCGGCCAGCAGGCATGGAGCGAGTATCTTGACCAACATAGAAGGGATTCACCAGAGGTTAGCAGGCCGCATCTGCCAGCCGCAACTATTGCGGGTGGATAGTTGCGCGACGGTTGCGCAAAATCAAATACTCAGGATGGATGAACGCGAAACAACGCTGGCGCGCGGTAATGCGGGGTGAGCGTCCTGACCGCCCCGTGAGCGACTTCTGGGGCACTGCGGAATTGACCACCCGGCTGAAGGCAGATCTCGGATGTAAGACGGATATTGAACTCTGGTCGCGGCTCGGTATCGACAAGTGCATCTACCTCGCCCCGGCCCACCCGAAGGCGTCCGAGGACACATGGCATATCCCGTCGCTGTTCAGCATTTGGGGTGTGGAGACCGTGCAGATCCCCTATATGGACGGATTGGGATTCTATGAGGAGGCCGTCAATCCGCCGCTCGCCGCCGCCACAACCGTGAAGGACATCGAATCGCATGCCTGGCCGCGTCCGGACGACTGGGATTTTGGATCATATCGCCAGGAGTGCGTGAAATGGAGCGGACATCCGATCGTCGGCGCGTCCTACGAGCCGTTCTACCTTTACAGCCGTCTGCGCGGCATGAGCCAGGCGCTGGAAGACCTGGTTGTCAACCAGGAGATCGTCGATGCCGCCATGGAGATCATCTTCGACATCCACGCCGGAATCGTCCAAAAGGTGATCCGCGAAGCCGGCGATTTGATTGACTTCATCTATGTCGCGGAGGATCTCGGCACCCAGACGTCGCTCCTGATGAGTCCCGTTTCGTTCCGCCGCTCGGTTAAACCGTGGCTGGCCAAAATGGCCGGCTTGGCCCACCAGCACGGGAAATGGGTTTTCCACCACGATGACGGCGCGATCCGTCCCTTAATCCCTGACTTGATCGAGATTGGCATCGACCTGCTAAACCCTATTCAGTGGCGGTGCAAGGGAATGGACCGTGCAGCACTGGCGCGCGACTTCGGCCCAAGTCTCGTCTTCCATGGCGGCATCGACAACCAGCACACACTGCCGTTCGGCACGCCCGCCGAGGTGGCCGCACAAGTCAGGGAGAATCTGGATCTCTTCCGGACCTGCAAAGGCTACATTGTAGGACCTTGCCACAACCTGCAAGTCAACACGCCGACTGAAAACGTGGTGGCCATGTACGAAGCCCTTGGCGCGGCGCAATAGGGTGCGTAGCCGGAGCGTGTGAGGCGCCCACGGGGAATCGAATTGCAACGGATTGAAGGGACAGGATGGAGAAGTCTTTCTACTTGAATCTCGCGGCCGGCAGCCTCAGAATGCCGGTCGGCGCGGACCTGCTGCTCCATGAGCAGCCGGATCCGGAACAGGTCCTGCTCGAAGCCGAGCGCCTCGGCCGGGTTGTCGAGGCAGCGGCCCTGCGGTATCGTACACCTCTCGCGTTTCCTTTGATGGACCTGCGTCTGGAGAAGGCGGATCTACTCGGCTTCTGTGGTGTTCCAGATGTTGACATCGACGCCTATCATTTCCAACAGCCGCCTCCGGCAGACATGATCGAGGCGGTCCGCCGCAGCGTAGGCCGGCCGTTTTCGCCGCGCATCGCCGCCAACCGAGGCGCCGTCAGTTACATCGCGCGAAAGACCGGCCTGTTCCCGGTTGGCATGTTGATCGGGCCATTTTCCCTGATGACCAAACTCGTCGCCGACCCCATTGCGCCGGTCGCCATGGCGGGCAGCGGGGTCAAGGCTTCGGAAGACGATGGAGTTCGTTTGGTCGAGAACTGCCTTGAAATGGCGCTGGCGACTGTCCTGCGGTCAGCTCAAGCACAAATCGCCGCGGGAGCCAAAGCCGTGATCGTATGCGAACCAGCCGCCAATACCGTCTATCTGTCGCCACGCCAGATGCGGAGCGGCTCGGATGTCTTCGAGCGGTTCGTCCTGGCGCCGAATCGGAAACTGCGCGCCTTGCTTGCCGAAACCGGCACCGACCTCATTTTCCACAACTGCGGGGAACTCACTTCCGGCATGGTCCGGCAGTTCGCCACAGAACTTCAGCCGTCGGTCATCAGCCTGGGCAGCAGCCGCAAACTGTGGGAGGACGCGGAGCAGGTACCCAAGGACATCGTCCTGTTCGGCAATCTGCCGACCAAGGCTTTCTATTCGGATTCAGCCATGCCAGTGGATGAAGTCCGGCGGCGGACCCTGGAACTGGTGGACAAAATGCGCGCCTGCGGCCACCCGCACATCCTCGGCTCGGAATGCGATGTCCTCCACGTCCCCGAAGCGGCTGCGACCATCCGCGAAAAGGTGGACGTGATGCTTACCTGCGGCCGGGCCTGATGCGCCGGCCAGTACAGGTCAGCTCTCCAGGACCTGCTTGGCGTATTGCACGCACTTCGCGATCTCGGCCAACACGTTCGAGCCCTCCGGGATCTTATATTCAAGCTCGATCGTGGCCTGGAACTTGTACTTCTCGCGCCGCATCATCAGCAGGATCTCTTTGAGCGGCGTATCGCCCTGGCCCCACGGCATGCCGGGGCCGTTGTTCGCCTTGCGGTCCTTCAGATGAACGTGCGTGATCCGTGTGTGGTTCTCCTTGATCCACTCGGCGGGCGAGAAACCGTTGGAGGCGAAGAAGTGGCCGATGTCCACATTCGCCCCGTTGTATTTCGAATACCAAAAGGCCTGTTCCCACGCGCCGAGGCGTCCGAACGCCTCCGGGTTGGTCAGATTGCCGTGGCCGTGATAGCCCACCATCAGCTTGTGTTTGGCGGCGAACTGGCCCAGCCGTTTGGTCTTGCTCACCGGGATCTCGCAGGAGATCGCGTAGGCGCCCAGAGCCTTGGCCATCTGGAAGCAGTAGTCCAGCGTCTCGTCGCTTGCCGTGTCGATGCGGTCCATCTTTACGATTTCGATCAAGACGCCAGCGTCCTCATACTTCTTGCGGAACGCCTTGAAATCGCTCATCGGACGCGACAGCCGCCACTTTTTCAACTCGGCGATCTCCGCCATCTGCGCCGCCTCCTGTTCAGGAGCGAGTTTGCCCTGCCGCGGCACGGCTGGCGAATCGCCGACACCGCGCGCCGCAGCCGCCGGAGCGCCAAGAAAAGCTTCGATCGGCTGCGTCCGCAGCTCGACAGCGCTGATCCCGGTCTGGGCGAGGTAGCCGAGGATCTGGTCGGCGTTGCTCGGCAGGCCGTGGAAGCTGTACGGGATGTTGATCCCGATCTGGATGCCGCCGAACTTCGAGTTGGGCTTCGCTTGCGCGGGAAGCGCGGCGGGCAGGCCGGCCAACGCCATCCGGCCGATATCACGTCTTGAGATATCCATATTGATCTCCCTCTACAGTTTCAGTTCCCAACCCTTGCGGAACTCCGGCTTGACCAGTTTGTTGGCCTCGGCGCTATTGGTGAACCGGAGATTCTTGCTGTCCCATTCCAGCTTGCCGGGCACCCTCATGGCGATGATCGCCAGCGCCAGCCACTCGGCGAACGGCGCCGTGATCGAAAAGTCCGAACACGACGGATCTCCGCCCTTGCAGGCGCGAATCCAGTCCAGCATGTGTCCGGGCGACCGGGTCAACAACTGAGGTGGTAACTGGTAGGACTGCCAACGGGCCTGCGGCAACAGCCAGACGCCTTCGCCGCGGGACGACGTAGCCATCATCCCCTTGGACCCGACGAACACCGACCCGTTTCCGGTCAGCACGCCCGGCGCTGCGCCGCCGCCACGTCCGCCCGGCGGCAGGAACACAGCCACACCCGGTCCGCCAGCGCCCATCATCGGCGCCCCCGGCTGGCGAGGAGGCCGGCCCTGGGGTGCTGGCGCGCCCGGATCGCGCCGCCAATTGCCCATCGGGCGGCCTTTCTCGGTCAGGTTGTTGGTCGGCGGCAGAATGGTCTCGTTCTCCATCCCGGGCACTTTGAAGGCTTCGGGATCTCCAGGCCGCGCCGAATCGTGGTAGTAAACCGAGACTGGTGGCATCTTGCCGCGCGCCGGGAAGTCCAGGCGAACGACGTAACGGTGCGGCATCGAGTACTTGCTTTCGCCCGCAATTGCCAGACGCTCCAGCGTCACCGGCGCGCCAAGCTGCATCGCCGTATGGACGGGACCGGATGAATGGGTGGCCCAGTTGCCCACTTGGCCGGTGCCGAAATCGAGGAATCCGCGCCAGTTGTAAGGAACGTAGTCCGGGCTGAACGGCCGCATGGCGGCACTGCCCATCCATAGGTTCCAATCCAGACTTTCAGGCACAGAAGCTTCCTTCGGAAGCTCCTGGACGCCTGTCGGGTGTGTGCCGGGCGATGCTGAGACGTGGACTTCCTTCACGTCGCCGATCTCGCCCGACCAAACGATTTCGGCCGCCACCCGGTTGCACTCGTGCGAGAAGCCCTGGTTGCCCATCTGTGTGGCCACCTGGTATTTCACCGCCGCCTCCTGCAACAGCCGCGCCTCCCAGGGCGTCCGAGTGAGCGGCTTTTCGACATAGACGTGCTTTCCGCGCTGCATGCAGGCGAGCGCGACGGTGGCGTGCATGAAGTCAGGGATGCCGATCGTGCAGGCATCGATGTTTTTCGCTTCCTTGTCGAGCAAGACGCGGAAGTCCTTGTAGATGGGCCGGCCGGCGTATTTTGCCAAGTTCGCGGCGGATCGCTTGGTATCCACGTCGCAGAGCGCCACAATGTTCTCGGTTTGCGCCGCCTGGTTCAGGATTGCACCGCCCTGGCCGCCGCAGCCGATGGCCGCCACGTTTAGCTTGTCGTAATACGGCTTGTAGCCCAACGATTTGAGCGATGGGACGCTGCCATAGCCCGCCGTTGGTACGGCGCCGGCCAACAACGATCCATAAAAAAAATGCCTGCGTGAAACTGATCCGCTTCCCATTTGTTCCTCCAGGCTACGTCGTGTCCCTGTTGACGGCCTCATCATATCCAATAGGCAGGCTCAACGGTTAGGGATTGTCTTTCATCTCTTTCCTCCGCGCTGAGACGCGGAGCCCTGGGTGGCAGCTACTTGAATCCGAAGACCGCCAAACGGATTCTCGAAAGCGTTGGGACTCGCACAAGGGATGAGAGAGATGCTCAGCATTCGCGGCGACTCCCTGATGACCGCCCGGGCAGCCGAACTTGTGGCCGTCCGACGCGGGCGTCGAATGACGCCAGCTTTGGATGAATGCAGTCTTGGCTCGCCGCCAGTGAAGAGGTGGGCGGCGGGAACAATCCGCCGCACGCGTCAGACCATCCGCCGCGAGGCCGCGTCCCATTGGATCCGCCGGCCGGTTCGAAGCGACTCCATCGCCATGGCCAGCGAGATGGAAGTTCCGAGACCGGCCTCGACCGGTGCGGCCGGGTCCTGGCGCGTCACCATGCAGTCCAGGAAATTCCGGATATGCTCTCGCGTCGCCACGACGAAGGACCCAAGCTTGTCGGATTCCACCGATGGGGCCATCTTGACTTCGGCGCTCTGTGGCCACAAGGAAAACCCCTCGCGCGCTACGTCAAGGCGGGCTTTTGTTCCGTGATACTGGGTCATCTGGTCGTTGTGCGTGTGGTAGCGCATGGCCTTATAGCCAAGCGTGAATACGGCGATGTAGTTCTCCGGATACTCGACGGTCATCGACGCCGTCTCGGGAATCTCGCCGCCGCCCAGATTCCCCTTCCCGCCGGAGCAGGTCACCGCGCCCGGCATCGGCGAGTTCATAAACCACTGAATGCAATCGACGGCGTGCGCCGCCTGCCCGACAAGCAATCCACCCGAGTAGTCGTGGTAGTAGTACCAGTTGAAAAAACGCGTTTCGTCCAATGGGCGCTGTTCGGCGGAGCCCAGCCATTGTTTCCAGTCCAGCGGTCCCTTGAGACGGGCCCTTGAAAGGCTGTCCTGGTAATTGATCCACCAGGAATTGACCAGATGGACGTCGCCCAGGGCCGTGGGCGTCGCATACTTTTGCTTGATTTCGAGGAATAGAGACCCGCTGCGCCGCTGTGTGCCGACCTGGCAGATGCGCTTGTTGCGACGGACCGCCTCGACCATCCTGAAGCCCTCGCCGGGGAGGTGGCACATCGGCTTTTCGACATACATGTCCTTGCCGGCTTCGGCGGCGTCGATCGCCATCCGGGCGTGCCAGTGATCGGGCGTGGCGATAATGACCGCTTGCAGGGATTTGTCCTCGAGCAGCTTACGGTAGTCGTTATACGGTTTGGCGCCGGTGGACGCTGCTTTGAGACCGGCTTCGAGATTCGGTTGGTAGACGTCGCAGACGGCCGCCAGTTCCACTCCAATCTCCTTGAACTCGGCAGCCAACAGGCGGCCCCGGCCGCCGCTGCCAATGACTCCGATTCGCGGCCTGGCGGCGGCGAGCGCCCGCGCGGCTGCTCCGGCCGTCACGAGGAATGTCCGGCGTTGTATGGATGGCATGGCTGAGCTCTTTCCTTCGCTGGTCTCGCGAACGGAAGCCCCCGATTCAGCCCGGCGCAAGTGATTCACGGTCGTTTCGCCACGCAGTGGTCAAGGGCCGGCCGTCGCTTCTGAATAGTGTACTCAGTCTCTGGTGGCGAGAAAAGCACCGGCGTCTGATCGCGGACGCCCGGATGGGGAAACGCTATCTGGTGTGCTTGATGCGGCCTGCCGTCCTCGCGGATTTCGTGACAGGCCTTTTCCACGATTTGGATGTGGCTTTCTTCGCCGGCGCTTTCGAGATGGTCTTCACTCCTGCGGTTTCCGGCGCCGCCGCCGTGCCCGCGTAGAGCCAGCGATAGATGTCGGCGTTGCGAAGGATGATCTGAACGTAGTCGCGCGTCTGGGTGAACGGGATGGTTTCGACGAACTCCTGGGAGTCGCGGAACTGGCCCCACTGGCGCCACTTCGGTGGACGGCTTGCTCCGGCGTTGTATGCCGCGAGGGCATCTTCGATGTTGCCGCCGAACGAGGCGATCAAGTCGCCGAGGTGGAGCGCACCCAGGCGGATGTTGTAATCGGCCCGCTTCAGGTAGTTGACGCGGTAGCCCAACTTCAGGCGCCGCGCCAGAGCACGGCCGGTGGGGGGCATGATCTGGGTGAGTCCGATGGCGCCCGCCGGGGAGACCACTGTGGGGTCGAAAACCGACTCCTGGCGGATGAGCGCAGCCAGCAGGAACGGATCAATCGACCGCGCGCGGGCGTTTTTCTCGATGAGAGCCCTATAAGGAAACGGGAACGCAAGCCGCCAGAAGTTTTTTGGCGCTGCATCTCGCGGCAGGAACAAGTAGCCGGGAACGGTTCCAATGATGTAGCGGACCGACCGCGGGAAGTCGCCGCGTGCCGCCGCTGTTTGAGAGAGTTCGACGGCCAGCGCCCAGGGTGAATCTCCGTTACGGGCGGCGAATCGAAGCTCGGTTTCCGCCCATTGATCGAGCCCGGCGGCGCGGAGCAGCCGGGCGCGTTTGATCCGTCTCGACGCCGAAGGCGCGGCAGTCAAGTCCGGCGCACGGTCCCTCGATGGAAGTTTGAGCGTGGACAGGAACGGCCGTGCGGTGGAGGATTCCGGGCCCCCTTGCATCCCGGGCCGGGCGAGGATCTCGCGTGCCAGCGTCGAATAGAAAAAGTTGGGGAAATGCAGGTTGAGCTCTTTGAGGTAATCGCGGGCGGCGGCGGGATCGCCCTCGGCCAGCGACGCCTGGCTGAGCCAATACAGTGCGGCTCCTGCTTTTTGCGATGCTGGGAACCGTAACAAGTGCTGCTTGAGCAGGTCCACCGCCTTGGGCGAGCGCGCCAGCCATGCGGCCCAAACGACTTTCCAGTGGCAATAAGCGGCGCGCGCGTCGCCGGGGAAACCGTCGGCACAGGCGGAATAATGCGGCAGGTACTCGGACTGGCGGTTTTCGACGAGGTACCCGTCCCCGGCCGAAGCAAGCGCTTTGAGACGCCAGGGTGATTCCGGAGCAAGTTTCGCGAGGTCTGCCAGCGCGCTCTCCATTGAAGGGAGGCGATCCAACCGCCGTGCGGCGGCCGCGATCCAGTGAAGCCGTTCCGCCCCAGCTTCGATGTCCAAAGGTTCGAGCGCCTGCAACTGTTCGAACGCCTCGGCATCCTTGCGGGCATGGTGGAGCGTGGCTGCGGCGCGAATCCGCGCCAACTCGCGGGCTGGGCCGTCGACCAACGGAACCATTGCCAGGTATTCGGCGCGCGCCTCAGCGTACCGGCGGGCGGCAAGCAGCCGATCCGCACGGTCGAAACGCGAGCCGGGCATAGGTGGGGGGTAGGCTGAGCCGAGGGTTGCTTCGAGTTTCGACAGAGCTTGCGCCGCATCCTTGGCTTGAGTGGAGAGCGGGTAGACAAAATAGACGGATTGCCAGGCGATGGCGCCGGCGACGTTGTCGCCGACCGCCTCCCGGGCGCGGGCCAAGGCCGCCAGGCTCTCGGGCTGAGGCAGGCGGGTTTCGGCTACCCGCGAGAGAGCCGTGATCGCACCGTGCGGGTTGCCTGCCTGCAGAAGCGAGGTTGCGGCGAGGAGAGCCGCCTGACCGCCGAGCGGCGATTCCGGCGATTGGCGAAAGACCGGCTCGACGGCGCGGGCGGCGGCGGCATGATCCTTGTTCGAGGCATGGGCCTGGGCAGTCCAGAAGGCAATGTAGTCGGCCAGTTCCGGGTATTTGCGGGCGGCGGCGGCGAGCAGCGGCAAAGCGGCGGAGCCCTGGCCGGCGCTGACGGCCGCCACGGCGCGTTTCAGTTGCGCCAGTGTGGCATCCTGCGGACACAAAACAGGCGCGAAGACGGCGAGAAGGAGAGGCGCCGCGAACCGGTGCGCGATCAACAGAGCGGCCCCGGATATTCCGGCCCGAGCAACGATTCGTCATCGTTGGCGAGGGTGCGGACGATTTCCAGGTGGAAGTAATCCACCATCGATTCGGCGGGCATGAATTCGTGTTTGAACTGGGCACGGGAGCGGTCCATCTCGCCGCGCAGCGCCACATAGAGACAGGATTGCTCCCGGCCGCGCCGGACCTGTTCGGGCTGGTACAGCCGCATCTCCGCGACACGGACGCGCGCGAACCGCTGGGCCTTCGAGTGCAGTTCCTGTTCATCGCGCGACATCCCGGCCATGGCGGACGCCGCGGCAGGGCCCGGCCCTGGGACGGCTTGGACAGGAACGATATTCACTACTTTGCCGGCGCCCGGCAAGGACTGACGGTGGTCGGAGGCCGTGTCCAGGGCCGCTCCGGCGAACGCGCAGAGCAATTCGAGGACATTGGCGTCGACGGGCTCGCCGCCATCCCACGCCACGAGGATCGCCACGGCCCGTTTGCTATTGGAGGCGCGGCCCGCAACGACGGGGACAAGGCATACGCGCCGTCCTTCACCGGCATCGAGCGCGGTGGCGAGCGGCTCGCCCAGTTCGGACGAATCGGCCATGGCGATGACGGTGTCGAGCGATTCGCAGAGCGATCCAGCCACCGGGACCTGATCGAGGGGGACACAAAAGCCATCGAGCGGGGTGAGGGGGATCTCGCCGGCCGGCTCGAACCGGTGGCCCTCGTGCTTGAGTTCGCCGCCTAGCGTCGCGAATAGCGCAACGTTCGCGGCAAAGCCCTTGGCGCCGTCCAACAGCGCGTCGGCCCATTCCGTTGAATCCTCCGCCCGTTCGATCCGGCGGACGCATTGATTCAGGCGTTCGGTCACCGACCGGAGAATGTGCTCCCGCCGTTTTTCGACCTCTTCATTGAGCCGTTCGCTGACGCGGCGCTCGATTTCCTCGGCGGCGGCCGCCGAAATGGCCGCAAGACGTTCGTTCAGGACACGCTCGACATGCTCGCGCCATCCTGACTCCAGGCGTTCCTGAATCTGCTCGGTATGCAGTTGCCAGGCGGCCGCAATCTGGTCACGCGCCAGTTCCTGCTGCGCCCGGATCGGGTCAGCTGCCTCTGGTTGGGGTTGGGTTTCAGGTTCCATTGGACTAATCCGCCTCTAGCCTCCGGTGCGCTTATGAGCAGTTTAGCAGTCCCGGTTCACGGCCGCGTCTCGATCAGCCACGGCGACAGCGTCACAGCGAGACGGTATGCCCTTGCCGGGCTTGAGAGATCGATGTTGAGGCGTGCATCCGGTGAAACCGCCCCCGAACCCGTCAGGATTCCGCCGTCGATTCCCGCTTCGACCTCATTGAGACGGAGCCGCGGGAGATTACGGCGCGCCGAGTAGTCGAAAACAGCTCGCAGTGGCTGAACGGGCGCGCCGTCCAGGGAGGCGCCAAGGATCTGGACTTCCCCCGTCGCCTGGAGGTTTTCGAGGAGGGCGCGGCCCAGTCCAGACGTGCGCAGATCCATATCCACGGTGGCCGTGACCGGACCGTGCGGGTAGTCGTCGAGCCGCCCGGCGGCGCGGTAGGACGGAGCCGATCCCGCCAGCGCCACCAATAACCGGCCCGAGAATGAAGCATCGTCAAAACGCATCGTGATCGAGGAGAGCTCCATGTTGGCCCCGTCCCAAAAAATGTTGGCTTCGGCGGGGGCAGCTTCGACGCCGGCGAACTGGAGCTTTCCGATACGAATGTGGCCGGAGAGACGGCGGGCTGAAAGCCATCCCGGCACGCTGGACCGGCCAAATGAAAGCGTGCGGTCCAGTAGGCTTCGACGGCGGGAGAGGGACGGTGCCAGGAGATCCTCGATTTGGGCCGCATCGGCCTCGGCAATAGCGGCCTGAAGCCCGAGCGGGCGGCGTGAAGATGGCTTCCACGTGAGATCGACGGACCCCGTCAGCACCCCCACCTCAGCTTCCGGGGCGTGGAATATCCAGCCGTCGTCGCGAAGGGTCAGTGTCGATCGGGCCGACCTGAGCGGCGCGGCCATGCCGTCTACGGCGCACTCCAGCCCGGCGATGTTCAGAGAACCGGTCCAGGGCCGGGCGCCGGCGGAGCGGTAGTGCAGCACCCCGGCAACCTTGCCTGACTGACAAGCGTCAAGAAATGGCAATGACACAGCAACGGCCTTGGCCGGCTTGTTCAGCCCTTCGACGGTCGCGGAAGTGAGCTTTAAGTCCAACGTCCGCTCTGCGGTAATCGTGTTCCATTCACCAGACAGGACTCCATCGAGACCGTTCTTGTCCTCCACCTCCGAAGGGGAGAAGCGAATCTCTCCACCGGCTACCGTCAGGGCCGCTTCTTTCGACGAGATCTCGCTCGCATCCGGCATTCTCAGTACGGCCGATCGAACCGTGACCTGACCGGAGGCTGCGCCGCCGCGATCAAAGACAAGCGACCCGTCTACTTCACCAGCGACCTCAAAGCCAGGCGGGAGACCGCTACCGAGCCGCCGGGCGAGTTCGGCAGCCGTCGCCGCCGGGAACGCCCTGAAAATGAACTCCGCCTTCCAGAGCGGTTCAATTAGCGTGTTCGACGACAGAAGTTTGATCTCGATGGGAGGGCTGGCCGCGGGTTCGCGGGCCGCCATGCTGATCTCGAACGACTGGCCGGGTATATCGATGCGGCCTTCGAGGGGCAACTGAAACTGCTTGCCGCGCAATCCGAAAACACCAGCGTGGTCGACTTCCATGAACTCCGCCTGCCCGGCGACGCGAACGCTCTCCAGCGGTCCATCGATTCGAACCCGCGACGAAACCCTGCCTTGCAGTCCCAGGTCGCGGCCGGAAAGCAAGGTGACGACTTCAGAAACGGCGCTTGTTTCGAGCTCAACCTGGGCGTCGACGGACCCCTCGCGGCCACGCGACGGCGACCATGCGCCTTCGCCGGTAAACCGCCCAAATCCCTGCTCCGCACGGTCAGTTCTTGCGGGAGAAGCCTCGAACGTCCATCGCATCCGCCGGTTGGATTCCGACGGCGGCTTTAGGTCCAGGTCCACGTTGTTAAGGTAATAGGACGACTTGACGAGTCCGAACCGGAAGTTGATCCGGCAGGCACGCAACTCGATGACGGGCGGATTACCGGCATGAGCCGCGGCGGCCATGGCGCCGAGCACCTGGCTGATGTTGTAACCGCGATCCGCCGCCCGGGAGACGTTGACGCTGGCATCGACCATCCGGACCGAATCGACCTCAAGGCGGCCCAGGAACAGCGAGGCCAGCCGCAATCCAACACGCAACTCCGTGACATAGGCAAGAGGCTCGAGCCCAAAGGCTGGATCTTCGGGAATCACGAGATCCGTGGCCAGGAGTCCTGGAGATGGATACAACTGATACCGCAGGTTCCGGACCTGGACGGGACGGCCGAAAGCCCTGCCGAGTTCCAGTTCGAGCGGTTCCCGCCATGCGCTGGCCCCGATTTCTGGAGCAACCAGAACGGCCGCCAGCAGCAGGCAGAGCAGAACAACCGCGGCCCAGGCCGCCCGTCGCAGGTTCCGGCTCACGTGGACCTCCCAAAGGCGTGGGAGTACTGTTCGGGCGTGTCATAGTCGCGTCTGACCGCCTCGTCATCGACAGGCACTTCGACAACCCGCCGCAGGGCTGTTTCGAGCAGCGACTTGGGTGTAGCTCCAACTGGAAGCGCCAGGAAGGAGGGAATCGAACTGGAGCGAATCAACACCGGATGACCGCGCATGCCCTTGTATGAGGGAACCGCGGCGAAGGTTTCCTGCGGGCAGCGTGCGAGCGCTGTGAGCAGACGCCGGAGCGTCGAGGCCTGAATCAGGGGCATGTCGCAGGGGTGAAAGAAGACGCTCCGGCAGTCGCCGGGGACAGCGGCCAGGCCTGCTTGAAGCGAGGACAGCATGCCCATCTCCGGCGTTGGATTGACGGTGACGGAGGCCTGCGCGGATCGCAACATCCCGGCGCGGATGCGCGCGGCATCGTAGCCGAGGACGGCAATGACGGGATGGCAAGGGGATGAGAACACGCCGATCAGCCGGTCCAGAAAGGTTTCGCCGCCGATCTCCAACAGCGCCTTCGGCGCTCCCATGCGCGTGGAAGCGCCGGCAGCCAGGATGACGGCGGCGCATGGTTGTACGGCGGACTTCACCTGGGTGGCGCGTTCCTTTCCCGCGGCCCACAAACCGACATCGACAACGACCTCCAGTCCGATGGCGCATTGCGCCGCACAGCGATCATCTCCGCTGCCACCGACACTGCAATCTCCTCCGGCGTGACCGCGCCGATGTCGAGGCCCATGGGCGCGTGGACACACTCGAACAGTTGACTGGCGAGACCTTCCTTTTCCAGTTCCTTGACTACCGAAATCACTTTGCGCTTACTGCCGACCATGGCAACGTACCGCGCTGGCTTCGAGACGGCCAACCGCAAGACGCGCATATCGTCGCGGTGCCCGCGGGTGACGACGACGAGATAGGAAGACGAATTGACAGCCAGTTGCGGAAAGATCTCTTCGTATTCGCCGGCGTGGACGGCATCGGCTGAAGGGAATCGCTCGCGGTTGGCAAACGAAGCGCGGTCGTCGATCACCTCGACGGCGAAACCGGCCAGGCCGAGAACCTGTGTAAGGCTCCTCGAGATGTGGCCGGCGCCGAAGATGAAGACGCGAGGCTGCGGGACTAAGGGTTCGATAAACACCTCCAACTGCCCGCCGCAGATGAGGCCGCTGTCATAGGCGGCGTCCTGGCCGAGGCTGAATTTCAACCGGCTGGGTTTTTCGGTTTCAATGACCTCGCGGGCGGCGGCATAGACATCGGCTTCGACGCATCCGCCGCCAATGGTCCCGGCCATGGAGCCATCGTCGCGGACAAGAATACGGGCCGACTCGTAGCTGGGAATCGATCCGTTCACTTCGACAATCGTCGCCAGCGCGCACTTGCGGCCTTCGCGGCGAAGCCGGACCGCTTCTTCGAGTACATCCATCAGCATCGATTATAGCTTTGGCGGCCTAATTCCCTCTGGTTTCATTAAGTAGGATGTGGAGGGCGGGCGTCTCGTGGTTGTAAGGTTTGACGAGGATGTCAATGTCGCCGTCGCCATCGAGATCCGCGGGCTTCGATTCATGGTTGTCCAGACCGGTGGCGATGACGGTCTCGCGGAAGTTGCCCCTGCCGTCGCCATAAAAGATCCAGGTCCTCGAGTCCGGGTTGGCGCCGCCCAGGCGCATCTCGGCGCAGAAGATGTCCAGGTTGCCGTCGTGGTCGAAATCCCGGATGGCGAGCGAGTGTGCGTTGTCAACATCGGTGATGCGGTGTGCAATCCAGGTTCCGTTGACCCACTCGTACCAATTGAGCGGACCGGCGCCGTCACCGGCCACAAGCACGATTTCCGGGCGCCCGCCCTGCGTCAACTGACCGGCCGCCGAGCGGGAGAAATGATAGGAAGCGTCGACAGGATTCGGCATGAACGCGCCATCGGGCCGGCGCTTAAACCACCAGCCGCCGCCAACAATGTCCCCAAGCCCGTCGCCGTCGATGTCGGCGAAGGCAAGGCCCTCGTGTTCATTGGGTCGCTTCCAGCGGGGAGCGATCCCCCGCTGCTGCGTTTCGCCATCGGTGGAATAGGCGTAGATCGTCGAAATCGGCCAC
>Ga0172368_10004694_pt1 | contig 15688 bp, 16 predicted proteins | sample Lak11m_FD_114540 | JGI IMG/M metagenome (GOLD analysis project Ga0172368, IMG submission 114540) | Freshwater microbial communities from Kabuno Bay, South-Kivu, Congo - kab_022012_11m | ecosystem: Environmental > Aquatic > Freshwater > Lake | place: Democratic Republic of the Congo: South-Kivu...
GCCTTTACAGCTTCAAGATTCTGTCTCGCCTCTTTTTCCGCCTTTTCAACAAGCTGCGGAGCAATTGTTTCATACTCCGGATTTGTCTCTATTACCGAGACTGCAATCAATTTGCTTGAGCAGGTCTTCGCAAGGCTTATCGCCTCTCTTATAGCGCCTTCGCTGAATTCAGAGCCGTCTGTCGGCAGAAGCAATCTTTCAAGTTTTGCTGTGGGACATATCTGTGCCATATTAATGCCCTCCTGCTTTTAATATGCCGCTTGCAGCAAGCAGCAAGACAGCCACTTCAAGCGCTGCGATCACAACATAAGCGTTGTCTTTTTTCTTCATGAGAATTGGAAGGATGACAAGATAACATATCATGCTGAGGCCTCCGAGTATCGCTATCCCGACAAAGTTAAGGTAATCGCCTTTGCCGACCAATGATAACCATCCCCAGCCATGTGGCACATTGAATTCCTTGTTGAACTCATGCGCCCTCATGCCCCAGTATGGAACAGTTGAGCCTTGAGGAACCTCTGAAAGTTTTTGTATCGGCACATAACTCGGCATGACTCCGGATACGTATATAATAAATGTAACCACGAGCAGGGCCAGCCCTATCCACATCCCCTTATTTAAAACACCCGCGTATGCAAGCTGTTCTTCAGATGCTTTCTTTCTATCTTCAGTCATATTATCCTCCTATTTCCAAATCTCAAGGCCTTTTAAAAGCGCCCTGAGCCCGGCAAAAAGCAGAAGCCCTATAACCATCCATTTTATAGCCTTTGGTTTTGCCCTTGTAAGTATCTTAACGCCTACTATAGAGCCGAGCATTATCCCCACAATGGACGGCACAACTATCATCGGCAATACCGCGCCCTGATTGAGATAAACCCATGCAGCAGAGGTGTCTGTTATTGAAAGCAGGAATTTGCTCGTCGCGACTGAGATTTTAAGCGGCGCGCCCATGAGAAGGTTTAGAACCGGAACATTCGCCCAGCCCGCGCCAAGCCCGAACATACCGGCCATGATTCCTATGACTATAAATAACGCCAGGCTTTGAGGAGTCCTGTGCACCTGCCACTCAACTTCTTTTCCTATGGATTCTTCCCTGTATATACCCATTATTTGAAGGCTCTGAGATAAATTGTCAGGCTTTGGAACCTTCGGAAAATCGGATTTTTTTGCAGTGCCCATAATTGCGACAATGAATAAGATTGTAGCTCCGAGAAGAATATTTACCACATTAGGTTTAAGCGCCAAGCCTATCATTGCGCCGACAATCGCTGCCGCCGAAGCAATAAGCGCAACAGGAAGAGCCAGCCTGAGGCTGGCAAGATTTCTTTTAAGAAGCCCCGGGCCCGCTGCAAGCGCGCCTGCGAGAGCTACAAGAAGCCCCGCGCCTCTTACAAAATCAATATTAAAAGGGAAAAATCCGCCGACAATAGGCACAAACAAAACCCCTCCGCCGACGCCGCCCAAAACCGCGAGAATTCCGAGGATGAAGGTTACGACAAATAACACCAACGGCCATACCCACCATGGAATTGTAGATGCCGAAGCCGCTTCTTTTGCAGCTTCCTGAGTTTCTGATGCAAAGGCAGACATACCGATGAACAGAACTATTATTGAAAGAACAGCAATCAAAACCTTTAAAAACTTCCCTGACCGAATCAATTCATTCCTCCTTACAGCGCTAATATTGTTTCATTTAGCAACGATATATTTACTTATTGAAACGGATTATATTAACTCCGCGGCATTCCAGGGGTCAAGAAAAAGACAATATTTAATTTTTATGAACCTATAAGATTTAGTTTGTATTAAGGTTTTTCTGTTTATTTTCCTGCCAATTGTAATATTTTTCACCTAATAAAATGGTGATTGCAGTCAACCCGAATCCTGCTGCCACGTCAACAACATAATGATACCGGCAATAAACGGTGGAGAATATAAGCAATGCGACAATGGGAAGGTATATCATGAAAAGTTTTTTGTTATATCTGAATGAAAGATAAAGGACTGTTAAGGCAATGCCCGTATGCCCGCTCGGAAAGGCATCTCTTTTAACGCCCTCAAGCTTATTAAGGAGATTCTGAAGCGGTTCCGCTATCAGGACGCCTTGAAGTTTTTGAGTCTGGAGATGTTCAAGCGTGAACCTCGGGCCGATTGCAGGCCAGATTATATAGCCAATGTATGATAGATAGAAGCAGAAGAGGATAAGAAACAAGGACCTGTTGAACTCTTCTTTCTGATTGTTCTTTATCAAAACTATACCTAAAACTATCGGCAAAAAGTAATATGTTGAATATGCTATCTGCAAGATGTCCGTGAGAAACGGATTCAATACAGATTCAAGCATAACAGTCGGATGATTCCCGAAAATCGCGCAATCAAGTTTTATGAGCAAGGGGTCCATGTCAACCGGATTTACATAATGGACCAGCCAGCCGAGGCTGTCAAAAAGCACAAGCACGCTTATAATTGGGAAAACCAGGTCATAGGTGATTCTTAAAAACCTGTTTTTATCTTTAACCTTGATAAGGATGAATTGCCCGATAAGAAGCGCAAGATACGTCGCAATCAAGAGAAGCCTGTTAGGGATAGTTGAGTTAAAGATTATAGTGATAGCTAATAAGATAGTAACGAAAACAATCGTCAAACCATCCGCCGGCCGAAGTTTTATCATAATTTGCTCATCGCCCTTTTCTTTGCCTTTTCTTTTTTAGAAAGCCTCCGCGGGCTGCCCTTCTTTTTTAAATCATAGCCGGCATCTTCAATCGGCTCGAAATCACCGGCCCTTGACCCTTGAGGGCGCTCAAGGATATTCCAGAAGTCATCGGCAGACAATGCGACAGAGCCGTTCGCCCATGCGTGGTCCGCAATCTCCCTGTCCGAGCTGACGACAATCCACTGTTTTTTTTCTGCGGAGACAATCCTCTTTATCACTGCATCGGCTTTTTCTCCGAGTTTTGAATAAATTACTGTAACGCCGCCTTCAATTGAACGGTTTTCCTCACCGCCGCTCTTCCAGCCGTCAAATACGATAATAATATCGTGAGCCTTGATTTTTTTATATCCAATGAGAGCGCCTATGAGCTTCTGCCTCTGCTTCTCAAGGTCTTTGTGCTGAATGCCGATTAGATTGTAACCGTCTATAATTATTGAAGCAATAACCCACCTCCAGTTTTGATTATTATAACGGACTTTTTAATGTCCTTGACAAGGCATTATATATGTTGTAATAATAATACAACAGATGGAGGGGAGGGTGAAATTTTTATGCATGAAACATTATTCGGCGATTTCTTTAAAAAGAAAAGGATTGAATTAGGAAAGACTCTCAGGCAATTCTGTCTTGAAAACAATCTTGACCCGGGAAATATCAGCAAACTTGAGCGCGGCCTTCTTCCACCGCCGCAGGGAAATGACAAGCTTGAGGAATATGCAAGGTATCTACATATAAAAAAGGGGTCCGATGACTGGTATGAGTTTTTCGATCTTGCGCGGTTGAGCGCAGGCCGAATTCCGGAGGAGATACTCTCTGATAAGGCATTACTTTCTAAGCTTCCTTTAGTTTTTAGGACATTGAAGGGACAACGGCTTACTAAAGAGCAGCTTAATAAACTCGCGGAGAAGATAAAGAGCGCGTAATGGCAGAAAAACCTTTTGTTCCTCCTATTCTTTCTTATGAGCAGATAAACGAGCACGCGGAAAAATTTCTAAAAGAGCATTGGGCAGATAAAAAGCTGCCAGTTCCAATTGAAGAGATTATAGAATTTGAGTTAGGGTTAGACATAATTCCCTTTCCGAATCTTCAAAAGGACTTTGATATAGACGGTTTTATATCAGGCGACCTTACAGCCATTTACGTAGACCAATTTATCCTGACAGACCGGCCTTCTCGTTACCGCTTCACTCTTGCTCATGAGATCGGCCATCTTGTTTTGCATAAAAGCTTTATGCAGGAAATTCATCCGAGGAGTATTTCCGCATGGAAGGATTTTGTCCTTACTATTGACGTCGAGGACTATGAATGGGTAGAGTGGCAGGCCTATACCTTCGGAGGCATTGTTCTCGTCCCTCGTAAATATCTTCTTAAAGACATAGCCGAGCAGATAAAGGCTCTTAAGGCCAAAATGGCCCTTGTGAAGGCGAAAAAGATTCCTGAAGATTCTTATAGGGAATACGTTGTCAATGCCATCGCCAAAAAGCTTATTACAAAATATGACGTGTCAATAGATGTTCTTGTAAAAAGGATTTCAAAGGAAATAGAGAAACGCATTATCTCAATTCCATAGAGAGGCAATTGTCAGATTGACAAAATATATCCACTTAATTATTCTTGAGATGGCAAGATTCGTTAGAACTACAAGAGAATAAAAGAGGAGGGATAATACGCTAATGAAGTGGTTAACAAGCATACTAATAGCAGTATCTTTTTATATTTTTGTAATGGCAGCACAAGCAGAAGAAAAAAATGGTTATTTAGCGACAGTGAAAAATTATATTGAACTATATGAGATTCCTACAAAAAAGGACGAAAAAATTACATATAAAAATTGCAAAAAAGATGGCATGCATTCTAATGCACAGCTTTCAGAAGTAACAGGGGATTTTCATAGAAATTTTCCAGGCTCAACTATTTCATGTATATATGGGAGCGGTATCGTAGTTCAGGGCAATTTTAAAATGTTTTTTAATAATTGGAACGTCTATAAAGTAGAGATAGATATTGGACATTATCAACATGTCTATAGCCCTGAACAAAACCTTATTAAGGTGACCGATGGGGTTAATTACATTGTTGTTGAAGTCAATAAGCAACAACCTGATCAATCTCTATTTACAGATGCTTCATTACCAGTTTTAGCAGCTACTGCTGACAGGATTTTAGGAGAAAAAAGTAAAAAAAATGAATTTTGATGACAAAAGAATTGTAAAACTGTTGAATGATATGTATAAAATGAGTGAATCAGGAAGTGATATGATGACTGTTGCAAACAGCATAATAGGTTCAGAATCGTATAGAAAAAGCTTTGTGGAATATGCATTTTCAAGCAAACAAAAGTCAAATAAGCAACCGGCAAATCCAATCGGCAAGAAGTAAGATAAAATTGAATATTGCATAAAAATGATCGATACAGTAGAAAAATTTTTAAAATACTTCGTAACAATCGGCGCAAAGCAATTGGCTATGCGATGATTATAATATTTTTATTTCCAGTCAGCTTCTATATAAAAGGCTACATTCAAGAGAAGGGGCGACAAAAAGCAATACCTACAGAAAATAAAGAAAGACCTCTTTCAAATAATAAATCCACTATTATTCAAGAATCTAAAGAATCCCAAAGCCCGCCTATTATAGCTGGCGGTGATGTGAATATTAATTATGATTCACTTCCAAAAACACGTGATAAAAACGATGAAATTTTAAAAGCATTTGAACAAATAAAAAAGAGAACAATTATTGGCGTTGAATTCCAGACATATGTTGAATTGTTATACGATACCTATATGGAACTCCAAACTTTTTTAAAAGATACAAAAGCCAATAAAGTTTTTGTATCTTCAATTTCAAAAACATATAATTGTTATAATGATGCCCTTGCAATTTGGGAAAAAGGTAGTCCTGACGCTCTAATGCAAGATGGAATTGTAAGTTTGTATAGCCACGCAGTGCGCCGGTTTAATAACGAAACCGTTCCAATTTTAATAAAGAAATGGCTGGAATGTGCAAATTATTTAGAGGAAGCAAAACAAGTCAATTCCTTAGTTAATTGAAAAATTCTATCGCGATAGCCATGACTACATGTCAGGCAGTCTCTTCCCTCCAATAAGTTATAATAAAATCATGCTTACTGACAGAGATTATGACGTAATTGTTATCGGCGCGGGGCATGCGGGGTGCGAGGCCGCGCTTGCCGCTTCTCGCAGGGGCCTTTTAACCTGCCTTTTCACCATGAACCTCGACACAATCGCGCAGATGTCATGCAACCCGGCAATCGGAGGGCTTGCAAAGGGCCATCTTGTACGGGAGATTGATGCCCTCTGCGGCGAGATGGCAAAAGTAACAGACAAGGCAGGGATTCAATTCAGGATATTGAACAAATCCAAAGGCCCGGCCGTCTGGTCCTTGCGGGCGCAGGCAGACAGGATTTTATACAAACTTGAGATGCGGAAGGTTCTTGAATCACAGCAGAACCTGGATATAAAACAGGCGTCCGTGGAAAAGCTTGTCGCGGAAGATGGAAAGATTAAGGGCGTTCTCACCTCATTGGGAATCTTCTACGGGGCAAAGGCGGTGATAGTGACAACAGGCACATTCCTTAAAGGATTAATCCACATCGGTTTTGAAAATTTTCCCTCAGGAAGGGCCGGCGAATTTCCCTCTGTCGGGCTTTCGGAGTCTCTGAAAGAACTCGGTTTTGAGATGGGAAGATTAAAGACCGGAACCCCTCCGCGCCTTGACGCAAAGACAATAGATTTTTCAAAGACAGCACCTCAACACGGCGACGACCCTCCTGTTCCTTTTTCGCACAGCACGGAAAAAATCACAAACCCGCAGCTTCCATGTTATATCACTTATACGAATTCAGAGACCCACAGGATAATCCGTGAAAACTTGGGGCGCTCCCCGCTTTACGGCGGAAAGATTCAGGGAATCGGGCCGAGATATTGCCCTTCAATAGAAGATAAGGTTGTAAGGTTTTCCGAAAAGCCAAGGCATCAGGTATTTCTGGAACCTGAGGGGCTTGAGACAAAGGAATACTACGCAAACGGCATCTCAACAAGCCTTCCCTACGATGTTCAGGTAAAACTGGTCCGCACCATTCCCGGGCTTGAACACGCGGAGATAATGAGGCCGGGGTATGCGATTGAATATGATTTTGTATATCCGACCCAGCTTAAACACAGCCTTGAAACAAAGCGTATTGACGGGCTTTTTCTTGCAGGACAGATTAACGGCACGTCAGGATATGAAGAGGCGGCGGCGCAGGGATTAATGGCAGGAATAAACGCGGCATTAAAACTTCAAAATAAGGAACCTTTAATACTTCAAAGGCACGAGGCTTATATCGGTGTATTGATTGACGACCTGATTACAAAAGGCACGTCTGAGCCTTACAGGATGTTTACATCGCGCGCGGAATACAGGCTGCTTCTTAGGCATGATAATGCGGATTTAAGGCTGACTGAAAAGGGATTTGAAATAGGGCTTATCAGCAATAGCGATTTTGAAAAGTTTCAGGGAAAAAAGAGGCTCATTTCAGAAGAAATTGAGAGGCTAAAAAAGACCAGGGTCAAGCCTTCTCAGATCAACGATATCCTTGCAGAACTTAATGCCTCTTCGGTATCCGAAAACATAAGCCTTGAACAGCTTTTAAAAAGGCCTGAGATTGTATATAATGTCATCAAAACACTCTCCCCTCCTGAAAAGACTTTGAAACCTGATTTGGAAAATCAGGTTGAGATACAGATTAAATACGAAGGCTACATCTTAAAGCAGATAGAAATGGCTGAAAAACTAAAAAAGATGGAGGGCAAAAAAATACCTGATAATTTCAACTACGCCTCGGTTAATGGGCTTTCAACTGAAATCCTTGAAAAACTCCGGAAGGTAATGCCGGAAAACATAGGGCAGGCAAGCCGCATACCGGGCATCACTCCCGCGGCATTATCGCTTTTGCTTATTAGCCTTGAAAAAAGAAAGCGTCAGAGAGAGCTTAACTCTTAAAAAGCTATGAGCATAGAAAAAAAATTCAATGTTATAAGTCTGATAATAATCTCGGTTTTCAGTGTAGCCCTTGTATCTTTCTATTTCCTTTCGCTCTACCTGTTTAAAGGCATAACCGGAATCGTGATATGCGTCAGCGGCTGCCTGGCCATCGCAATAACTGCGCTCATATTCATAAGATACGCGACCAGGAACATTGTATTCCCGCTTAAGGCTTTGCACAGAGGCGCTTCAATAGTCGCGTCTGAAATCAGCGAAGGGAACTTCGGCAACAGGATTGATATTAAAACAGGCGATGAGATTGAAGAGGTGGCAGAAAATTTCAATAAGGTTGTTTCTGCCGTAGAGGAAAGAGCTGCGCTGCTTAAAGATGTATCGGAAAAGGAACAAAACGTCATAAGAGAGCTTTCAATGCTCACGGAGATGATGGGGTTTATAACATCTGAGGTTAAGTTTGAGGCAATACTTGAGACGTTTCTCGGCATGGTAAAAAATCTATTGAAGGCGTCTCACAGCGGAATCTTTATGCTCGGGGAGGGGCAGGAAGTTAAATTATTTAAGACCACACTTACAGAAAACGGCGGGGTATCTCTTGAATGCGCAAAGGCAATGCTGCAAGGCAGGCTTGGAGGCCTCGTTAAAAGACTATCTCCGCTGAGGGTGAACGATGTTCCGCATCAACTGCCGCCGGACCATATTGTGGCTGTTAAGAATTTTATAGCTGTTCCCTTAAGCTCGCCTGATAAGAAAATGTCGGCAATATTAATTGCCGTAAACAAACCCGGCGGCTTTACGGAAGACGATGAAGACATCCTTTTTAATTTTGCATTTCAGGCATTTCAGACGCTTGTAATACATGAGGAATTGGCAACCCTTGCCGTGACAGACGGGCTCACAGGGCTTAACAATCACAGGGCCTTTCAGGAGCAGTTGTCTGAAGAGATAAACAGGGCGCAGCGATACGCAAAAATTTTGTCTCTGATACTTATGGACATAGATCACTTCAAATCCTTTAACGACATCTACGGCCATCAGACCGGAGACAGGGTGTTAAAAGAAATAGCAGACCTTATAAATAAGAACTTAAGAACCGTTGATTTCCCCGCAAGATACGGCGGTGAGGAATTCGTGGTCATACTTCCTGAGACAGGATGCGAAGGCGGTGTCATTGTCGCCGAAAGGATAAGAGAGGCGGTGGCAGAGCACCCGTTTATAACAGACAGCGGAGAAAAAGTGATGTTGGCGATAAGCGTAGGCGTCGCCTGTTATCCTGACGATGCATCAGAAAAAGAAGGCCTCATAAGAAAAGCGGATCAGGCGCTATATTTTGCAAAAGACCGCGGCAGAAACATGGTCCGCACATATCAGGATACAATTGGGCCCATCATACAGGAGATACCGGAAGAACTTGACGAGATTCTCAGGGACCCTGATCTGAAGGATATAGACAAAATCGCAAAAGGGATTGATTCAAGGTCTCACTATATGAAGGGGCACTCTCTTGAAGTTGCGGCATATGCGGTAATGTTAGGCAAACAGATAAAGCTTGAACAGTCCCAGATAAGCGCCCTAAGGATTGCAGGCGTACTGCACGATTTAGGCAACATAGGAATCCCGGAATACATTTTAAATAAACCCGGGTATCTTACACAGGAAGAAAAATGCGTCATAGAAGGGCATCCGGGACTTGCCGAAATGGTGCTGAAGAGGTATCCGAAGGTAGAAGACATACTCCCTGCCATCCTTTATCATCATGAACGTTTTGACGGCAAAGGTTATCCTCTGGGCCTAAAAGGAGATGAGATACCTCTGCTTGCAAAAATACTTGCAGTTGTTGAGGCATATCAGGCCATGGTTTCGCCTCGTCCGCACAGGCCGAGAAGGTCAAAAGAGGAGGCGATAAAAGAACTTAAGAAAGAGTCAGGCGCGCAGTTTGACCCCTCGGTAGTAAATGCGCTTATTGCTGCGTTGCAAGATTAAATCAAAACCGCACTCATCATACTTGACTAAAGGCCCGTCTAAAGGCTTAAATAAGAATATGAAAAAAATAAGGACCGCGCTTTTGCTTATATCTTTAATATCCCTATTGTCTTGCTCAGGCAAGACCGCAACAAAGCCTGCAGAAGTATTTGACGCCCAGAAAACATTTGCAAAGGCAAATGAACTTATGGATAAACAGGAATACGAAGAGGCCAGAACCACGCTCCTTGAGATTAAAAACCGGGATCTGACAAAAAAGTATGCTCCGCTGGCCCAGCTCAGAATCGCGGATTCATTCACAAAAGAAGACGAGCCTGACCGCGCAGTTGAAGAATACAGAAGGTTTCTGGATATATATCCCGAGCACAAATACGCTGCCTATGCTCAGTTCCAGATTGCAATGATTTATTTCGGCCAGATAGAAGGGCCTGACCGGGGATATGGCGGCGCGTCAAAGGCGCTTGAAGAATTTGAAAAACTGAAAAAAATGTTCCCGAGAAATCCTTACCGGGACCTCATAGAAATAAGGATTGAAAAATGCAAAACCATAATTGCGGAGCATGAATTTCTGGTCGGGACCTTTTATTACAAAAAAGATTCTTATAAGGCTGCGATTAAAAGATTTCATAATGTGCTCCAAAAATTTCCTGAATTTAAAAAGGAGGCAGGCGTTCTTTTTCATCTGGCAATGTCGCATAAGAAACTTGGAGAAAAAGACAAGGCTGAAAAATATTTTAAACTCCTCATAGAAAAACACCCTAAAAACAGCCTTATCCCGCAGGCAAAAAAAGAACTCTCTTCCATTAAAAAACCGTGAGCAGTAAAACGTCGGGCGTCAGGCGCAAAACAAATAAGAAATCTTTATCTCCTTACGCCTTACGCCTTACGATGTCTTATTATCCTGCATTTCTGAACCTCAAAGGGGAAAAAACCGTTGTTGTCGGAGGCGGAAAAGTTGCTGAAAGAAAAGCGCTGTCTCTGCTTAAGACAGGGGCCGAGGTAACGGTAATAAGTCCTGAATGCACGGCAAGGCTTTCAAAAGAGAGTCTGCGCGGACATATAAAACATATCTTCCGCAAATACAAAAAAAGCGACTTAAAAAATGCGTTTGCAGTTATAGCTGCTACAGACTCCGATGAAATAAACAGAAAGATTTCTGAGGATGCCCCGTATCTTGTGAATGTCGTTGATACTCCTTCACTGTGTAATTTCATAGTCCCGTCCGTAGTACGGCGCGGGCCGCTGACAATCGCAATATCAACATCAGGCGTAAGCCCGGCGATGGCAAAGGCCATAAGAAAAGAACTTGAAGGGCTCTACGGCCCGGAATTCGCAAAGCATTTGAGCCGCATTAAACAAGTTCGTTCAAAGGCGCTCAGGGAGATTAAAGACAAGAAAAAGAGAGAAAGCCTTTTGAAAAAACTTGCAGCAAAGACTTGGGCCGGTCTGCGCTAACCTTAGTTTACGTCCGGCTTATAAATTCCTTTATCCATTTATTCCTTGAGGGATGCCGCAGTTTCCTGATTGCGCCTACTTCTATCTGCCTTATCCTTTCGCGGGTTACATCAAATTCTTTGCCAACCTCCTCAAGCGTTTGCGGCGCGGTGTCTTCTCCTATTCCAAACCTTTTCTTTAAAATCTTTTGCTCCTTTTCATTGAGGGTGGTGAGAGTTTTGTTTATCTGAACCTTCAGGTCGTGCTGTATTGCGGCATCAAGGGGAGAAAGCATGCTCTTGTCCTCAATAAAATCGCTGAGATAGCTGTCCTCGTCGTCTCCTATCGGAGTTTCAAGAGATACAGGCTCCCGGGCCACTTTTAATATACTTCTTACCTTCTCTGCAGGCATATCTACCTTGTATGCAATTTCCTCCATAACGGGCTCCCTTCCAAGCTCCTGCACAAGTTCCCTTGTTACCCTCGTTATGCGGTTTATTATTTCAACCATATGAACCGGGATTCTTATGGTCCGCGACTGGTCTGCAATCGCCCTTGTAACAGCCTGTCTTATCCACCATGTCGCATAAGTGCTGAACTTATAGCCTCTCTGGTATTCAAACTTATCGCACGCCCTCATCAGTCCTATATTGCCTTCCTGTATCAGGTCGGAAAAACTCAGTCCTTTCCCCATGTATTTTTTGGCTATGCTGATGACAAGCCTCAGGTTTGCTTCTATAAGCGCTTTTTTCGCCTCAAGCGTCTGCTGCTCACCTTCTATAAGAAGGTTTAAGGTCCTTTTTGTCTCCTCAGCCTGGATGCCGAGCGCCTCTTCTTTTTTTGCCAGATCCTCCTTGCATTCATTGTAGGCTTTGCTTGCCGCGCAGGCGCTGCTGCTCATGTTTTTCTTAACCTTTATAGCCTTGTCCGCATCAGCGTTAATGCCGTATTGCCTGAGCTTTTTTCTGAGAGAAGAGAGCTTCCTGTCCGTTTCTTCAATGCCGGATATTGCCTTCTTTATTTCCTCTAAAAACGCTATTACGGCGTCTTCCTTCAGCCTGAGCCTATCTATCTGGTTTAATATCTTAGTCATATTATCCTCAAGCACGCGGGCTGTTTTTTCCTTTGCGGGGCCGGTCTCAAGGCTGAATTTTTTCAGATACGCTGTTCTCTTTTCATACAATTTTTTTATCTGTGCCGTCACCTCAGAGAATTTCCTTCTCTCACCGGGCAGATTTTCTTCGCAGGCCTCTTCGCCGTCCTGTATTATTTCAGTAAGCGGAGCAGCCCCCTTTTCAATCAGCTCCCCCAGCTCAATCAGTTTTCTGACTGTAAACAGAAGAGCAAAAATAATTCCAGCAACTTTTCTCCTGCCGCTTTCAATTCTCTTCGCTATCTCAACCTCCCCTGCCTTTGTGAGAAGGGGGACGCTGCTCATCTCTTTTAAATATATCTTTACAGGGTCATACTCGGTGTCCTGAAGAAGAGGCTTTTCTCTTGTCTCTTCTACGAGCTCTTCCTCAAGAGCCTTCTCAAATAAAGAAAACTTTCCCTGATCTTCGTCAGATTCAAAGTATTCAGGCTGTTCCCCCATCTTATCTCCTTGTTATTTTTTGTTTTTCCGCCAACAGGCTGCTCAGCAGCCTTAGGTCTCCTGCGCTTTTCGCTTCCCTTATCTTTTCTTCCAGCTCGCGTTGAGCCATCTTTCTCAGGCAGTCCCTGATATTGTTATCAACATGTTCGGTATCAAATCCCGGATTAAGAGACAGTCTTGTGATAAGCGCCTTTTCTTCATCATTTAGCATACCAAGCATCGTGTTCATATTCAACCTTCCGACTGAAGGTTTAATCTCCTGAAAAATTTTCTTCGCAACTGGATTCTGCACCCTCTCAATGTTGAGGTTGTCAAAAACATACTGCGCCCTGTCAGGGAATGCAACAACAGCGCTGAGAAGAAGCATTTCTTCCTCATACAGGAACCCCGTGGTTTTGGCCGCAGTCCCGGACCCGCTGTAGCCTGTGCCTGCCCTCTGCTCATATCTTTTAGTCTCCCCCCTGAGGACAGGTTCCCGTATCCCCGACTTTCCGGATAATTCCCTGAAAAGTTCTTCACGCAGTATTAAATCCTTTGCGTTATCTATTATCCCGATTGCAGTCCTGACATTGTCTGATTTATCGCCTTTTAGGCCGAGAATAAAATCCATCATGGACTGCGCCTTTGAGAGCTTAAGCTGAAATGCGCGGCTGCCGTTTTTTCTTAAAAAACTGTCAGGGTCTTCTCCTTCGGGAAGAAGCAAGACCTTGCTCCTGAATCCCTGCTCATACAGGATTGACAAGGACCTTTTCGCGGCGGCAATTCCCGCGGCGTCGCTGTCAAAAACAAGAACCACATTTTTTGTAAACCTGCCCAGCTTATGGAGATGCCCGGTTGTCAGCGCGGTACCGAGAGGAGCAACCACATTCACAAACTCGTGCTGCCTGCACATGATTACGTCCAGGTACCCTTCGGTTATCATGACATAACCTTTTTTTCTTATCTCATCCTTCGCGGCATCGAGCCCGTAAAGGGTCTCGCTCTTTTTAAATAATAAGGTCTCCGGAGAGTTCAGATATTTCGGCATTGCTTCGTCAATAGCCCTGCCGCCGAAGGCGCTAGGGTCTCCCTGAATGTTGAATATCGGGAACATAACCCGGTTCTTAAAAACATCGTGAAGCCCGCTTCCTCCGGTAAAGACAAGCCCGGATTGAATGATAAGAGAATCATCAAACCCTTTTGATTTCAGGTGGTCATAAAGAACCTTCCGCCCCCTGTCCGCGTATCCGAGAGAAAATAGCTCAACCATCTCCCGGCTTACTCCCCTTTTATCAAAATACGCAAGCGCGGTTTTTGATTTTTTCAGGTTTCCCTTGAATATATCCAGCGCCTCTTTTTGGATGGCGTAAAGTTTTTCTTTTTTTTCGGACAGGCCGTCGTCAAACCTGTAATTTGAAAGCTGAACGCCCGCCTTTTTGGCAAGCATCTTGAGAGCTTCCTGAAAATTAAGGTTTTCGTATTTCATTACAAAACCGAAGATGTCTCCGCCTGCCCCACAGCCGAAACAATGAAATATCTGCTTGCTCTGGCTTACCATGAATGAGGGGGTTTTTTCCGAATGGAAGGGACAGTTCGCTTTATAATTCTGCCCTGCTTTTTTAAGCTCTACATAATCAGAAATGAGTTCTATTATGTCTATCCGTGATTTTATATCCTCAAGGACTCTGTCTGTTTTCATATCTTTAACAGTGAATAGTGAATAGTCGTTAGAAACTATTCACTATTCACTACTAATTTCTGCTAACTCTTTTAAATCCCGAACACTCAAAAATCTCAAAAGGCGAATCTTTGGATAATTCATCAAGAAGCAAGTTGATTCCGAGATTGTCGCTTGCGATATGCCCTGCAACAATAACATTGAGATGATTCTTCTCTGCCTCTTTCCTGTGCTCCTCGCCAAGATGCATCGCAACGATTGTGTTTACTCCTCCGGCTGTCAGGCTTGGAAAAATCTCTTTTGAGCCCTCTGTGCCGCCGGTCATGTCAACAAATATCTTGCCTGCCTTCCTGTCCTTGGAGCCGATAAGAATCTTCGGGCCTGCGCCGTTAAAGCTCGCTGTTTTATATTCCGGAATGTTTTTTAGAATTTCCAGCACATCGGAAATCTTATAAGGTTTCTTTTCGTCAAAGAGTTTCTGTAAATATGAAGCAACCATATTATCGGCAGGCGTATGAAGGCATATGAACGGCACATTCAAAAGCCTTGCCGCGTCAACCGCCCTCGTGTGGTTAACGGCCATAAGCCTTCTTTCAACCTCTTTTATCCTTCCTTCCATAAGGTCTTCGGCAATGTTTATCGGCACGCCGAACTTATGAAGTATGTCGGACTGCATCTGCATTACTGAATAAAGGTTCGCGTACGCCCTGCCCTCCGGATGATGGGAAATTACCAAATCCACGGCCTTTCCCTTTGCCTTCAGGCTTTCGGCAAGCAATAATTCTCCGACCTCTATGTCAATTCCCACAAGCGCTGATTTTATATTTTCTTCGCCCGTGCCGTTTAATATCCGGGAATCGGAATATGGATTCTCAAGAGTTTCGTTGTCAAAAAATTCCCTTTCATCTTCCTTTAGCTTCTCAAAATCTTTTTTCCTCGCCTCAAGCTCTTTGATAACCGCTTCTTTTCCGCGGGGGTCATTTTCAATTCCTGTGGCTAGGGCCTTTTTATAGAGTTCTTTAAGTGTCATTTGGATTCCTTTTTAAAGGTGGATTTAAAGTTTATTCTATTTATTGCTTTTCTGTTTGTCAATCGCCGTATAAATTATGTTATATTATATCACCTATGCGTAAATTCATATTATTTATTTTTGCCTTTATAGCTGCTTACGCACTGAACGCGCAAGTGTCATACGGCAACAGCAGCACAGACCATGACTGCATAAAGTGCCATAAGCTGACGACGAGCGAGGCGCAGGCCATTCTTCAGGGAGGCATTCCCGGCTCAAAGGCTCTTGAGGTTA
>Ga0172368_10004704_pt1 | contig 15672 bp, 15 predicted proteins | sample Lak11m_FD_114540 | JGI IMG/M metagenome (GOLD analysis project Ga0172368, IMG submission 114540) | Freshwater microbial communities from Kabuno Bay, South-Kivu, Congo - kab_022012_11m | ecosystem: Environmental > Aquatic > Freshwater > Lake | place: Democratic Republic of the Congo: South-Kivu...
CGACCAGTCCCTGACAGGGACCGGTCGCTTAGAACTTTTTTCAATCCTGCTCCCGGGGTCGGATTCGAACCGACGACCAACTCGTTAACAGCGAGCTGCGCTACCGCTGCGCTACCCGGGAATAATAATTTTTGATTTATGATGTCAGATTTCAGATTTCATTAATTTTAGATTTAATATACATTTTTTGTTTTAATTTAAATTGTTTTTTGCTGATTTTGATGTCGCTACCATTATTGCAGTAATTTCATTAGCTTCATTAAATAAATCCATTAACAATTCCTGTTTTATTAATTTAGATTCAATAATTAATTCAAGCCAAAATACCGTTTCATCTGCTTCTTCAATTACAACTCCTATTTTTGATATGAATTCTAATTTTGACCTACTTCTGCATGCTGATCTGTAGTTTGCTCCGATTAAAGTGCCTGATCTGACTAATTGATTAGCAATCGCTCTGGCGGCTAAATTATTATATGGTAATGAATTTACTAATTTAATTATTCTTAATGCAAATAACTTTGTCCTTTCTTTAATCACATCTCTATTCATATAGACTTATTATAGATCTGCCATCTGCCATCTTACATCTGAAATTAATAAATCGCCTTTCGGCAATTATTTATATAATAAATAAAAAATTAAGAAAAGTCAATAATTATTGTTAATAAGCCACATTTTATTAACTTTAATATTCTTTACTTTTATAAAAAAATATGATAAATTATTTTAAATTATTCAGTTAACTATTATCTAATGATTAAAAAATTATTACTTATATTATTTTTTTCCGGTATTTTTATTTCAATTGTTTGGTTTGACTTATCATACAATAGTATTGTTACGAAAAAAGAATCAGATATAGCGGAAAAATTAATTAATCAGCCTGATTATATCGCCAATATATCTGATTGGCAGGAGTATAGAGACAATAAATTAGGTTTTTCTATAAAATATCCTGATGATATTGAGGTTAGAGAAAAATTAATAAAAAGTTTAATGGTTAATTTTAGCGCCTGGGGTCCTTATCAAAAAGCAGGAGAAGATTTGTTTGATGGTATTAGTTTTTCTGTATATCAGGATAGTTTTCCTAAATATAAAAAGTTAAAAGAATATGTAATTGACCAGTCAAAGCAGGCGGGTAAATTAGGTAAAGTTATCAAACCTGTAACATCTATTAGTTTAGGAGGAAAGCAGGGGTATATTTTTATTACTGAAAACTCAACAAAAGTTACTAATATATATTTACCATTGAAGAATAACCAAATTTTAGGTATTTCTTATCTTTCGCCCGATCCTAAGAATACAGGTTATCAGAAAATAATAGATTTAATGGTTTCATCTATAAAAATCTCTGGATAAATAAATTTATGAATTTTTAAAAGCTAGCCACAAAAGATATAATAAAAATACATTAGGTGATTTATTAAAAGATACTAATATCAAGTTAAAAATTGAATTAAAATTAAAGACAAAACATAAGCTATATAAAGAAATAAAAAATATACATTTATGTTCTAACAAAATTAATGATCTTATAGTTATAAGATTATTGATTTTTAAAGAGCTTGGTTGCTATTATTACCTAGTATTAATCTAAAAAAATATTAATGCTCTTTAAAATAGTATAAATGACTTTTTTTCTCGCCCTAAAAATAAAGGTAATCGCAGTATTCATTTACAATTTTTAAAAATAGACTGTTAAAAATACAAATCAGGACTTTAGCTATGGACTATTTTGTGCAGTTCTGATTTTTCAATAAAAAATTAGCAACAGTAAATAAATAATTTATATTGTTTTAATTATAAATATATTATAATATTTAATTAAAATTAATTTATAATTTTAATTATGAATTCAAAGAATAAAATTTTATTATTTTCATTTTTAATTATTATTTTAGTGTTATTGGCATTTATAAGTATTAGATTTATATCCGGAGAGGATTCTTGGATATGCCAAAACGGACAATGGATACGACATGGCAATCCATCCTCGCCAATGCCGACAACAATATGTAGAGCTGACAATAAAAATTGCGATGAACAGTACCAGGCAATTGATCAGGAAATAAAAAGGGCTAATTATTGTGAAACAACTTCTGATTGCGTTGAATTGCCCCTAGGTGGACGTTTGATTGAGTTTGGTTGTTATCATTTTGTAAATAAAAGTTTTGATCAAGATGCAATTTTTAATAAAATGAATATTTATGAAAATAGCTGTGTGACTCCAATTGATGATTGCGATATTGGTCGCCCTGAACCGAGTTGTTTTAAAAATAAATGTGTATCAATAGATAAAATAATAAAAGTAAATAATCCTACTCCAAATACTACTATATCAAGTCCTCTTGTAATTGAAGGGCAGGCACGGGGCTTCTGGTTTTTTGAAGCTAGTTTTCCTGTTATTTTATTAGACGCTAATAATAAAGAGATCGCTTCAGGCATAGCACAATCTCAGGGAGACTGGATGACCGAGGAGTTCGTAAATTTTAAGAGTGAATTAAAATTCATTATGCCAGAAACCGAAATTGGTTTTTTAGTTTTAAAAAAAGATAATCCTTCAGGATTGCCTGAAAAGGAAGAATCATTAAGTATAGCGGTAAAATTCAATTTGGAGAAGACAAAAGTTAATGTTTATTTTAGTTATGTAAAGACAGGAGAAAATTTATTAGATTGTTCTCAAGTTAAAGCAGTTGAAAGAAATATCCCAAAAACAGAAGCGATAGCTAGAGCCACGATTGAAGAGTTATTAAAGGGACCGACAGAGTCAGAAATAAAAAAGGGATATTTTACAAATATTAACCCGGAAGTAAAAATACAAAGTTTAAATATTGAAAATGGAACTGCCAAGATAGATTTTGACGAAAATTTAGAAAAAGGGGTTGGTGGTTCATGCAAGGTTACCTCTATAAGGTCTGAAATTACCAATACCTTAAAACAATTTCCAACCGTTAAGGATGTTGCAATATCTATTAATGGTAAAACAGAAGATGTCTTACAGCCTTAAATAACATATAAATATTATTCAAAATAACAGCCCCGCATTTGCGGGGCTGTTATTTTGTTGTAATATATAATTAGACTAGATAATAAATATATTATGAAAAATATAAAAATTAATCTCGTTTTAATTAGCGCTTCACTTTATTCTTCTTTTCAAGTTATTGCTAATGTTTTATCGGTAAAAATAGTTTTTTTGCCATTATTAAATTTACCAATGGATGGAGGAACATTAATTTATCCTTTAACTTTTACTTTAAGAGATTTTGTTCATAAATCCTGTGGAAAGAAAAATGCCAGAATGGTGGTTGTAGTATCTGCTCTGGTTACTTTTTTAATGGTTTTTCTTTTTTGGCTAGTAGGTATTATGAGACCGGATCCATCATGGCTTTTAGATGAATCATACAAAAAAATCCTTATGCCGGTAGCAAGGATTTCTTTTGCCAGCATTATTGCTCAAGCTATTTCAGAATTAATTGATACGGAAATTTTTAGTTATGTTTATAAAAAATTAAATGATATTGTCGGATCTTTTATATCTAATTTGGGCGGTCTATTGGCCGATAGTATTATTTTTTGTTTAATTGCCTTTGCAGGTGTTTTGCCAATTTATACTGTTATTGGAATAATTATATCTAATATTTTAATTAAAATTGTAATTAGCGGTATTTCTGTACCTTTGATAAAATTTATTCCAAGAACAGTCAACTTTGATGAAATATAAATTATATATTTTTTTATTTGAAATTAATATTTTTGTAGAAGTCAGACAGATATGGTAAAATATATAAGTAAAACTAAATAATTATATGAGTTTATTGTCAATAATAATGATGCTATTTACTTTTGTATCTGGTTTATTTTTAAGCATACTGGTTTTAGTAAAAAATAATAGATCTAGTTCTAATGTTATATTTGGTATTATGTGTTTTTTTGCTGGTTTATGGGGTTTATGTTTAGCAATTAATTTAATGTTGCCAAATAATTATTATTTAGCATTATATTTTAATAGATTATGTAATTTTGCTGCTATGTATGTTGCTATTTTGTGGCTTCATTTTGTCTATTCTTTTATTAATGTGTCTAAAGAAAAAAGATTTATATTAATTACTGGCTATATTTTATGTACTTTTATTGCTTTTATTACTATTTTAACAGATTGGTCAATTGCTGGCCTAACTCAAAAATTTCATTTTAAAAATTATGCATTTGCAGGGCCTTTTTATCCAGCAAATTTTATTGTTTTTTCTGTTTTAATTATTTTTGGTTTTATAAGTCTATGGAAAGCATATTATAAATACACTGGTTTGAAAAAATTACAAATAAAATATATTTTAATATCAGCAGTTATTAGTTTTCCTATTGGCGCTACGACTTATGTGCCTGTTTTTAATATTAATTTTTATCCTATTGGTATGTATTTTACCTGGGCTTATGTGCCATTAGTTGCTTATGCTATTTTAAAATATAGATTAATGGATATTGAAATTATCGTTAAAAAAAGTCTTATTTATTCATCCATGATAATAATGGCTACTACAGTCTATGGTCTTATTATTTTTTCCGGGCAGTTATTTTTCAGAGAGTATTATAATTATGAAATTTATGAGTGGGTATCAATAGTAACTGCTTCAATTATTGTGGCTATTGGAGGAGTAAAATTAAAAGAATATTTTGATTTAAAAACTGACCAGATATTTTTTAAAGGAAAATATAATTATCAAAAAACATTAAATAATGTAAGTAGGGCAATTACTTCAATAATAGATCTTAATCAATTGATTAGTTTACTTGATAAAACTTTAAAAGAGACTGTAAAAGTTAAAAAAGTATCATTATTATTACTTGATGAAAATATTGATGGTTATATTGAAAAAATAAATATTAATGGAGAGCTTGCACAAGGTAAAATAATTAATAGCAAATCAGAATTGGCAAAATATGCATATGAAAAGAAAGAGCCTATAGTCGAAGAAGAAATTTCATATAGGTTATCACATAAAGAATTGCAACCAGAAGCAAAAATACTTTTAACTGAAGTTAAAAAAGATTTAGATAAAGGCAGATGGGCGCTAAGCCTTCCTTTAATATCAAAGGATAAACTAACAGGTTTATTAAATTTAGGCCCAAAATTATCGGGTGATGTTTATTCTAATACAGATTTGGATTTATTAACCATCATGGCAAACCAGACCGCTGTAGCAGTCGAGAATTCATCAATTTATCAAAGAGAAAAAGAAATTTCTCAGATAAAATCAGATTTTATTTCCATAGCTTCCCATAAATTCAGAACGCCGTTATCAGTAGTTAAATGGGCATTGCAAATATTAAAGGAAGATAGCAACAAATTATCTCGTGACCAGAAAGAATTACTAGATAAATCAATACAAAGCAATAATGCGATGATAAAGCTAGTAAATAATCTTTTAAACGTTTCTAGGATAGAAGAAAATAAATTTGGTTTTAATTTTATTCCAACTAAGATTGAAGATTTAATAAGTTCAATTATTAAAGACTTATATCCTGAAATTGAAAAAAGGAAAGTAGAGTTAATATTTGAAAAGGGCGATAATTTATTGCCGGAATTAAATATTGACCAAACAATGATGAAAATTGTTTTAGAAAATATTATTACAAATGCTATCTATTATTCTCCAAATAAAAAGGCGAGAGTAAATATCAGCCTTTCGCCAAATAAAAAATTTATACTTATTACAGTTGAAGATAAAGGTATCGGCATACCGAAAAATGAGCAGAAAAGACTATTTGAAAAATTTTATAGGAGTTCTAATGCTATTAAGCTTGAAACCGAAGGCACGGGGCTAGGCCTCTTTATTAGCCAAAGAATTGTCAGAAGACATGGAGGAGAAATAACTTTTAAATCAGACGAAGGCAAAGGTTCTACTTTTTGGATTAAATTGCCGATAAAATAAATAAAAATTAAAATTAATATTATGTATAAAAAGAAAAAAATTGCATTAAAAAAACGAAGAAAAAAAGCAGGCAAACAGATTTCGGCCAGATATAAATAAATTTATTTTTTTATATGAAGAGCCCTGAAGAGCTTATAAAACATCTTGAAGATAGGGGAGTTCTTCATTCTTCAGAAATAAAGCATGCTTTGGAAAAAATTGACAGAATAAAATTTATCAGTAAAGATTTGTATAAATTTGCTTATGAAGATATAGCTTTGCCGACAATCGCTGGTCAGACAATATCCCAGCCTTATACCGTTGTTTTTATGCTTGAACTGCTGGTTTTAAAGGAGGGCGATAAAGTTATGGATGTTGGCTTTGGCTCCGGATGGCAAACCGCTTTACTGGCGGAAATAGTAGGTAGACAAGGAAAGGTATATGCTTTAGAGAGATTAATGGAAGTGTATAGTTTTGGTTTAAAAAATTTATCAAAATATAAATATTTATTAAATAGGATAGAATTATTCAATATTAATGCCTTTCAAGGCTTACCTGATATTGCTAATAGCATAGGAGGTTTTGATAAAGTTATCGTTTCAGCCAATCTAGATGAATTACCACAGAATTGGAAAAGTCAACTAAAAGTAGGTGGAATAATTGTTTATCCAATGAATAATTCTATCTATAAAGAAGTTAAAGTAAATGAGGAAGAATTTAAAAGATCTGAATTTTCTGGTTTTGTCTTTGTTCCCTTTATAATAGATTAATTTTTTATATTTAAAAAAGAGCTTATTATTATAAGCCCTTTTTATTTATAAATTCATTAACTTTTTAGAAATTTAAATATATCATTTACAGCAACAGCCCCTTCGCTAGATGCGGTAATTATCTGTTGAAAATTATTTGAACCGGTTGTTATATCTCCAGCTGCCCAAATTCCTTTTATATTTGTTTTTTGGGAACCGTCAACAATAATTTTATCATTATTGTCAGTCTTACCGCCGATATTTTTAAAAAGAATTGCTTGAGGCATAAGACCAATTTCAATAAATAAGCCTTCGACTATAATTTGTTTTGCGCCTTTATAATCATTATCTAAAATTATTTTTTCTAAATCTTCTTTACCCTCTAGGCCTATAATATTAGTATTATAAATAATTTCAACTTTATTATTTTTTTCAAGTTGTTCGGTCCAGGTGGGCATAGCTCTAAGCTTTTCTTTTCTATAAATTAGAAAAACTTTATTAGCAATATCAGCCAGATAAAGGCTGGCCATAGCAGCACTGTCACTTCCTCCAAAGACAGCTACATTTTTATTTTTATAAAACATACCATCGCAGGTTGCGCAGTATGAAATTCCTTTGCCTAAAAATTTTTCCTCATTTTCTAAGCCTAATTTACGATGATGCGTTCCGGAAGTAATTAAAATAGCCTGAGAACAATAATCTTTTTTTGATATTGTTTTTAAACAAAAATAATTATCTTTTTTAATAATATCTACGACTTCATCAATAATAATTTTTCCACCTAAACCTTTAGCGTGTTCTTCAAATTTTTGCATTAATTCAAAACCAGAAATATCTTTCATACCCGGATAATTCCATATTTTATGGGCCGTAGAAGCCATCCCGCCAGAATCTTTTGCTAGCACGATATGGTTTATTTTATAACCTGAGGCATAAATAGAAGCAGATAATCCTGCGGGGCCAGCGCCTATTATAATTAAATTATAAATTATATTATTTTCCATATTAAATAACATTTAAAATTTCTTTTTTAAAGGTTTCTTTTTCTTTATAACCTAAAAAATTTTCAACCACCTTTCCGTCCTTAAATATTTTCATATTTGGAATACTTTTAATATTATATTGTCCGGCTAATTCTTGATTAGCTTCTTCGTCAGTATTTAATTTTACTATTTTTATTTTATCTACTAACTCCTCTGACAATTCATCTAAAATTGGAGACATCATCCTGCAGGGACCGCACCAGGGAGCGTAAAAATCAACTAAGACTGGCAGGGATGATTTTATTACCTCATTTTCAAAATTAGATTTATTAATTTCAATTACTTTTGACATAGTTTTTTATTTAAAAAATTATAAATACAATATAACATATACTAATGTAATAGGCAAAATAAATAAATTTATTAATAATTTTTATAAAAAATAAAGGTTTTTATAAGTTAATTTACATACTTTTATATTTTTGACAAAGAATATAATTTTAGGGTAAACTAATATCATAAATAATAAATTTATAACAAAATATTAAGCATAATTTAAAAATAATAAATACTATCTAAAATAAGATAGTTTTTCTTTAATATGCGCCAATCTAATCTATTTTCAAAAACTTCAAAAACAATATCTAGCGATGAATCTAGTAAAAATGCACAGCTTTTAATAAAAGGCGGTTTTGTTGATAAGCTGATGGCTGGAGTATATACATTATTGCCTTTGGGTTATAAAGTGTATAAAAAAATTGAACAAATAATAAGAGATGAGATGAATAAAATCGGAGGGGAAGAAATTTTTATGCCATCACTACATCCGAAGGAAAATTGGGAAATTACCGGGCGCTGGGATGATTTAGATGAAGATATGTATAAAGTAGAAGGACACGATAATCAAAAATTTGTATTAGCGCCTACTCATGAAGAAGTTATTGTACCGCTCGCAAAAAAATTTATAAATTCTTATAAAGATCTGCCAAAAGCCGTTTATCAATTTCAAAATAAATTCCGAAAAGAGAAGCGAGCAAAGTCAGGACTTTTACGCGGCCGTGAATTTATTATGAAAGATTTATATTCTTTTCATATGAACGAAAAGGACTTGGATGATTTTTATGAAAAGGCAAGCAATGCTTATCAGAAAATTTTTGATCGGGTAGGCATAGGGGAAAAAACATATAAAACTTTTGCATCTGGCGCATCATTTTCCAAATATTCTCATGAATACCAAACAATTAGCCCTGCCGGTGAAGATTTAATTTATATCTGTGATAAGTGCAAGACTGCTGTAAATAAAGAAATTATTACCGATGTTAAGAAAAAATGCCCGGTATGCGGTCTAGATCTTAATAGAACAGAAAAAGCTATAGAAGTGGGAAATATTTTCAAGAATAATGATAAATATACCAAGCCTTTTAATCTGACAGTGAAAGATGAAAAAGGCGAAGATAAATTATTATTGACAGGATGTTTCGGTATTGGTCTTCAGCGGTTAATTGGAACAATTGTGGAAATAAATCACGATGAAAAAGGAATGGTTTGGCCAGAGTCTGTCGCGCCTTTTAAAGTCCACCTTATTGAATTAAGTGGAAAAGGAAAAGAAATAAAAAAAGAAGCTGAAAAGTTGTATGAAAATTTAATAAATAATAATATTGATGTATTATATGATGATCGTGATGTAACGGGAGGAGAAAAATTTGCCGATGCTGATTTAATAGGATGTCCATATAGAATTTTATTAAGCGAGAAGACACTTTCTAAAAATAGCGTAGAAATAAAAAGGAGAGATAATGATAAAATAGACATAATAGAAATTAAAGAGGTAATTAATTTTTTAGTTAATTAAAATAATGTTTAATAAATTTTTAGGAAAATTTTCAAAAGATTTGGGCATCGACTTAGGCACTAAAAATACTTTAGTATATACTGAAGAAAAAGGCATTGTCATAAATGAACCTTCAGTAGTTGCCATAAATATGCGTACAGAAGAAATTCTAGCTGTCGGAGAAGAAGCTAAAAAAATGTTAGGCAAAACCCCTTCATATATTCAAATAATCAGACCGCTTGTTGATGGAGTTATTTCTGATTTTGAAGTGGCTGAAAAAATGCTTAAATATTTTATTGATAAAGTACATAACGAAAGCTTAACTCTCATTCCTCGCCCAAGAGTAGTAATCGGCATACCTTTAGATATAACTGAAGTTGAAAGGAAAGCGGTTGAAGATGCCGTTAAATCAGCTGGCGCCAGACAAGTTTTTTTAGTTGAAGAATCAATGGCTGCAGCTATAGGTGCGCGCTTGCCTGTGACTGAAGCTATGGCTACTATGGTTGTTGATATTGGTGGCGGGACAACTGAAATTGCTGTTATTTCCTTAAGTGGAGTTGTTACTTGGAAGACTCTTAGAATCGCAAGTAATGAATTAGATAATAATATTATTCAATATATTCGTGAAGAATTTAATATATTAATAGGTGAGCAATTAGCTGAAGAAATAAAAATAAAAATTGGATCCGCTACCCCTTTAAAAGAAATGTTGACAATGCAGGTCAGAGGCAGAGATTTAATAAACGGTTTGCCTAAAGAAATTACAATTTCTGATAATCAGGTCAGGGAAGCTACTGAAAGAACCATACATCAGATAATTGAAAATATTAAAATTACTTTAGAAACAACACCACCTGAATTAGTTTCTGATATTTATGAACATGGTATAGTATTAACAGGTGGCGGGTCACTCCTTAGAGGTTTGGATAAAGAGATTGCTCAAGCAACAAAAATACCAGTTAGAATAGCTGACGATCCACTTACTTGCGTTGTTAGAGGAACGGGCATATTACTTTCTGACCAGGAATTAACAAAAAAGGTTATATCACAAAATGCAGAAGAAGTGTAGGCATATATAATTGTATTTTTAATTATTTATGTTTAATATAGCAAGAAAAAAAATAATTATTTTTGGGGCAGTTTTCGGACTGCTTATTTTATTGCATTTTACAAAAGTTTTATTGCCCTTTGAATCTGTAGCTTTAAATGTTTTTAAGCCAATTTTATCAGGCTTTTATTCAAGCAGTGTTAATATTAAAAATTATTTTAGTCAGCAATCTGAGAAAAGGGATTTATATAATGTTAATAAACAGTTAGAAAGCCAAATTAATCAGCTAACTGTTGAGAATGCCAAATTAAAATTATTGGAAGAAGAAAATAAAATTTTACGCGACTATTTAAATTTTTATACAAAAAATCCGGCTAAATATGTATTAGGAAATGTTATTTCAAGAGGAGATTTAAATAGCGGAGAGCAGAGCTTAATTATTGACAAAGGAGCCAATGATAAAATTACAGTTGGCTTGCCAGTTGTTAGTAGTTTTGGAATTATTGTGGGCAAAGTAGCATCAGTTAAAGATTCGCTATCCGAAATTTATCTTTTAACAAACCCAAAATGCAAATTTGCATCTAGCATACAAAACAGCACTAAAACAACGGGAGTTGTCCAGGGAGAATTGGGTTTAACTGTAAAAATGGGTTTTATTCCCCAGACAGAAATATTAAACGAAGGAGATACGGTTATAACTTCCGGTTTAGAACAGAATATTTCCCGGGGTTTTGTGATCGGAAAAGTTTCAAAAGTAAATAAAGAAAGTAATGAGTTATGGCAGACAGCTATGATTGAACCATTAGTCAGTCCAAACAGCTTAGTTGTTGTTTCGGTAATATTACCGGGTTTAGAGTAATTAATTAATTTAAATGTAAATGTATAGCAAGATAATTATAAATATAATTTTAATAATATCTTTATCGATAATTCAAGTATCTTTTATTTCCGGTCTGCCATATTTTTTAAGTTTATTTAATTTGTCTATAATCTCTCTTATTCTAATTTTAGTAATAAAAGATTTAGAGTATGCGATATATTGGAGTCTTGGCTTTGGTTTATTATTTGATATGATTTATTTTTCTCCTTTTGGAATTTTTATTTTATGTTTTACTCTAACTGTAATTTTTTCTAATTATTTATTGATATATTTATTTACAAATAGATCATTATATTCTTTTATTGCTTTAACATTTTTAGCAACTATATTTTATAATTTTATTTATATTTTTTTAATTTTTATTTTAAATTTTATCACACCCTTTGAGTTTGAGGTAAAAATAGATATAAATTTTTTTAAAGATTTACTAACAGAAGTAATTTTAAATAATATTATTATCATTATCGCATTCTATGTTTTAAATTTTTTAAGCCGTAAATTAAAGCCCGTTTTTCTTACTAAAGATAATAAGTATTAAAATGATGTTTTATAATAAAAAATTAATAAAAAATAAAAAAAATGAAGATATTTTTTCTATTCAGGAAGGAAAAATTAAAAATGGCGTAATTAGCAATGCATATAGGTTGAATTGGACTGAAGAAATTTTTAGCTTCGGAGGAAAAAATCAGGCCAGACAACTTGGAAAGAGTTTTAATTATTCTTTGATTGTTCTCATAGGATTATTTTTTTTCATTATTCTGTCTTTATTATTATCGAGATCTTTATATTTACAAATAGTAAAGGGTAGCTATTATCATTCAATGGCTGAAGGCAATCGGATTAGGATAGAAAGAATAGAAGCAAAGAGAGGAATAATATATGATAGAAATAAAAAGCCGTTAGTAAGGAATATCGCTAATTTTTTATTATATTTTATACCCTCCGATCTGCCCAAAGACGAAAAAGAGCTTGATAAAATAATTAAAAAAGTCAGTCAAATATCATCAATTGAAGAAAAAATAATTTACGAAAATATTAATAAAATTGATAAGAAAAATATTGATTACTATAATCCATTATTTATTGCCGATAATATTCCTTATGAAAAAGCCATGCTGTTATATACCGAGGAAGGAAGCATGCCCGGAGTTTTTTTAACGAATAAAACTAGAAGAGAGTATGACATATCCTGCTTTTCCTTTTCTCATATCTTGGGTTATACCGGGAAAATTAGCGAGAGTGAATTAAAAAAGTATCCAAACCAGTATCAGCTTATTGATTATATCGGAAAAATGGGCATTGAATATTTTTGGGAGAATGAACTTAAAGGTTTTAATGGCAAGAAAAATATAGAAGTTGATGCATTCGGAAAAGAAAAAAAAATTATTAGTGAAGAACCGGCTAAAGATGGCAATAATCTTATTCTTTCAATTGATTCGGAACTTCAAAAAAAAGCAGAAGAAGTAATGGCCGTAAATTTAAGTAAATTAAAATTAAATAAAGGTTCAATAATAATATCTGATCCAAATAATGGAGAAATATTATCTTTAGTCAGCTTACCCTCATACGATAATAATATATTTGCCAGGGGAATAAAAAAAGAAGAATATGAAGCTTTATTAAATAATAAAGACAATCCTTTATTTAATAGAAGTATTAGCGGCGAATATCCTTCCGGATCAACAATTAAACCAATAATAGCTTCGGCTGCATTAGAAGAAGGAATAATTAATGAACATACAAGTTTTACAAGTAGTGGTGGAATAAAAGTAGGGCAATGGTTTTTCCCTGACTGGAAAGCTGGAGGGCATGGAATTACTGATGTAAGAAAAGCCTTGGCTCAGTCAATTAATACATTTTTTTATATTATCGGAGGAGGTTATCAGGATTTTAAAGGATTGGGAGCGGATACCATTGTAAAGTATGAAAAATTATTTGGTTTATCATCTCAGTTAGGTATTGATCTGCCTGGTGAAGCTTCAGGGTTTTTACCAACGAAAGATTGGAAAGAAAAGACAACCGGTGAGAAATGGTATATTGGCAACACTTATCATTTATCAATTGGTCAGGGAGACACATTGGTCACTCCTTTGCAGGTTTCTACTTACACTTCATATTTTGCTAATGGCGGAAAATTGTTTAGGCCACATTTAGTAAAAGAAATATTATCTTCTGATGATAAAAAAATAAGTGAAATAGAATCATCTCCTATAAGGTCAGATATAATAAGCAAATATAATATACAAATAGTAAGAGAGGGGATGAGGCAAACAGTTACCGAAGGAAGCGCTAGAAGTTTAAATAGTGTTATTGTACCAGTAGCTGGTAAAACAGGTACTGCCCAAACATCTGGCGATAAGGAACCGCATGCTTGGTTTATAGGTTTTGCACCTTATGATAACCCGCAAATTGCAATTACAGTTTTAATTGAAAATGGAGTTGAAGGTAGCACAGTTGCTGTACCGATAGCACGCGATATTTTAAATTGGTATTTTTCAAGAGATAAAAAAAATTAATAGTACATTCAAAATTTTTTTAAATTTAAAGGAGGTGTGCAGATTGATAAAAATTGAATGCTTTGAAGACGAAGTAAAAGAAAAAATTTTTGATATTAAGATTCAGGATAATTATTTTATCGCAGATAAATATTCAACATGGGGTAAAGCTGACCCCGAAGAATTTTTTGCTACTTTTTTATCAATAGGTTGGCTATGGAGTATAGATTATACTAATGCGAATGAACAGGAAAAAAATGATTGGGTAAATGGAGAAATTAACGCGATGATCAAGTGGGCGTTAGTAAACGGAAAATCTATATATATTTTAGGAAATATTTACAGTCTTGAAAGTAATATTGGCTGTAAGGAAATAATTAAAAATGTTAAGAAAGATATTAATTTTTCCGAACAAAAATTCAAAATGGATCTTTATAGTGAAGGATTATTTTTTATTCCTATAGTTGACGGCGATGTAGCTGATTTTTCAGAGGAAGATATATATAATTTTTCAGGCTTAGAGTCCTGAATAAAAGGGAGACATTTAAATGTTTCCCTTTTTAATTATTAATATTTAGCACTCTTGACCCCAGTTTAATTTCACTTCATTCAATTAAACGGGGCAGACATAAAATGTATAATATTAAATACTCTCTTGACGGGGGCAATATTTTCGTTTTACTCAAATATGCGGGGCAGGCATGAGTTCAGTTTAGCACTCTTGACAGGTGAGTGCTAATGATGATAAAATTGAAATTGAAATTATATTATATAATATATGGACGAGAGAAAAGAGCTAATATTAAACACAATTATTAGAGAGCATATTATATCAGGCGTGCCCGTAGGTTCAAATATTATAGTGGATAAATATAAATTAGATATTTCCCCAGCTACAGTTAGAAATGAAATGTCTGAATTGGAAGAGAACGGTTATATAAAACAACCCCATACTTCTGCCGGGCGTGTACCGACAGAAGCGGCTTATGATTTTTATATTAAAAATTTAAAGGATAAAAAGCTTAATGACAAAGATATAAAATTAATTGAGGAAGTTTTTAATATAAAAGATGAACAAAGTTTTAAACAAACATCTAAGATAATTTCTAATTTATCACAAAATGCTGTTTTTTGGGCTTTTCATAGACATAACCTTTATTATACCGGCATATCTAATTTATTATCCCAACCGGAATTTGCACAAAATCATTTAATATATGACATTTCTTCTGTAATTGATAGGGTAGATGAAATAATTAATGATATATTTGATGAAGTTGATGAAGGGGTGCAAATTATGCTAGGTGCAAAAAATCCATTCGGAAATTTCTGTTCAACTATTTTAACAAAGTATAAGTTAGGAGATAATATCGGACTAATAGGGATAATTGGACCCTTAAGAATGAATTATGAGAAAAATATTTCAATCATTAAGTTTATTCACAATAAATTTGTAAATATTAATAAAAATGATAAATAAATTTATGGCCGAAGAAATAAAGTATCCAAGAGTCATAGCCGGAGTATTTATATTTAATGAAAATAATGAGCTGTTATTAGTTAAACAAAAATCCTGGGATGGAAAGTATACAAATGTCGGTGGCAAAGTAGAAATAAATGAGTTAACTGAAAAAGCAGCGATCAGAGAAGTGAAGGAAGAGACAAATTTAGATATATATGATTTAAAGTTTGTTGGTGTAACTGACGGTATAAATCTTAATGGCAAAAATGGCAAAGGTTATGAGCATCTTATTTTTATTGATTATACCGC
>Ga0172368_10004706_pt1 | contig 15672 bp, 11 predicted proteins | sample Lak11m_FD_114540 | JGI IMG/M metagenome (GOLD analysis project Ga0172368, IMG submission 114540) | Freshwater microbial communities from Kabuno Bay, South-Kivu, Congo - kab_022012_11m | ecosystem: Environmental > Aquatic > Freshwater > Lake | place: Democratic Republic of the Congo: South-Kivu...
AGGATACACCCATACATCAGTTTCGATAGCAGACGCCATTAAATCGATCAGTACTCCTGTCATTGAAGTTCATATCACGAACATTTTCTCCCGGGAATCCTTCCGCCATGTTTCAATCATCTCTCCGTTTGTCAAAGGGATAATTACAGGATTCGGACTGGATTCATACAGGCTGGCAGTAGAAAGCTTTGTCGGGACTGGATCCTAGACACTGGATACCGGGAACCGGGTCAAGAGGGGAAGAATTTCTTCGGATCCAGTTGCGAAAAGTGCTTTTTGCCCCGTATATAGTAGTCAAAAACCACATTTCTTTTATAGAGCATCTTCATGCTGCCATGCCTGAGACGTTTCCTCTTTTTGTACAGGGAAGGCAATGCAAGGTAGAAACTGATGTGGGCATGGCCTACTGCCCAAAAATCCTTGAATCCTGCCTGGATGAGAAATTTAAAGGCAGCAACACCATCAAGGACCAGCCTTGCTGAAAAAACCGGGAAAAGAAGGTTTGAAGGAAGATTTTTATAGAGAAGCATGAAGTTATTCCGAAAATTAAGGTATGTCTTGCGCCAGGATGCCTTAGGTAGAGTCCCTCCGCCGATGTGATACACCATGGAATCGGGACAATACATTACCCTGTAACCATTGTTGTGAAGCCGCCAGCAAAAATCAATCTCCTCCATATGAGCAAAAAAATCATCATCAAAGCCGCCAAGCCTTCGGAACAGGTCACTTCTCACAAACAGGCAGGCACCTGTAGCCCATGAGATTTCAACCTGATCGTCGTACTGGCCGGTGTCCTTCTCCAGCGTCAGGAACATCCTTCCCCTGCAAAAAGGGTACCCGTATTTGTCAATGAAACCTCCAGCGGCGCCGGCGTATTCAAATTCATCCCTGCTGTAGAAGGAACGGATCTTTGGCTGACAGGCACCGATGGTCGGATCGCTCTTCATCACATCAATCACCGGTCTGATCCAGTCAGGCGTAACTTCAATGTCGGAATTTAATAAGACAAAATAATCAGCTTCAACTTGTTGCAATGCAATGTTGTATCCCCGGGCGAATCCCTCATTGCCGGTATTTTCAATGATACGCAGTTGCGGGTATCGCTTCCTAATAAAACTTACGGAGTCATCTTCTGAAGCGTTATCGGCAATGATGATCTCAGCCTCAGGTCCGGAAAATTCAATCAGGGGGGGGAGAAATCGTTCCAGGTATTTTTTCCCGTTCCAATTGAGGATGACGACAGCAACAGTTGGCATTTACGAATGATTCGATTTTCGAATGACGAATATTTTACAATGCGCAGGAATGAACATGAATTACGAATGACAAGGATGAATTTTTATCCAGCATCCGGCATCCGGCATCCGGCATCCGGCATCCGGCAAAGATACCGTTTTCCGCCTTCTATTCGTAATTCTACATTCGAATTATTCGTCAATTCGGAAGGGTCCAATAGTCATCCTGCATATCTCCCCATGAATTGATCACCTGGGTGTCGGTCAGATCTACAGTTTGGTACATACGGCTTCTGAGATCTATCTGCCACCTCGGATTGTTTATTTCGCCGATGGCATCTGAGTGCAGCAGGAAAAAGTCACTGGTAACCATATCGGGGGAATAAAAGACAAACTTCCTGTTGCTCTGGCCTGGCAGTGAGTAGTACTGCCATATTTCGTATGGATAGTTGCTTGGTTCGTTATACCGTTCTGCTCTTACATTCGGAGCTCCGTATTGAAGGAATACCCTTCCCCGGTCAGTCTGGTAACCTTTTTTTACAGGGGTTCCGAAATTATACTGGGTAACCTCCACAAGGTATTTATAGGCATCCCATGCTTTTTCAGGATTACTGGCATCGCGCCGTTGCCAGAACCCGAGGAAATATTGCTGGAGAACGGAGAGGGAGGCCGTTTTCAGATTCCCTTTTAAAAAATTCTTCTCCAGGGCCGATGAAATAGGATAAGTTGAACTTACATATTCCCTCAGCGTATCCAGGTTGGTATATTTTTCCACAAAGGAGTTGACAGGGTCTGAGGAGGCAAGGTCATCAATGGTTAACCTGGCATATGGATTACTCCTCTGGAAAAACAGTTTTCTGGATGCCATTACCTGGTTTTGCTGGTCCCGTGCCTCAACAATGAGGTTGTAGTTACCGGTTGGCAGGTTGGTGATATTGAGTTCGGCCAATACAGCTGTAACCTGTTTGGCGGTTTCCTTTCTGATCTTAGCGAGATCTTTTACTTTCTGGGTGTTCTCCAGGGTCTCGATGTAGTAAGTGAGCAGGTATTTCTCCTCCGGGCCAACCTGTTTTCCCATGTCATAAAGTTCGCAATAGAAATACAGTTTACCTTCAGTCTGGGGATAGAAACTGTATACATACGGAACCAGGTCATAACCTGATTTATTGATCTCGGAAGCATTATCATTGCGGGTATAACTTTTAACCAGTTCAATCCCGGAGATGGCTGGTTTGTCTTTCGGGAAGTTGATGGTGATGGTTTGGGTGTAGGGAGTTACTTCCGCTTTTGTGTTCTTGTCAGAAAGCTGAACTTCGAACTCGTATGTTCCGTTTGACAGGAGAACCCTTTGCTGGTCAATAAAGTGGAAATCCAGGTTGTTTGTATCTTTGACAGCAGGGCTCGTCAATTCGTACTTTTTGAATGCCCTGATCTCATTGTTTTGTTTGAATGTCATGAGGATGTTTATTGTCCCCTGAAAGTTGCCGTCATCAAGTTTTTTAAATACCAGGCTGTTTGCATCAACGGCCAGGTAGGTTTCAATGTATGGGCCATCCGGAGAGTTGAACGCAGCATAAGAAAGATAGGCCCAAAGGTTTTCCCCCATGACAGAGGTCATACCGCTCAACGTCATCAGAAATATTATGATCAGTTGTTTTTTCATTGATTGATAATTTTGATTTTCACGATTTGAAAATTTTTCTTGCGCGACAAAGGTATTTTGAAGAACCAAAAAAAAAAACAATAATGGACGAAAACAGAACTTTCATGGATAAACGATTGTTTTTTTATCAACTCAAAGGTTCGTATTTTTGTACTGGATTCTGGATCCTGGATCCTAGATTCTGGATCCTTGATCCGGGATGTTTGTTAGTTAGTTGCTACTTTTGATAACCAGCATCCAGGATCCCGCATCCAGTAGGAGAGATGCCAGAGCGGTCGAATGGGGCGGTCTCGAAAACCGTTGACCCCCTTACGGGGGTCCCAGGGTTCGAATCCCTGTCTCTCCGCAAACCAGTTCCAAAACCCGAGATAATCGGGTTTTTTCTTTTTGAAGGGTTGGGACAAAATTTATTTTGGATCCAGCCCTGAAGAAATAAAAAACCTGGATCCATAGGAGACTGGTTTTGGAACTGGTTTGACGCCTCCCCCTTAAGGGATCATAAGCGCAGCGTGTAATCCCTGTCTCTCCGCAACAATTGTTTTCATCTAAAGTGACAGAAGTCTTATTTTGGATTTTACTCAAATCATCCTGAAAGGGTTCAATGGTCATTCTTGACATTTGATTATCATCTGATCCAACAGCTGTAATTACCCCCATTTTGGTGTTGTGTTCGAAGAAGCCTACTCGATTAGAGTGCATTTCATTTTTTCACTTTAAAACTATAGCCAAAACTCATTCCCACATAAGGAATGAACGATTTATTTGTATTAAATTGCTTATATAATGTTCCATTTTCACTATCCTTTGTAAGTTCAATAAGGGGTGTAAAACATAAACGGAACAGAAACCCTTTCTTTCCCTGAAACCGAATCCCCGCAACGCCTGTCAATAATGGATCAAAAAAACTTCCACTCTCAGTGGATGCTGAACCAAATAGTCCCCCGCTACCTTCTGAATCCGGCCAAAAAGTATAAGTAAGACTGAGTCCAATGCCTAATTCACAGAGGAATCTGTCCGATATTTGGTATATTCCATTTGCTAATAAAGGAAATGAAAGAGTGTTATAGAAAGTAGGCATGTCGCCTATTCCCGTTCTTCCGGATAAATAAAAATTTCCACCATGGTAAAATATCCTCTCATAATTAAGCGAAATAAATATCGCTTGCCCACCTAATTCGAGATAAACACTGTTAACAGGAATCGCTCTATGTTCTTTTGTGGTCTTATTCTGATTTATTGTATCAGGTTTTTGCCCTAAACCAGAGAATCTAGTTAAAAGAATAAGACTTATGAATATCAATTTGATCATGTTATAATTATAATGGGTTAATCATCTATCAATCTTTGACGCAGCGAACAGCGAAACCAGAATTTTTAGGAGCCCAGTCTTGAAAAAATATCTTCGTAGCAACTATAAATGACCCTGTCAAATGCATCATTGTTATCTTTTACAGTTGTAGATAAATATTATTGTTTTTGGCCTGCACGAATTGGATTATTGTTGGTTCTGTTTATCGCGAACTCCTTTATAATTAATACATTTGAGTTGAAACTCATGAGAACCCAACCAAAGTTGACTATTCCATTATTTGTTAGTTTAACTCCGAAATAAGTATCACCTGAAAAAACATCACAACCACAAACCAAAGCATGTCCTGAAGAATACGCTCTTGCGCTAGTATAATATGTAGATTTACCAGAGATAAGTGAATCCTTGGTGAAAGGCTCGGCAACTTTACAAGGACCCGAGGTGCCTTTATAGGCAATACCATCGGTTTTACTAACTATTCCAATTCCGCATGAGTAGTTATAGTTTGCACCAGGATTACTCGCACTAACAAAACTATAAAAATGATGTACACCAACACCCATATCGTCAATACCATTTTGGTTTAAATCCAACAATAACCCAGCAGATGAATCATCTGGGATAGGGATTGACCAATTAAATAAAGAAGTCCAATCTCTGATAGATGTACATGAAATATCTGGAGATATATCGATGTAAAGAATATCATCAAGTTGAGGTGTAACAATATTTTCTTCAGTTTGTTTCTTACAGGAAACGAGGAATATTAGGAGAATAATAAAAACTGTTGAGGTCAGTAGTGACGGTTTCATTTTTTTTATTTATTTACGGATAACTTACTTGCAGTTGTGGTGTTGGGGTTCGTAATTGTGTGGCTTGATGATAAGAATGTACCGAATGTCAACACCTGATTCATGAAAATGTGTCGCATAACTATGACGCAACCAGTGTAAAGTTACACTTTTTTTAATTCCTGTAAAACATACAAACTTCTTTAATATATTTTGAAAACTTCGCATACTGTAAGGCTGCCCAACCCGGGGCCGGATGAGCTGCCTCTTGCCCCGGAATATCTGTAATTCTCAGAGTTTCATCCAACCTGTTCGCAACAATATCTGTAGTTCGGCCCGACTCAATATAATCCTGTCGCTCGATTTGCACCAGAAAAGAAGTATCACTTACACTCCCTCCGGACAGCCTGATCCTCCTCCGCCCATCAACATCCCCCAAAATAACCTGCATAGCCTTCATACGCTTAAATTTATCATTCATGTCATTCTTCATTCTTGTCATTCTTGCGCATTCGTGTTCCTCCCCAAAAACCACTAAAAAAAAAGATGGCGCAATTCTGCCATGTTTCAGAGTCGCCTCCGGAATAATTTTACATCAACAAATTTTTATTCATGTTCAATTAAAAAACGGAGGTTAAAATGAAAACGTTAAAATCAATTCTGATCGCAACAATCGTTTCAGTGGCATTCATGAGTTTCGCAGAAAATCCGGCTCATCCGCCAAAAGAAAACAACGTCATCAAAATTACGCTTGATGAGGCGCTGACTGATCCCGGACTGGTTTGTGCAATGTATCAACAGCTTACACCGGTTATGCTGAAGCCGGAAGGAAATGGTCTTTACTTTGGAAGAGTGAAGTACAAGTTTGAAATCTTTGAGATCAGAGGAACACGCGACGGCTGGATCTTGTTTTTCCGCGAAAGGCCGAAATCGGCTCATGATGAATGAACCGGATTGATCGGATTGATCAGGATCCTGGGAAGCTGTCTCAACGTATGAGGCAGCTTTTTTAGTAAAATTAGTTTTGCAGAAATGGCATGATGACGTCATTTTTATTCTCGCTGGTACCGTCGTATGTGAGTGTCACAACCGGGATACCGGTCACACGCCTGATCTCCTGGGTCATGGCTTCCGTAACCAGCGCCGGGCAGCAGAAAGCGGGATTGGTCTGGACAAAAAGTGAGATATCCGGGTAATTTTCCAGGATATAAAAGATCTTCAGGATGTTTTCGAACGATTCGCCCGAATGGAAGGGGGAGATATTGAATCTGGAAAGGTTTTTTTCAAGTCTTAACGGATTCACTACAGGTTTCGGCCCCAGGATCTTTTTAAAGAGTTTATAATACTTATCTTCCATAAGTTTGATACTGGCCAGCATCACCCTGTAGAGACCGCTCTCGAAATAGTCGCCTCGTGCCATCGCCCTTCGGATGACATTCTCGATGTTGATCTTGACCAGGTCGGTATAGGGAGTTGTGATCACCTCCCCGCCGCACGATTCAATCGTTCGGATCAGCTCCTGGTTCATGATGTCATTGTCACGGACATACAGGTCGCCAAAAATCGCCACTCCTGGTCTTTTCCCCTCTTTCCGCTGAATCCGGTCAAACAGTGTGAATACATCGTTCACTGCATCATCCATCGGTCGCTTTCCCAGGAATGCCACTTCAAGAATCCGGATGCTTTTATTTATCACTGCATCGGTCTCTCCCTTCGTGACCTCGTAAGGCCTGATCTTGCACCCCAATTTCCTGATCAGCCCACCCAGCAGGTAGGCAAAGTAGGCGTAATAGCTTGTTCCAACGGCAATTTCGAGGTGAGACAACTGACCTGAATAAACGGCTGTTTTTTCAAACCCATGGCCGTAGTCCTCCAGGAAATTCTTGATATAATACGGGTAAAGCCGTAAGTTGCAGGTTATGTAACACTTGGTCATCCACAGCATGGTGTTTTCCGGCCTGAGGCGGTGTTTCTGCACGTAGTCAATGAAATCCTGGGCTACAATGTTCACCGGCAGGCACTGCCCCGTGTTGTAAACCATGCTTTTTTTGATGGACAGCTCGCTGGATTCCAGCAACCTGGCGTCAATCCCGCTTCGCTTAAGGTTGGCCACGAGCAGGGGCGCTACCAGGTCGTCCCAGCTCGGAAAAAGCAGCGTCTTTCCGTTGATCCTTGTCTCCAGTCGAGGTAGCAACTGCCGTGAAAGGACCTCAGGAGCCTTTCGATTCAGGGATGCATGGTTCCTGAACGACCGGATGGCTGCTTCTATCCGGGTTTCATAACCGACATTGGAGTCATGCTCATCAATTTGCAGAATGAGATAGGGTTTCCAGTACTGGTTCAGCAGTTTCTTGAAATAATCCAGGATGAAGGCATCTGGGGCGCATTTGAAAGCTGTGACCAGGACAGGGTACAGGTTCGGTGTCGTGGCGACCAGCCTGGCCGTTTCCAGGATGTTTGCCGCATAGTGCCAGGGGATATCTTTCAGAAATAGGTCACTCCCTTCAGGATAGATGTCATCCGGCTTCACCATATCCTGGTAAAAGGCATCAATCCCCATGCGGGCAAAGATCTCTGGGATGCCTTTGTTCATCGACTTTGCAAGCACTGCATAAGGTCTGCCAAGCAGCAGGACCGAAACCGGGGTGTCCGGTTTAAACGACCTCTGGAAAAGGCTACTGAGCTCTTTTTTCCTGCCATTCGAGTACCGAAGAGCCTCCTCATAAGCACCCTTTACTTTGCTGTTCGACACAGCCGAACCCAGCATGGGGGTAAGTGATTCGCTTAGTTGCCTGATCACAGTCCGGTTGCCTTTCCGGAAATTCAGCAGGGGAGAGATCATCTTCCCCGGTATCCTTTTCTCTTTCAGACTGTTAACCAGCGATGCTGAAAATTGTGTGTAGTAACAATAATACCTGTCGGTGCCTTCCCGTTTATTCCTGGTCTCAAAGGAAACGGGGAAAAAAATAAAATCAGTCCTGTCGGCCAGGTAAGCTACATGGCCGTACATGGAGTCGACAGGAGCGCAGAATTCCGCCCCGGCTATCCGTTTGCCTTCCTTGACGGGATCGGAATACTGCTCACTGGTGACCACCTGAAGCGACAGGTTTTCAAAGAATCGCTTCCAGAGTATTATGTCGTCAAAGAGATGCAGGGTCGCGGGCAGGCCTATCGTGGCCGTGCCTGCTGAAGGTCTGACCTGGGCTGTGCGTAAGACCTTCGTCCTCTCTTTCAGGAGGTTGAACACTCCGGGTGCCGGATCTACATGTTTTTTTGTAGCGTAATCCCTTCCGCAGAGAAATCCGTAAGCAACCTCTTCACCATGCACTGTCGTGAGGCTGATGTGGCAATGGTTCGTACACAGGGTGCATGTCTCGGATTGTATCTTTATGGTCTCCTTGTAAAGATCAATACCCCTGAAGGTTGACTTTTCGGGGGGCTTTTCGTGGAGCATGAGCGCTACACCCAGCGCCCCGGTCAGGTGACAGTACGGAGAGACAAATATTTTTTTCCCGATCCGCTGTTCAAAAGCCGCTACCAGCGACCTGTTTTTCGCCGTCGCTCCCTGGAAACAGACATGGTGGCCTATCGCTGCTTCAATCCCTACTTTCTTCAGGTAGTTTTCCATCACAGAGTGCAGGGTCGTAGCCAGGATCTCGTCAGCCGAATAGCCGTCGTTCAGCAGTTGATTGGTGTCACGTTCCATGAAAACAGTGCAGCGGTCACTTGCGAGAGGAGACCTCACGCCGTCAGTTCGCCTGGTGTAGTCAGAAAGAAGGCAATCCAGTTTCCGGGCCTGTTCTTCAATGAAACTGCCGGTGCCGGCGGCGCAAACCGAGTTCATCTGCGAAAAAGTAACCATCCCGTCCTGCATCAATGTGAACTTTGAATCCTGTCCCCCGATCTCTATGATCGTATCGGTTTTCGGATTCAGCTCGCAGGCAGCCCTGGCATGGGTTGTAATTTCATCAACGATTAGGTCGGCCTGGATGATCTTCCCGATGAATTTCCTCCCCGAACCCGTCGTTCCTGCCCCTTCGAAATGAATTACGGCATGTTCCCGTTCCATCAAGTCGTCAACCGCTTCAAAGATCAGTTTCACGGATTCTATCGGCTTCCCGGATGTGTAGGTGTAAAACCCGGCTATGGGTGCGGCATCTGAATCAATCAGGATCGCCTTGGTACTGGTGGAGCCGATGTCGATCCCAAGGAAGACTTCCATAAAGCATCGCTCAGCAACCGGCGTATAAAGATCCACCTGCACATCTACCGGGTGAGCACCGGAGGAGGAACTGAAATACCAGGATTTTTCACTGGAAAAATCAGGATAGTCAGACAATTTCAGTTCAAGGGGAGGATGGAAATTGATTTTGTGTGCATCAGCAGGAATCAGGATATCAACCAGGGAGCTGATCTTCGGATTCGCCGGTGGGATCTTAATCTTTCCCCAAGAATCCTTATGCTCTTCAAGCCACAGGTAACAGGCACCCAGAGCTCCTGTCAGATTAGCAAGTTCATGGCTCATGAAAGTGGTATTGAGTAGCAGCTCGAGGTGCTTGACGACGGCTTTATTTTTTGAAACCCCGCCGGCAAAAAAGATTGGCGCCAGGGGGGGCTCCTGGTTAAATAATGTATCTACGATGTTCTTTGCCAATCCTTTGCATAGACTGTCACAGATAGCTCCCAGCGAATAACCGCGTTGCTGGGCATGGATCAGGTCAGTCTTGGCAAAGACCGAACACCTTGAAGCAATATCCGGCACAGGATCCCTGTTCTTCAGAGCTGTTTCGCACAGAGCTTCAACTCCCGGCAGGTTTAACCGGTAGGCCTGCTGGTCAAGGAAACTCCCTGTACCTGCAGCGCAGGATGAGTTGGATCTGACCGATTCAAACGAACCATTTTCATCAAACCTGATCACCATGAATTTCTCGGCACCCACTATCAGCAAGGATCTTGTTTCATGGCAGAGGTATTTTACCGCCTTGATAGCTGCTACCTGGTGATTGTACATCTTCACCACGTCGGGATTCATAAAAGAGGATGCACAACAGGCCACACCAGCCAGGCCACTCAGGTTTATCTCCCGGCTTGCCATAAACAAGGATTCTTTCACCTGTCCGTGATGAAATAGATAGTGTGTGTCGAGCACTTCCCCTTCCAGGTTCATCAGAACCAGGGAAATTGTCACAGAGCCAACATCAATGCCAAGGATGGACTCTGAAAAAGAGTGTTCAGCCTGGGTCATAAGATTGGAGATCAGAACGGGTGGCAAGGTACACAATTTTCCAGAAAACTGTCTACTCATCACTAAATCCCCCCCCCCGTGTTTACCACTCCCTAAATCCCTCTCCAATTGCTTCACTTCCACTTCGTTTCACTCGTGGCTTCGGCTCGCAAGGAAGAGACTTGCTCCCCCCTCCCTTTTTGGGGAAGGGGGACAGGGGGATGTGGTAGAACAGCTTTTTCAATCAACGAAGACAAGCCGCTTGGTCACCGTTCCGGCTTCAGCAATGAGCTTTGCTAGATAGACTCCCGGCTTCAATCCTAGAACCGGAGCATCGATTTTTTCCACATGCTTCCCTGTCGGGTACATCCGGTTATCAATAATCCTTGCAACGGTCTTGCCCGTCATGTCATAAAGAAAGAGGGAAACGACAGATGGTTCCCGTAGTTTGAACGAGATGAAGATGCTTTCCAGGAATGGATTCGGAGCAGTTTCCAGGATCGCCACAGGCGTCCCTGAAATCTCAGGTTGGCCGATCACCAGCGGATCGACAATCGCTCCCATGAGGGTGCTCCAGCCTTCGTCCATACGCATCCATACCGGGAGCACATGATCGTTGTGAGCGGTTAAACCGATATAGTGGCCATAAAACACGGTGCTTGTCGGGGTAAAAGGAGTCTCGCTGACTTTGAAATTTTCAAACGTTTCGCCTCCATCCTCAGAAACAGCCATATAAACATCTGTGGCTGTATTTACATAATTTCTACGGTCATAAAAGACCAGCCATATTTTTCCTGTCGCCTGGTCGACGGTGACAAATGGGAAAAATTGGTGTTTGTCATCACCATCGTCATTGACCCTGATGGCGTTGGACCAGGTAAGGCCGCCGTCCACCGACTTTACCAGGAAAATGTCCGTATCGTAATACCCGTTCCTCTGATCTGCCCAGGTGATGTAGATGCTGCCGTTATGCGGACCGCCACTTCGGTCGCAGGAGATAACAGGAAACGAGACGCCCAGGTTGACTCCCGGAATGTTGTAGATCCAGTTGACGTGCTGACCGGTGATACAAATATCTTCGGGCAACCAGGTGATCCCCATATCTGTGGAACGGTCGAACATAAGACCATCAGGCCCCCACCAGGCTACATAGACCTCTCCGTTTGGTCCGGTAGAAGGGTAGGACCCATGCATGGAATAGTTGCCTCCCTGGGCGTTTCCCTTTTCATCGCTGATCCTCACCGGATCGGACCAGCCGACGCCACCATTATCCGTCCAGGAGAGGTAAATGCAGGAGGAATCATTGGGATTGCTGCTGCCCCAGGTATCGAAGTAGGTCCAGGAGAGGTAGATCCTGTCGTTGACCGCATCGTATGCAGCCCACTCTTTATCCACGTCATGGGTGCCGTTGAATGCTGCGCTGCTCTCCAGTGTCCAGAGCGCTGAAATGTTATCCCTCCGGTGACAGACTATCCGTTGAATGACTTCGGGAAGGTGAATGAAATAGAACCGCCCGGCGCCGTCACACAGGATGACGGGGTCAGCATTAACACCCCAGGTAGAAGTCAGTAAACCGTGCTCCCAGGTAATACCTCCATTGGTACTTGTATAGAAGTTGTTAACCATGGCACCTACCATAATCTCATCGGGATTGACAGGGTTCATGCAGACTGCAGGCTCTCCAGGGATTCCGTATCCCTGCGTAGAACCGATGACGACGTTTTGATGCTGTCCGTAGCCCGTATTGGCAAGGACCGGGAAAAGCAGCAAGATTGAAAAAATGACAAGTTTTTTCATCTGTTAATAATTTTGATTTCACTGTTCAGATGGAATATCCATTATTAACATTTACGGTTGGTATGAAAGGCGTTTGTATGGATATTTCATGTTTTGGAAGGCTAGTTGAATATTTTTCAAATCTACGGTCAACCAGTGAAATTGGTATTACTAAGTAAACAGTTGACCAGTATCAGTTTGCAAAGGACCAGGTAGACTAACGGCTGAGTTTCGCCATCATCGCCAGGAAGGGGTCCCTGTTGTTCCGTGATATCGGGATTTGTGATCCATCGTCCATGACTGCCGAGTTGCCCTCATGGCGGATGTACTTCTTAACATGCTCCAGGTTGATCAGGTGGGAATTGTGAGGCCGGAAGAAATTCCGGTTGTTCAGCAACTCCTGGAACTCTTTCAGGTTCTTCGAGACCAGTACTTTACGTCCGCCCGTGAGAAAAAACCAACAGTAACTTCTGTCGGCTTCGATGCGGATGATCTCTTCCGTGCTCAGAAATTCCAGCCCGTCTGATGCAGGGATAGCAAGCCGGGTAGGAGGGCTTCTCCTGATGTTTTCCAGAAGAGTGTTGTACCTGCCATTCCGGTCTGTGGCATCATTGCGCTTTTCAAACACTTTGTCAACCGCCTGAATGAATTCGGTGATGTTGATCGGCTTCAGGATGTAATCCACCGCACTGAATTTGATCGCCTGGATTGCATAATGGTTGAAAGCCGTGATAAAGATGACATCAAACGATTTCTCTGGAAATTGAGAGAGCAGGTCAAATCCGCTGCCGTTAGGCATCTCCACATCCAGGAAAAGCAAATCCGGATTCATCCGTCTGATCGCTTCCGCTCCTTCGCCGGAGGAACCGGCAGTGCCGACAACCTGTAGTTTCGGGCAGTATTCCGCAATGATTGACCGGATGAAATTCACTGCATCCGGCTCATCATCGACAATCAGTGTAGCAAGCGTTTCGTTCATATCATGATCGGAATATGGATTTCGATCCGGGTTCCGGTTGCTGCGCCAGTATCATCCTTCAGATCGTTGTAAATTACCTGTAATGAAGTCCCGTACAACGAATTTACCAGGTCCAGCCTCGATTCTGTAATCCTGGTTCCCAGTGAGTTGTGATTTATTTCCCTGTTTTTTTTGATCCCCATGGCAGCTTCCCGGCCTATCCCATTATCTTCAATAACACATCGAATGTAATCATATTCCATTGAAAAAGCAATATTGACATACCCTGATCCGTCTTTTGTGACCAACCCGTGGCAGATGGCATTCTCCACATAAGGTTGGATCAACATGGTTGGGATTTTATACTGAAGTGTGTCAATTTCATCCCCGACATCGATTTGATAACTGAATTTCTCTTTGAACCGGAGTTTCTCCAGTTCCAGGTAGAGTGTCAGTGCTTCCAGTTCATCCTTGATCGGAATGGAAGTGTGTTGTGAATTCTCCAGGATCTTCCGGATCAGGCTGGAGAATTTGGTCAGGTAGTTGTTGGTGGCCACCTTATCGTGCTGGTACATGTAGTACTGGATCGAATTGAGTGTGTTGAATATGAAATGCGGGTTCATCTGCTGCCTGAGGTTGGCCTGTGTCATCTCCGAGATCCTCTGGTTCATCTCGCTGATCCGCTTCTTTGCTGTCAGCCTGAACTGCCTGATCACCAAGAGTGCCACTGCGATGACAAGAATGATAAATGCCGCAAATCCATAGGTGAGATAGCGCTGCTGTGAGAGTTTCAGCGTCAGCACCTCCAGCTCTTTCTGCTGCTGGTCCACATCAAACTTCATCCGTGCCTGGGAGAGCCCTTGTTTGAATTTGAGGTTGTTCAGTGAATCGTTGTAAAGGTTGTACCTGACATAATGGTAATAGGCTTTTTTATAATCTCCGAGCGAAAGATACATGTCGCTAACATCCTTGTTGATCCAACGGAGGTTCTCTATGTTGCGGGTCGAAAGGGCAACGTCGATGCTTTTCTGGTAATACTTTTCCGCCATCTGGTACTCTTTTTTATCCCTGAAGATCGTTCCGATATTCCCCAGCGAATTTGTAACCAGGACGGTCAGTTTCGCTTTTGTGGCCAACTTGATCAGGTCGTTGTAGCAGGCAAGGGCGCTGTCCTTTTCATTCATCAGGTAATAGTTCCAGGCGAGGTGGTTCATCGCCCAGCAGATCCGGTTAGTGTCGCAGGCCATTGTGGCAATCCGTATACAGACGGACAGGTATTTTTCCGCCACGCTGAAGTTGCTGTCGATCGACATCGCGAAATTTCCCTGCCGGAAGAGCGCCTCCGTTATCCAGAATGTATCTTTGGCAATTACGGACTCTGCGAACAGGGAGTTGTAGAAACTTTTACTTTCTTCGAATTTCCCGATGGTGCGGTAGATCTCTGCCAGTCTGTTAAGGGATTCCAGATAAATGCTTTCCATCCCTTTATCTTTTGCCATCTTCATATTCTTCTGATAAATCTCGATAGCCTTACTGAATTCACCTCCCTGCGTCAGCACGCGGGCATATAAATTCCGTGCTGTGATGAGTTCTTTCAGATTTCCGTCAAGTTCCAGTCCGGGAAGCGCCTTCTCCATGTAAACCGAGGCTTTATAAATATTCCCCTCTCTGAAAGCCACTTCTGCACTGAGCCAGCTTAACTGGTAAGGGATCTCAAGGTGGTTTGTTTTGGCAAATGTGAAGGCTACATCGACCAGTCCTTTAACCGAATCGAAACTTTTTTTATTCTCCAACATCTGCCACCCCTTGTTGATCATTTTATGCAGCTGACCGGCTGTGCCATCTTTTACCGGAAGCGGGTTTTGTATGGGTTGCGGGTCTCCGTCGATCAGCGGAGGCAGCTGGAATGGCAGCACATAAAAAAGGAGACTGATGAAAAGGATGCTTGACTTAAACATGATGGTGTGGTTTTCCTTTGAACAAATCCAATTGTCAGGAACAAAGATAGTGATCGAGGAGCGTCACGGTTATACATTTTAACGACCGGCGAATCCTGTTTTGCAAGAGTACGGTTTGGGTTGACGGATGCTGGATCCAGCATCCCGTATCCCGTATCTCATCCCAGCGTATAGCTGAACGTCGTCCCTTTCCCCGGCTTGCTTTCCACGCTGATAGTCCCACCGTGCTTCACGATGATCCGTTTCACGGTAGCCAGCCCAATCCCGGTCCCCTTGAACTCTTCATCGCTGTGCAGCCTCTGAAAGGGCGTGAAGAGCTTTCCGGCCTGGCTCATCTCGAACCCGACCCCGTTATCCCGAACTGATATTACCATTTTACCATCTTGCATGTTGCCATTTAGAGATACCTCCGGCCGCTCCACTTTACTGCTGTACTTGAACGCGTTGTCGATCAGGTTCTGCATGGCGATCTGCATCAGGTGTTCATCGGCCTCCACGATGATCCCATCCTGGATCCGGCAGGTCACCTCTTTCCCCGGGTAGTTCAGACGCACATCTTCACAGATCATTTTTGCCATTTCGCTGATATTGCATGGCGCTTTGGTCACCAACTGCCGGGTGATCCTGGAAAGTTTCAGCATATCCTCGATCAGGGTGTTCATCAGTACGGTCGATCCGGTAATGCGGGCCAGCAGATCTTTCCCCGCATCATCCAGCAGTTTTTCATAATCTTCCCCAAGCATTTCACACAGCCCTTC
>Ga0172368_10004708_pt1 | contig 15668 bp, 12 predicted proteins | sample Lak11m_FD_114540 | JGI IMG/M metagenome (GOLD analysis project Ga0172368, IMG submission 114540) | Freshwater microbial communities from Kabuno Bay, South-Kivu, Congo - kab_022012_11m | ecosystem: Environmental > Aquatic > Freshwater > Lake | place: Democratic Republic of the Congo: South-Kivu...
ATGGATGTACATCATGTGCCCGGCCGGATAATAGGCCATTGAGATATTGCCCGCCAGCGATGGATCGAGGCCCAGGTGGCTGAACGTGTACTCCGTGGCGCAATAAGGGGTCGCCAGATCGTAATAGCCATTGGCGACAAAAACTTTGAGATACGGATTGATCGTCATCGCCTTGCGCAACGTCTCGGCGACGTTGACGTACTGGTTCTCGTGCTGTGCGTAGCTCCACGGCCACACCTTCGGGTTGAGGATCTCATAAGGCAGGTCGCTCTCGAACTTCAGCTCGCCACGCACGGTGTCGTTCAGCGCGGCGGTGTAGGGGCCGGTGATGTTCGTGAGGCTGGGGTCGTACTCATGCTCCTCGCCCACCGCGTCGCGATCTATGCCGGTGAAACGGCTGTCGAGCCGGCCTACGGTGCGCCGCTGATCGCGTAGCAGCTCCTTGGTAAAGCGGAAGATCTCGATGCGCAGTTCGGCGCGGTCGAGCCAATCGGCTGCGAGGCCGGTATAACGCGCCAGCTTTGCCACGATGTCGGCGCGCGCCGCAGGCGAAAGCGCCGCGCCCTGCATCAAAGCCAGCGTATACTCGCCCAACGCAAACTGCTTCACTTCGGCCAGCACCTCTGGCAGCAGGCGCGCCTGGAGATCGGCCGGCAGCCGGCCGTGATACCAGGCTGTCGCCGCATAGGTGGGCAGGAAGAGGATGTAGGGCAGGTCGTTGCCGGGATCGAAGCGCGCGGTGCCGAAGTCCAGGATGGACGAAATCAGCATGATGCCGTTCAGGTAGAGGCCGTGCCGTTCCTGGAGATAGCCGGAAAGCCCCGCGGCGCGCGTGGTGCCGTAGCTCTCACCGATCAGGAATTTGGGCGAGGGCCAGCGGCCGTAGCGCGTGGTGTACAGCCGGATGAAATCGCCGACCGACTCGATATCTTTCTTGAAGCCGTGGAACTCCTTGGCCTTCTCGCCCACCACCGGCCGGCTGAACCCGGTGCTCACCGGGTCAATGAAGACCAGGTCGCTGGCATCCAGCAGCGAAAACTCGTTGTCGGTCAGCCGGAAGGGTGGCGGTGGGAGGCCGCCGTCGTCCTGCATCACCACGCGGCGCGGGCCCAGCAGGCCCAGGTGCAGCCACACGGACGACGAACCCGGCCCGCCGTTGAACGAGAAGGTGAGCGGCCGCCGCGTCTTGTCCGGCACGTCGTCGCGCGTGTAGGCGATGAAGAAGACCGACGCCTTGGGCTTCTCCCCCTCCGATTCGCCGGCCTTCTCGCCGGTCTTCTCGGCCTCCTCCTTCAGGATGATCGTGCCTGCGGTGACGGTGTAGCGGATCTCCTGCCCGGCCAGCGTGATGGTGTGTTGGGTGCTCACCAGTTGGTCCGCCGGCGCGGGTTTGTTCTCGGCAGCAGCCTTGCTGTCCGCCGCGTCTTTCTCGGTCATTGGATCGCCCTCCCTGGTTCAGTTGATCTGCCTGGTCCAGCGCGCCCGCCGCCCGCGCACCTCGAAGCCGAGGCGGGCGTAGAGCCGCGCTGCGCTGGGGTTGTTGACGTTGACGCCCAACGATACATCTTCCAGGCCAGTGGCATGAAAATAGCGCAAAGCGGCCGCGGTCAGCGCCGCGCCCAGCCCGCGGCCGCGCCATTCCGGGCACACGCCGAGCTGCGCGATCCAGCCTTCATCGCACAGGACAAACCCGGCCGGTGTGTCGCCACAGCGTGCGATGAACGAGGCCGCCGGCCGGAAATCGTCGTCGCCGGTCGCCCAATCCACCCACTGCTCCCGGCTCCAGCCCGGAAAGCCGGGGCGCTCGCGGAAGGAGGCCGTATACGCGGCGAAGAACGCCTCGGCCAGCGCCGGCGACCACGGGGCCAGGGTGATGTCCGGCGGGAGGGGCGCCTCCGGCAGCGGCCGCCGCAGATCGCAGCGCATCACATCCTCAGCGAACTCCTGGGCAAAGCCGAAGCGTTCGTAAAGCCGAGCCGCACCCGCCGTCAACCCCTCCGTGGCAATCACCAGGCGCCGCGGCGCGCCTGGCTCGCCTCCGGCCAGGAGCGCCTCCCCTTGCGTGATGCTCCAATGCATCAAGATCGCGCCGACGCGCTGGCCCCGGTGATCGGGATGCACCATCCCCGCAATGAGCGCGCGCCGCTGCCTCGTCTCGGGATCGGGCCGGACCGCGGCCGCAGCGAGCAAAATGCCCACGGGACTAAACCCGCCCAGGCTGGTTCCCGATGCAGCCGGCAGAAACCGCGGCTGCACGAACGCCTCATCGGCGGCGAACGGCAGGCCGCCATCGACTGCGAAGCAAGCGGCCGCCAGCCGGGCGATCGCACTGCGATGTTCAAGCTGCAATGGCTGCCAAAAAAGATCCGGTTTCATTGTGCCATCAGCCCGATACGATTTGCCCGCCGAACGCCACGCGCCCTGCGCCTGCGGACAGATAGATGACATGGATGTGCTCCTCCGGCCGGCCGGTTGTCTGTGCGATGGTTGCGGTGAGATACGCTGCCTCGAGCGATAGCGCCTCCAGCGCGGGCAGATGGGCCTTCAGCACCGACACGAACACCGGATAAACCTCATCGGGCGGGCCGCCATTCTCAGCGTAGCAATCACGTGGCAGCAGGTGTAATTTCACCCACGTATTGCCAGGCGGCGAGCCGAAGACCGCGCCGCAGCGGTCGGCAATGTCAGCGGCCAGCCGCGGGGCCGGCCGTTCATCCGGGCGGAGAACGATTTCGACGTCAAGAATCGGCATGGAGGGTTGCCCTCAGAACGACTGATGCTCCGTCCGCGCGATGATCTCGTCCTGCAGCGCCACGCTCAGGTCGCAGAAGTAGTCGCTGTAGCCGGCTACGCACACTGCGTTCATAGGCCGAGGCAGAACCGCAGACGATCATCAACCTGGCGCATCTCGTCGAGCATCAGGGCGCCGCGCCGTTCCCGAAACACGGAGCGATGCAGTAGTTGGAGCTGGGCCAGAGCGACATAGGATGGATGCGTTACGCCTTGCTCGCGCCGATCAAGATAGAAGACTTGCGGCAACTGCTGTGCGACCAACGCGGCGTATTCTTTCCGGGCGCGTTGCTGTGCGTGAACGGTGTAAATTGGGGCAACCAGGAGGTATTCATAGCCGGGCTGACCAGTGATCGCATCGGCTTGCACTACCAATACTGGGCGGAGCTTGAAGCGGATCTCGGCGGCGAAGTCAACTGCTGTCGCAGCGCCGGCAGAATCTGGTGTGCCTGGCCGGAGTGCGGTCTGGGTTGCCGCGAAAGGGACGGCTGCCAGATAGACCTCTCCGCGACGCGGCAGGGCAGCGGCCGCCCCCATCACTCGTCCGCCTGCGCATCGTCGGCGTTCTGCAAGGCTATCTGCACGGTGTAGTCGGCGTAGCCCTCAGAGATCAGCGCGTTAGCGAAGCTGCCTGCCGCGGCGGAAAGATCGTAAGACCCCGTGGTCTGTTTCGGCGACAGGAGAATACTCCGATCCTGCCGGCGAACGGTGAATTCGGCGCCTGGCAGCAAACCGCGCCGCAACTCAGGCGGCAGTGTCAATCCACCCCGCTTAGTCAATCTGATCACCGATGTTGTCGCCATATGCCACCCCAATCTCAGCTCGCGGGCAAGTACCCGTTACTCCCCGTCGTGCGATTCCAATTGTACCGCAGGGATGGGCGATGCGCAAGGTTCTCTCAAAACGACTGATGCTCCGTCCGCGCGATGATTTCGTCCTGCAGCGCCACGCTCAAATCGCAGAAATAGTCGCTGTAGCCCGCCACGCGCACGATCAGGTCGCGGTGCTGCTCGGGATGGGCCTGGGCGGCGCGCAAGGTGGCCGCGTCCACCACGTTGAACTGGATGTGGTGGCCGTCCAGCCGGAAGTAGGAGCGGATGAGCTGCGTCAGCTTGTCCAGCCCGGCGTCATCGGCCAGCAGTTGCGGCGTGAATTTCTGGTTGAGCAGCGTGCCGCCGGTGCGCGCGTGATCCATCTTCGCCGCGGACTTGATCACCGCGGTGGGGCCGTGGCGATCGGCGCCCTGCACGGGGGAGATGCCTTCGGAAAGCGGCGTGCCCGCCCGGCGGCCGTCCGGCGTCGCGCCGATCACCGAGCCGAAGTAGACGTGGCAGGTCGTCGGCAGCATGTTCAGGTGATACGTGCCCCCGCGGGTGTTCTGCCGGCCGTCAATCAGGTCGAAAAACGCATTGAACACGCGCACCATGAGGCTGTCGGCTGCATCGTCGTCGTTGCCGTAGCGCGGCGTGCGGTTCAGCAGCAGTTGGCGCTCCCGCTCGTAGCCGGCGAAATCGGCGTCCAGCGCGGCCAGCAGCCGCTCCATCGAAAGGTCCTTTTGGTCGAAGACGTGATGCTTGATCGCCGACAGCGCGTCGGTGATCGTGCCGATGCCGACCCCCTGGATGTAGGTGGTGTCGTAGCGCGGGCCGCCGTCGTGGTAATCGCGACCTTTGGCGATGCAGTCGCTGATCAGGGTCGAGAGGAACGGCGCGGGCATGTAGGTCGCGTAGAGCCGCTCGATCACGCTGTTGCCGCGCACCTTGATCTCCACGAAATGCTGCATCTGCGCCAGGAAAGCAGCGAAGATGTCCTCGAACGAGGCGAAGGCCCGCGGGTCGCCCGTGTGCAGGCCGATCTGCCGGCCGGTGCGCGGGTCGAAGCCGTCGTGCAGCGCCAGCTCCAGCATCTTCGGGATGTTGAAGTAGCCGGCCAGGATGTACGCCTCCTTGCCGAACGCGCCCACCTCGACACAGCCGGAGGAGCCGCCATCCCGCGCGTCCTCCACCGTCTTGCCCATCCGCACCAGCTCCTGGACGATCAGGTCGGCGTTGAAGACCGACGGTTGGCCGAACCCGGTGCGGATGATCACTCCCGCGCGTTTGATGAACCGGTCGGGGTTCTTGCGGCTGACCTGGATCGAGCTGCTGGGTTGGAGCAAGCGCATCTCCTCGATCACATCCAGCATCAAGTAGGTGACGTCGCTCACGCCGTCCGCGCCGTCTGCCAGGATGCCGCCCGCGTTGATCTGCGCGAAGTCGGTGTAGGTGCCGCTCTCGGCCGCGGTGACGCCCACCTTGGGCGGCGCGGGCTGGTTGTTGAACTTGATCCAGAAGCACTGGAGCAGCTCTTCGGCGGCGGCGCGCGTCAGCGACCCGTCGGCCAGCCCGCGCTGGTAGAACGGCTGCAAATGCCGATCGAGGTGGCCGGGGCAGAACGCGTCCCAGGTGTTCAGTTCGGTGGTGACGCCGAGGTGGACGAACCAGTACGCCTGCAGCGCCTCCCAGAAGTCGCGCGGCGCGTGCGCCGGGACGCGGTCGCAGACCTCGGCGATGCGCGCAAGCTCGGCTTTGCGCGTCGGGTCGGACTCGGCCGCGGCCAGCTCTCGCGCCTTTTCCGCGTGCCGCTCGGCGAAGCGGATCACCGCGTCGAGCGCGATCCGCATGGCCTTCAGCTCCTCGCCTTTGGCATATGCGTCGCGGTCGGTCGCGTAGTCGAGCTTTGCCAGCGCCGCGTCGATGTCCGCCTGGAAATCCCGCAGCCCGCGGCGGTAGATCTTGTCGTCGAGCACGGTATGGCCGGGCGCGCGCTGCTCCATGAACTCGGTGAAGACGCCAGCCTCGTACGCGGCCAGCCACTCATCCGTCATCTCAGCGAAGAGGCGCTCGCGCATCGTCTTTTTCTGCCAGAACGGGATAATCTGTTTCTCATACACTTCCCTGGTTTCCGGGCTGACCCGAAACGGGATCTTCTCGCGCGAATCCAGGATGTCCAGGTCAGCCAGGGTGTGGCAGCAAAGCTCCGGGTAGGTCGGCGTGGCCTTGGGCGCCGGCCCCTTCTCGCCGACGATCAGCTCGCCAGCGCCGATGGTGATCGTGCGGCGCTCCATCACGTAGCGGAAGGCTAACGCCCGGCGCATCGGCGCGGAGAGCAGGCCGTCGTGCAGGCGGTAGGCTTCGGTCATCAGCACGGCGCGCTCGGCCGAGATGGTCGGGATGGCATCCAGGCTCTGCTGGCGGAGTGCGGCGACGCGGGGGGTGATCATGATATGTCTCCTGCGTGATCTTCTTTCTATGTGCCGATTAGCGGCTCAACTGTGAGAGCAGCAATTGAATGCGATGAGCGTCACTCACTGCGCCGGGGAATTGGTCCTCCAGAAAATCATAGGAGGCTTTTGAGAGGATAATGGCGTTTGCTTCTTCTCGATTTACGATGTAAGTCGGTCGCGACTCCCTCAGTTCAGCCCGCGAGTGCGCGATCACTGCTTCCAGTTTCTCGGTAGAGAGACCACCAGCTAACCGCTCCAATTCGCGAGCTGTGGCTGCCGGGATCCACAGACGAACCAGCCCAGGCTTGAATTCCTCACCTTGCACTTTGAAGTAGTAGACGTTGGGGTCACTGGCCGGGGGAACGTCGAAATAGGGCTGAATCTTGGCGCCTGCGCTCGTTGTTACCGAATACTTCTTCTGGCCGGTGTCCTTCTCATAAATCCAGAGGCTCTTGCTTTCTTTTCTTGCACCGCGCCCCTCGTTCTCATGCCATTCAGCGATGTAATCATCGGGTGAGGGTATGAGTGTTTCCTCCTCGAAATACACGAACTCCTTGAGGTTCGATTGCCAGAGGACCCAGCCGGTTCTCAAGTCAGGCTCGCCTTCAGGACAACGCTGTCTGACAAACTCGTGGCGCTGCTCGATGAAGTCGGCGTATTGCGCCAGCACCTTTCGCATCACCGTATCCGCTTCACCATCTTCGACCCGAATGGAACGCGTCGCGGAGGGGTGCATTAGTCGCATACCGAATACATTGCGGACCGATCTATCACCGGCAGGGCGAAGCATCTTGTGCTCGACACCGATGCAACCGAACACCACATCAATGTTGAGATTGCTCCATCCACTGATGGGGATGCCCTTGGCGCCGCAATAGACTTCCGCCCAGTCACCCTCTTCGAATTTCCGTCCCATCATGAAGGCAACCTTTGTTGCAAGCAGTTCGTGAGCTTTCTCGTACTCGGCCTTCGTAAAGGCTTGAAGAACGTGTGGTCGTTGCATCTTGTCAATCCTTGTGTGTGTTGTGCCCGTTATCATCCGCAGAACCGATGAAGATTTCTTGCGCGATCTTGCGGAACTCAGCGAAATCCACTAACTCAGATTGACCGACCAGAGAACTTGATAGCCATTCGCTATACAGCTTTCGATAGTCAATCTCCGAATCCCGGCCTACGTGGAGGTAGACTTGCGTCGGCAGCCTTCCTTTCTGATGTTCGAGAAAGGCGCGCATTGAAGCGGCAGTTGTAGCTGGATGAGGGGTGGCCGCAGAGCGCCGTTCAACGGGCTTCTGACAATGCAGCACCAGATCAAAGCCCGCGGTGTTTTCGCTGACGAATTGCTTGAACGTGCCGTGTTGTTTGTCGAAAATGTCGCTCTTTCTGATGACGAAACCCGCGCCGGTGATCGCCTCACGAAGCGCGCTCCAAACTTCTTTCGATGAGTTCATAAACACCAGGAGCATCCAGTGTCCCGGCCGCAAGACGCGATAACACTCAGCCATACTGGCGGACATCAAATTTTGGTAGGCTGTCACATCTTTGCCTTGCACTTTGTTGATGATGGCCTCTTGGGCGGTATCGGTGAACTCACCAAGCCAGGACTCCCAGAGGATGTTCATCTCGCTGTAGTTGATGTTCGCGCCAAACGGCGGGTCAGTAAAGACCAGATCAACTGATTCATCAGGTAAGTAATCCAACTGCGTTGCTGAACCGTGCACGACCACGCTGTGGGCCTGGTAGTTTGCCGCTGTGGTGCGCAAATGATCGAGGATGGTTTTGGCCTTTCGCTCGAAGGTCAAGAAGACGTTCGCCTCGTTGCTGATGTACGGCACGTTGAAGCGCGCCGTGTTGCCGCTTCCACCCCAAAACCTGAACTCGGATAATCGCGTGACGCGTTGATAGAGCGATGTGAAGGCGAAGGCCAGATATGCCGCCAGGTTTGTGTCTTCGACGCGGTGAATCGCTTGCCAGAGATGACTCATGGCCGCCAGATTCCTGGGCGTATAGAACTTATCAATGCTATCAAGACCGTGTTTGGCCGGTTGACGAAGATTGACGCCTTCGGGCAGCCTGGTAAGTGGGTAGTAGCCAGACACCAGTGGAGGATTTTGTGCGATCTCCTGGATTAGCTCCATGTCGGCATCAGAAAGCGAATGGGTGGTTTCCTGTTGCCCGCCTTTGCAGCACTTATAGCCCAGCATTACGGGCACAACGCTTGTGCGCCGCAATTTGGACTTTGCGAGAACCGTTTTGCAGTGCGGGCATGCGAATTCAGAGAGAATCTTGTGCTCGCGAACTCTCGCGCCATATTGGCGGCAGTGATCCCACAACACGAATTCAAGGCCGCAATGGCTGCACAGCACCTTGTAAGACCAAACGGTGTATAGGATCTCAGTATCGCAGCCGCATTCCCGACATTGCGTCGTGTATAATTGGCGGCGGACATCTCGCGTCGCTTCCAGAATCGCGTGGACTCCGGCCTCAAACAACGTCGGATCTATTGAACTCGTGAACCTATCTGCGATGAAGCAAGCGGCAGGCGAAAGCTCATTGAGGATGCTGTCATAGCCTGCCACCTGGGCCGCGACTCCCGTCATGCCGCTGCCGGCAAAAGCGTCCAGTACCAACCCGCGTCCTTCAGGCAAATAGTGAGTCAATAATTCCGCAATACCCTGGGGCGGCACTTTCGTGTGGTAGGTATGGGCGTCGTAGGTGTAGGTATTCTTACCGGCGGACATCCCCCCTTCGGGTGGTTCCTCTGCCGTCTTGACGCCACCGCTATGAGACTCAATCAACGCGCGGATCGTTTCAGCGTCATTCGGGCCGAATGTCCTCCCATGCGCGTGCCGCAAATAGATCGGAGGTAGCGGGTGATCAGCCAGAGACACTTCAACGGAAGGCGGGTCGAATAGGGTCGGTTGCCGCTTCAATCCTCTCGACCGGAAAGACGAATCTACCGGCCAAAAACGAACAGCGCCATCGGGCGACTTAAGAACGGATTCGTAGAGTAGGCGAATCTGCTCTTCTTGCGCTGGACTTGGATCACCCGCGCCGCGTTCCCAACGGCTCACCGAGACGAAGGAGGTTCCCAGGATCTGCGCAAGATTCGCCTGACTGAGCTGCGCGCTCGCACGAATCTGCTTCAGCATGGCAGAAGTGGGACCCGCGTCGACCACATCGGGGATATGTGCGAGATTACCGACACGTTCAACCTGAACATCTCTGGGGTCATTCCTTTGCATCGCTTTACCCATTGTCCAACACCATCAAACCATATAACAACTTATCAGCAAGATTCGGCGAGAGGTAAAGAGACTCGATAAGTACACTATCTCTGCCCAACAACGCCATCCTCTCCAATCGTTATACCATCCCATTCGACGCAGCGCAACCCGTTCGGCCCAGGCTCTGCGACAATACACGTCGTGTTGGCAAGCCCGCGGCTGGCGATCAGGTCGTGATCCACGTTCGCCAGCACCAGCGGCAGCATCATCCAGAGGAGGCCGCCGTGGCTGACGCACAGCAGGTTCGCATTCGTGTCGCGATACTGCGCCACGAGACGCTCCACGAACGGCACGAACCGGTCGCGCTGGTCGCGGAAGCTCTCGCCGCCGGGGATGCGCCACTCCCAGCGCCGGCCCCGCAGCCAGTGGTCCACCGCCGACTGCCACAGCCCCCAGGCTTCTGCATCGGCCCGCCCCTCGGCGCTGCCGCAGTCGAACTCCCGCAGCGCGTCCGTCACCTCGTAGTCCACGCCCAGCCGGTCGGCGACGAGGACAGCGGTTTCGATGGCGCGCAGCATGGGGCTGGCGTAGATGCGCGTGATGCTGCGCCCTCGAAGTCTCTCGGCCAGCGCCGCCGCCTGCGCGCGGCCCTGCGGCGTCAGTGGGTGCACCAGCCCGCGGTTGGAGATACGGCGCAGGACGTTGGCGTGGCTTTCGCCGTGGCGGGTGAAATAGATCCGCATACTTCGTTCGCCTTCTCGCCGCGATTGTACCACAGGGCGCTGGTTCCGTATGAATAGGATTTTGCCCAGATGGCGAGAGGAGTTTAGCATAGCGAGACAGAAAGCACAACCGTAATTTCTGGCGCCCCTGGCGCTGACCGCAGGTTTGCCAGCCTGCCCAATCGCGGCTAAGATGCGCCTGTACATCTCACTTGGGAGTTCCGATATGTCTGCTTTTGACCTCTCTCCTCTCCGCAGCCAATTCCCGGCCCTGGCGCTCGAAGACGCTGGCCGGCACGCAGTCTTCTTCGACGGCCCTGGCGGCACGCAGGTCCCGCAACGTGTGATTGATGCGATGAGCCGCTATCTGGCGCGCACCAACGCCAACCACGGCGGCGCGTTCCGCACCAGCCGGGAAAGCGATGCCATCTTGCACGATGCGCACCAAGCAATGGCTGATTTCCTGAACGCGCCGTCAGCCAACGAGATCGTCTTCGGGCCGAACATGACGACGCTAACCTTCGCGCTCAGCCGCGCCATCGGCCGGGAGCTAGCGCCGGGCGACGAGGTGCTGATCACGAGGCTCGATCACGACGCCAACCGCGCGCCATGGCTGGCGTTGGCCGAGCGCGGGGTGATCGTCAAGGAGGTGGACTTCGACCCCGCCGACTGCACGCTCCGGCTGGATGACCTGGCCGCCAAGCTCTCCCCGCGCACGCGCGTGGTGGCGGTCGGCTACGCGTCGAACGCGGTCGGCACGGTCAACCCAATCGCCCGCATCGCGGAGCTGGCGCACGCGGTTGGCGCGTGGCTGTGGGTGGATGCGGTGCACTACGCGCCGCACGGCCCGATTGATGTGCAGGCGCTCGGCTGCGATTTCCTGGTCTGCTCCCCCTACAAGTTCTTCGGCCCGCACTCCGGGACGGTTTGGGGCCGGCGCGAGCTGCTGGAACGGCTGCGCGCGTATAAGGTGCGCCCCGCGGGCGATCTGCCGCCCGATAAATTCGAGACCGGCACGCAGAGCCACGAGGCGCAGGCCGGCGTGCTGGCCGCGGTCAACTATCTGGCCGAGCTGGGCGAGGAGTTCGGCGCGCCGTTCGCCCCGCAGTTCCCCGGCTTCACGGGCCGGCGGCTGGCGCTCAAACAGGCGATGGCCGCGATCCAGGCCTACGAGCGGCCGCTGTTCGAGCACTTCGTCGCCGGGCTGCTGGACATCCCCGGCCTGAGCTTCTACGGCATCCGCGACTTTGCCCGGTTCGACCGCCGCACGCCGACCGCCGCGTTCCGGCTGAGGGGCCGCACGCCGCAGGAGGTGGCTGAGCACCTGGCCCGCCGCGGGGTTTATGTCTGGAACGGCAACTTCTACGCGCTGGCCGTCACCGAGCGGCTGGGGCTGGAGGAATCGGGCGGCGTCGTCCGCGCGGGGCTGGCGCACTACAACACGCGGGAAGAGGTGGATTATTGCCTGGCGTGCCTGCGCGAACTGTAGGGGCATGGCCCTGGGCGACCGCAAGGGATCGCCCCTACGATGATTTGGCGTCCGGCGGCAGGCGTGGTATAGTGGCGCACAGTTGATTTGCAGTATCGCAAAACTCACTTTTGTCACCCTGAGCGGGTTGACCCAAAAAGTCAGTTGCGGCGCGAATCCAGCGAAGGGTCTCGGCTCGGCAACGAGATGCTTCGCTGGATATTCGCCGCCGCTGACTTTGAATCGTAGGCCCGCTCAGCATGACAGGCAGCGGGTAGTAACTTTTGCGGTATTGGGTTGATTTCGTTGAGGTGAACGCGTGTTAGACATGATCTCGGCTTAAGGTCTGCTCCGCTTCTCACGTCGGTGGGAAACCACCTGCGCGCCGCAGCCATGGCGCTTGTGTGTCGTGTGCGCTGTCGGGCGGCAGGGCCGTGGCGGAGCCACGCGCCTGCTGGGATCGCACTGCCTGTTGTGAACCTGATTGTCAAAAACGCCGGGGGCGCCAATGCCCTCGGCGTTTTTGTTTGCCTTTTCGGGCCGGGAGATGAAGAGATATGTTGCAAGCTCGCGAGATCACCAAATGGTTCGGCGATGTGAAGGTGCTGGACCGCATCAACTTCACTCTGAACCGCAGCGACCGGGCTGGTCTGATCGGCCCGAACGGTTGCGGCAAGACGACCCTGCTGCGCATCCTGGCCGGGCAGATGGCCCCCGACCGCGGCGGCGTCCAGCTTGGCCGGCCGGGGCTGCGCATCGGCTATCTGCCTCAGGCGCTCGAATTCGCCGCGGGCGCGACCGTCGGGGATGTGCTGCGGGCCGCGTATGGCGAGCGCGAGGCGGCCGAGACGCGGCTGGTGCGGCTGGCCGAGGCGCTCGCCGGCGCGGCGGGCGCGCAGCTCGATGCGGCGCTGGCCGAATATGACCGCGCGCTGGCCGAGTTCCAGGCCGCCGGGGGCGAAAGCCTGGCCGCCGACGCCGACGCAGTGCTGGCGGGCCTCGGTCTGGCCGACGTGGATCAGGGCCGCCTCGTCGCGTCGCTCAGCGGCGGGCAGAAGACGCGGCTCGGCCTGGCGCGGCTGCTGCTCATCCAGCCCGACCTGCTGCTGCTCGACGAGCCGACCAACCACCTCGACATCGTCGCGCTCGAATGGCTGGAGGGATACCTGGCGCGCTATCCCGGCGCCGTGCTCGTCGTATCGCACGACCGGGCCTTCCTCGATCGCACCGTCAACCGCATCCTGGCGCTCGACGACGTGACGCACACGCTGCGCGCCTACGCCGGCGCATACACCGACTACGCCGTGACCCTCGACCGGGCGCTCGAAAAGCAGTGGGCGGCCTTCAAGGAACAGCAGGAGCGGGTGCAAAAGCTCGAAGCCTCGATCCGCAAGCTCAGCAACCAGGCCAAGGGGATCGAGCAGGAGACGATCCATTTCCACTGGCGGCGCATCGCCAAAGACCTGGCGCGCCATGCCGTCGTCCAGAAGGCGCGGCTGGAGCGGATGCTGGCGAGCGAGGAGATGGTGGACAAGCCCGGCCTGGCCTGGAAGATGAAGCTGGAGTTCGCCGACGCCCCGCGCAGCGGCCAGGATGTGCTGTACATCCGCGACCTGCGCATGGGGTTCGGCAGCCGGGTGCTGTTCGACGAGGTGAACCTGCACCTGGGCTATGGCGAGCGCGCGGTGTTGGTCGGGCCGAACGGCGCGGGCAAGACGACCCTGCTGCGCTGCATCACCGGGCAGTTGCAGCCGTGGGCGGGCGAGATCCACCTGGGCCGCGGGGTGCGCCAGGGCTATATGGCGCAGGAGCAGGAGACTCTCGACCCGGCAGCGACGCCGCTGGAGTTGATCCGCGCGGCCGCGCCCTTGGATCACACCGAGGCGCGCAGTTTCCTGCACTACTTCCTGTTTGCGGGCGACGAGGTGTTCGTCCCGGTCGGCCGGCTGAGCTTTGGCGAGCGCAGTCGGTTGGCGCTGGCGCTGCTGGCCGTGCGCGGCTGCAACTTCCTGCTGCTTGATGAGCCGATCAACCATCTGGACATCCCCTCGCGCGAGAGCTTCGAACGCGCAATGGCGCGCTTCGAGGGCGCCGTCCTCGCCGTCGTCCACGACCGCTACTTCATAGACCGCCTGGCGACGACCCTTTGGTTGCTGGAAAGCGGCCGCGTCCGGGCCGTGATGGTGGGAGAAGGGGACGACTGACGAAGGACGAACGACGAATGGCGAAGGACGAATGGCGAATCCAGCTCTCAAGGGGTCTGCGACCCCGGTTTTCTGCCGATAATGGTTTGTTCACGTTAGGAACGCCGGTCACAGACCGGCTGGGAGCGGAAATCTGCAAATGTGCAAATCGGAAATGGGACGCCTTGCAGATTTGCCGATTCGCCCATTCGCTGAATCCTGTGGCATACTTGACCCCATGAACTGGTGGCTACGGCGAAAAAATGATGGCCCGGCGGTCAGGGCGGCGGCGCCGACCGATCGGCCGGCATTGGCCGCGCTGTTGGCGGGCACGTGGCGCCGGCACGGCATCCTGGCGGTCGAGGAGCAGGTCGCGTTGCTCAGCAGCGGGGCCAGTTTGATCGCCATGAACGGTGATGCGGCGGTCGGCTTCTTGGGCCTGTCGCCGCGCACGCCCGCGCGCGCGGGCGCCGCTGGGCCTGCTGAGCGGTGGGCGGATGTGTCGCTGGTTGCCGTGGCGTCCGACGTTTCGGCCGCAGCGGTGATGCGCGGGCTGGCGGCACGGGCTGCGGCGAACACGGTCGCGCCGCCGATCACCGGCCTGGTGTGCCTGACGAGCGAAGGCTGGCTGATCCAGGCGTTGGCCGAGGGCGGCTTCCGTGAAGAGGATCGCGTGCTCAGTTATGCGCGCGCGAACCACGGCTTGCTGCCGCTGCCGCCGCCCGTTTCGACCTTGCGCGATGCCAGGGCGGCCCCGCCGGGCGTCGTCCTCGATCTAAATGCGGCGGCTTTTGGGCCGCTCTGGCGCTACGATCAGCGCACCGTGCTGAGCTGGCTGATGACCGCTGACCGTGCGGTTGTCGCCGAACGGGCCGGCCAGCCGCTCGGCTTTGCGTTGACTATGTTGAACGCGGCTGACAACCATGCCCAGCTCATTCGCGTGGCGACGCACCCCGCCAGCCAGGGCCAGGGGATCGGCCGCCAATTGGTGGCCGATGCCATCGCCTACGCGGCCCAGGTGGGCGCGGCGGGCGTGTCGCTCAACACGCAGCACAGCAATGTTGTGTCGCGCCATCTTTACGAGGCGCTCGGTTTTCGGCTCACCGGCGGCGTCCTGTCGGTTATGGTGCGCCGGGAGTCGGCATAGAGAAGGTAATGGAGGTCGCTGTGTTCGGGTTAATAGCCTCGCGTGTGCGCCGCCTGGCGCTATCGGCGGCGACGCTGCTGACCCTTTTTGCGGGTGCGATCCTGGCGCTGGCGTTCGCCGAAGAGCCGATCACGTTCCGCGATCCATACTCGGGCGAACTGACCGATGAAGAGGTCAGTACGATCCACGACGACCTGACCTACGTGCTGGCGCTGGCCGCCGGTTTCAGCGTCAGCGACAGCATCACCTTGCAGATTTGGAACCAGTTGGTGGATTCGGAGGCGCTGGGGCCGGGCGATGCGATCTCCTACACGAACGGCGGCGGCGCGTTCTATCCGCCGCCGGATGCCGACGCTATCTGCGGCGGGAAGCCGCATGCCAAATCGCTCTGGCCGCGGCCCGGGGATGTCGTGATCTCAACCAGCGTCACGTCTCGCTTCGGCATCTACTCGCCCTTCTTCCACTTTCCGCACCAGACGCCCGCCGAGATCGGCGCACTGCGCGATTGGGGCTGGGGCGTCACCGACCGGCTGGTCGGCTACGAAGCGTATGCCTGGGGCGGGCCGGCCGCGCTGACGGTGATGGATGCCAGCTGTCTGTACACCCGGTCGGTGGTCATCACGGCGCCGATGGCTGCGGGTTCGCTGGCGGCCTTTGCCACCTATCTGCACACCCTGGCCGATGCCTATTCCCACCTGGATTGCATCGCGGCGATGGACGCGTTGGGCCGGCCCTGGGCCACGCACACGACGCCGCCGTTCGACCAGAGCGTGCCGGCGTGCGATTATCATCCGCGCACGCCGCAGGCCGATGACGTGCATGGCCGCGAATTCTATACCTACACCGATTCCCTGCGAACGGACGCCGCG
>Ga0172368_10004712_pt1 | contig 15653 bp, 8 predicted proteins | sample Lak11m_FD_114540 | JGI IMG/M metagenome (GOLD analysis project Ga0172368, IMG submission 114540) | Freshwater microbial communities from Kabuno Bay, South-Kivu, Congo - kab_022012_11m | ecosystem: Environmental > Aquatic > Freshwater > Lake | place: Democratic Republic of the Congo: South-Kivu...
CGATATCCCTATCGAAATATTCAACAACATGGAGAATCACATTCCTATATGCCGGATCCTCCTGATGACCATGACGGTACCAGTCGGAAGACTGAAGGTGAATCTCCACATTCCCTGCCCATAATGTTTTTCCTATCTGGATGCGGGCGTTTAGAAAGTCAGGTCCCCCGTCGCGGTTGTGCTCTCCGGGATGTATAACGGTGACCGGATCTCCTGTTACGCTGAACAGAGGCATTTCCAGTAGCCGGAAGCGCCACAGGTAATGCAAAAAATCTTCATTTAAAACCATGATTTGATAATTTATTCCCATTAATCGGGTTTTTCCCCGAAAGGTTATATCTCTTTAAAAAAAAAATCAAAGGGATGAATTTGCAAACAGTAAATCAAACAAGTATATTTGCATTACCAACGCAGGGGAAGTTTGGCCATGGCAGATGTTGAAACGCTTGTTTCAGACATAGACTACAAAGTGCATAAGCTGATTGAGCGGTTGCAAATCCTGCAGAAGGAGAATGAAGAATACAAAAAAGAGATTCATGAACGAAACCAAATAAATCAACAACAAAACCAAACCATCGAAGACTTAGAGCAAACGATAAACCTTTTAAAAACAACAGGAAACCTAGAAATAAAAGAAGGGAAAGTTGACGCGAAAGCTACAATAAATGAACTTTTGCGGGATATCGATAAATGTATAGGACTCTTGAACAGGTGATTATAGGGGTGTATAGCTGATGAGCGAGTTAACAATTTCAGTAAAAATTGCTGACAGATCGTATAAGCTGGTAATTTCAAAAGAACACGAAGTGTTGTTCAGACAGGCCGCGGAATTGATTGAGAGACGGATGAAAGATTATTCAGGCAGTTATGCATACAAAGACAAACAGGATTTGCTGGCCATGGTGGCTCTTGAATATGCGACCAATTATTTACAGGACGAAACCATGCTATCAGAGCATGGACAAGAACATAGTCAGGAGCTCAAGCTAGCGAAGATCGATAAACTTTTAACAGAATACCTGGCAGGATGAACCTTAGCGTTCTTTGAAAACAACGATTTACCCGCATTATTCCCATCAGTTTGTAAACCTAACATTACAAACATTAGGGCAACGCTCATAGACACGTAGGACAGGCCTCTTTTACTCTCCGTCAAGTGGGACTCCGGCACGCCGGGCTCCTGCTTGACGGAGAGGATTCCGGTACGCCGGGACGGTGGAAGTTCGAAATGACTGGCAGCCCTATACATGTCGATTCGAGGTTTATCATTACCTCATGGGATAATGCGGGTTTTTTTTTCAACTTCCCTCTACATTCATAAACTAATAAACTTGAACAGCTATGGAAATAATGATCTATGTTATAGTGGGAGTGGCTGGCATAATCGTAGGCGGATTGATTACCGGGACCATCCTCAATAAAGCTTTGGAAAGAAAACGTGATTCCCTCCTTAAAGAGGCCATGGACAAAGCCGAGATGATTAAAAAAGAGAAGATCCTCCAGGCCAAGGAGAAATTTCTTCAGTTAAAGTCGGAACACGAGAAATACATCAATGAGAAGAATGACGAACTCGGAAAAAATGAAAACAGGTACAAACAAAAAGAGGTTGCCCTGAATCAGCGTATCGAAGAGTTCTCAAAAAAACAGAAAGAGGTCACGACGATCAAACAAAACCTGATGAACCAGATGGAGATCGTCAATAAGAAACAAACCGATCTCGAAAAGACCATATTGCAACAGATTGAAAAACTTCAGTCAATTGCAAATCTCTCTGCATCCGAAGCAAAAGAGTCGTTGATTGAGACGCTAAAAGAAGAGGCTAAGTCAGAAGCTCTTATGCATGTCAAGGATATCGTGGATGAAGCAAGGCTGACAGCCAATACCGAAGCCAAGAAGATCATCATCGAAACCATCCAGCGCACTGCCAGTGAACATGCCATTGAAAATACCGTGGCTGTTTTCAATATTGAGAATGAAGAGATTAAGGGCCGGATCATAGGGCGTGAAGGACGCAACATCCGGACCCTCGAATCCCTCACCGGGATCGAGATCATCATTGATGACTCTCCGGATGCCATCATCCTTTCCGGGTTTGATCCGGTTCGCAGGGAAATTGCCCGCCAATCCTTACATAAACTTGTGACCGATGGCCGCATCCATCCTGCCAGGATTGAGGAGGTGGTTGCTAAAACCAGGAAACAGATCGAACAGGAGATCATTGAAAACGGGAAACGTGTTTGTATTGACCTTGGTATTCATAACCTTCATCATGAACTGATCCGGATGATCGGCCGTATGAAATACCGTTCATCATACGGCCAGAATCTCCTCCAGCATTCTATCGAGGTAGCCAAACTCAGTGCTACCATGGCCGCTGAACTCGGATTAAATCCGAAGTTGGCGAAACGGGCAGGACTGCTTCATGATATCGGAAAGGTGCCCGATAACGAACCCGAACTTCCGCACGCCATTCTTGGAATGAACCTTGCGGATAAGTTTAAGGAAAAACCTGAAATTATCAATGCCATCGGTGCCCACCATGATGAAATAGAAATGGATAACCTCATCTCTCCTATCATCCAGGTTTGTGATGCCATTTCCGGAGCACGTCCCGGTGCACGCCGGGAAGTGGTTGATGCCTATATAGAACGACTGAAACACCTTGAAGAACTGGCGCTCAGTTATCAGGGAGTAGTAAAAACATATGCCATACAGGCTGGCAGGGAACTTCGTGTCATTGTTGGTGCCGACAAAGTTTCGGATGCAGAAGCTGATAAACTGGCATTCGACCTGTCAAAAAAGATCCAGAATGAAATGACCTATCCAGGGCAGATTAAAATTACCGTGATCAGGGAAACAAGAGCAATCAGTTATGCGAAGTAAACCGGCTGCATGGACCTGAACGCACCCCTGCCGGAAAGTCCTGAACTCGTTCTCAAAGTTATCGAATCCTTTGGGGAAGGGCTTGCCGTGTTGGATCCGGATGAAAGATTTTTCTACATCAATCCTGCAGGAGCACGTATCCTTGGTTATCCCAGGGAGGATCTTATAGGAAGATCCGCCCATGAGATTGTCACGGCTGATGATTCTAAAACAATAATTGTTTCTACCCAGGAACGGAAAACAGGAAAAACCAGTTCGCACGATTATTCTGTTATCGGAAAAGACAACCAAATAAGGCATGTACATGTTACCAGTTCACCAAGATATATCGACGGCAAATTTGCCGGTTCATATAGCCTTTTTCTTGACATTACCGATCAGATCAGGGATAGGGAAGCTGTTGCCGAGAGCGAAAAACGGTTTAAAGCCGTCTCCGATGTAATCTCTGATTTTGCGGCCTCCTTCTCATTCAACATTGACTTCTCAATCACAATAGCCTGGTTATCGGGATCTCTTTCAAAGATCACAGGTTATTCCTCCGAAGAATTACAACAGATTGACACCTGGAAGAAGATCGGGCATCCGAATGATTATTTGCGTTTGAAGGATACGGTGATAAGAAAAGTTGTTGCAGAACATGAACCTTTTTCAATCAGGACACGCATTCTGACGAAATCAGGAGAATTGAAGTGGGTGGAGGTTTTCGCGAATCCGGTTTTTGACAACAAGGAGAACAAACTTACCGATATTATTATTGCGGGTCGCGAGATTACAGAAATCAAGCAGGCAGAGGACAAACTCCGGTTGATAGAATTTATGGTGGATCATGCTGCCGAAAGTGTCTACATGATTGGGAAAGAGGGTCAGATCCTGTATGTCAACGAGTCTGCCTGCCACACCCTTGGTTATTCAAGGGATCAGCTACTTTCCCTGAACGCTTTTGAGATTGATCCGCATTTCCAGCAAGAGAGGTTGCATGAGATCTGGCAACGAATCAGCGAGCAAAAGACAGTGACATTTGAATCTACCCAGCTTTCGCACAAGGGTATTGCTATCCCCACAGAAGTTACGATCAACTTCCTTCGCTACGAGGAGGATGAGTTGTTGGTAGCCTTTATCAAGGATATTACAGCAAGGAAAGAGGAAGAGCATCTTAAAAACATCAGTTTTACCATATTTCAATCTTTAAACAGATCCACGAGTCTGAATAAACTTATTCTCGATATCAGAAATGAACTAAGCAAAATACTTGATACCACCAGCCTGAAGGTAATACTCTTAAATACCCGCAATGGTCAAACAGATCAATTTTATTCCAAAGGGGGTCAGATCGTGGTAAAAAAAGTCGATGTCGCCGGGACGCTTCCCGGACTGGTTTTTACCAGGAAACAACCCGTTCTCCTGGTCGGGGACGAGATCAGAAAGCTGAAAATAAAAGAGAGTAAAGGTCATTCGGGTAATATTCCCAGAATCTGGCTTGGAGCCCCTTTATTTACAGGAGATGAAGTAATCGGTATTATTTCACTTGAAAGTGATTCCGATCCCAATGCATTTACCGGGCATCACCTGGAAATAATAGAATTTGTCTGTTCTCAGATCTCCTTATCCCTCCAGCGGCGTATGGCGGAAGAAGCATTAAAGATTTCGGAGAGCAACCTGCGAGAATCCAATGCATCAAAGGATAAATTTTTCTCGATCATTGCTCATGATCTCAGGGGGCCTTTTAATGCAATCATAGGATTCTCTGAGCTTCTTCATACCGATTACAGCATGTTCGACGAGGATGAGAAGAAAGCAATGATACGCAACATCCATGAGGCTTCGGTAAGTACATTCAAACTGCTGGAAAATCTCCTTGAATGGTCAAGAATCCAGACCGGCGGATCCAAACCAAACCAGGATAGTGTGGATCTCAGCACCATCACCAACAGCAGTCTTACTTTCCTGAAGCCTCAATCGGAAAAGAAAAACATCAAACTATTTTCCGGAATTCATTATGGAACTGTTGCCTATTGTGATGAAAACATGATAACGGCTGTGATCAGAAACCTTCTTTCCAATGCCATCAAGTTTACGAATGCTGGCGGAGAAGTTCGGATCGGAGCAACAGTAAAAGACGACAATATTGAAGTTGTCGTGGCCGACAATGGAGTTGGAATCGCTCCTGCCAACCTGCAGAAACTTTTCAGGCTGGACGAATCGTTTAAGACCGGTGGAACGGAAGGGGAACGGGGAACAGGACTCGGATTGATTCTTTGCAAGGAATTCATCGAACTCAACGGGGGGAAGATCTGGGCGACAAGCACTCTCGGGAAAGGGAGCCAATTCAAGTTTTCGCTGCCAAAAGCAACCTGAATATTTTTACATTAAACGAGTGCCCTGATAAAATAGCAGACAACCATCAGATCAGGAATAGATCCATAAAAAAGTTTATTGTAAATAATCAAAAAAGAATTAAATTTGCACCTCTAATTTCCGGTCTGGTAGTTCAGTTGGTTAGAATGCCGCCCTGTCACGGCGGAGGTCGCGAGTTCGAGTCTCGTCCAGACCGCTAAAGTAAAGCGGAAAGCCCTGTATCAAAAAACGATATGGGGTTTTTACTTTTCAGAATGTAATGGATATCAGACGGCTTTTCTTGCGCTGGTCAGGTTACCTGATTCAATCATTTTTTTCAAAAAATTTCTGAGGGATGATCATTAAGGCAACCCTTTACAGAACATTGATTTGATGAATTAGCGAATGCTCCGTTTCTCACATGAACAGGTTAAATAAGTTTCGGAAATCCTGTTTCCATAATAATTTTACTTGATTGGTTATGGCTCCTTCTCGAAATATAGTTAAATTAGCTTCATTGAATAAACAATCGGAGATTTGGTTCAATATTTCGTTGAACTCCAACAAACAAATGTAATATGAGATATTTATTCGCATTGATCATTTGCACCTATGGGCTGACTCCCTGTGTACTCTCTCAGACTAAGACCGAACAAGGCTCCCCACTTCTCAGGTACTATAATTTTAAAGAATATGGAGGCTCATCACAGGTTTGGTGTGCTGTTCAGGATAAGCGCGGTGTAATGTATTTTGGTGACAACATGGGGATTATTGAATATGATGGCGTAGTTTGGAAGCGAATATTGATCGCAAACAATTCTCTTGTGAGATCGATGGCCATTGACGACAGCGGACGCATATATGCAGGTGCTGCAAATGAGTTTGGATTTCTACAGCCTGACTCTCATGGAGAATTAAAGTATCATTCATTATCGCAGGATTTACCAGAGAAAGATAGGCTTTTCGAGAGCGTGTGGAAAACATATATCACCTCCACCGGTGTCTATTTCATTACCCAGACCCGGACCTTCAGGTATTATAAAAATCAAATCTCAACAATAAATGTACCCCTTATGAATGGTTGGGCATTTAAAATCGGAGATACGGTATATGTCAACCAGGAAAAGGGCAGCATCATGGCTATCAAGGATGCTAAGTTAATCCCTGTAACAGGATTTGAAAAGTTTGCGGGTAGAGTAAAATCCTCAATGCACCTATTAGATCATAAAATGCTCTTTGGTGACGGAGATGCGAACATGTATATTTATGACTTTTCCACCCGGGAGTTCACGGGTTTTACCACACCGGCCCAGGAATATTTAAATACACGCCGTTTAAGTTTTCTTCACCTTCTGGATAAATCAAAATTTGCGGCGGTTACCGTAACAGGCGAATTAGCCATTCTTTCGAACTCAGGCGAAATCATTCAGATAATCAATAAAGCAAGTGGATTGCCTGACGGCCGGATTTATTCACTGTTCATGGATCAATCCAGGAGTCTCTGGCTATGCACGGGCAAAGGCATCGTAAGGATTGATATCGCCTATCCTGCCTCCTTTTTCGATTCACGGAACAACCTGAAGGATTGGGTCCTCACAACCTGTCGTTACAATAATACAAGGTATGTAGGCACATTAAATGGTATATGTTATTTAGGGCAAAGCAAATCAAAGGATGATAATTTAAACAACCGTTTTGAAAAAATCCATGCATTTAATACAACGAACTGGTGGGATCTGAAGGTGTATAATAACATGCTTTTTGCTGCCGGCACCAACGAATTATGTGTTATCAAGGATACCACGATAAGATCAATACAAAAATTAACGGGAGCCATTGGTTATTGCATTACCAAAAGTGAACTGTTTCCTGACGTGCTGTTCATTGGTTTGTCAAATGGGATTGGATATGCAAGAATGAACCCGGATGCAGATTTCAGGACCCTGAAAATTCTGGATTATTATGTTTTTCAGGAAATCAAGACTACAGATGTTGTGAAACTAACCACCGATAAAAACGGGAATATCTGGGCAAGCACCCGGTATGATGGCATTTATTTTATCAGGTTCATGGATTCGGATATTAAAAAGGTTAAAATCACACAACTCGGGAAACAAAATGGATTGCCCGGCATGGATGGATCCAAGGCATACAATATTGACAATGAAATCTATGTTGCCACAATCCAGGGAATTTTACAGCCTGAATTTCCGCTAAATAACGGACCTGATTCACTTATCCAGTTCAAATACAAAGGTATATTTAAAGATCACATTAAAGATGACATCAAACAGGTAATTAAAGTAAATGACAATAAATATTTAATTATTGGAAAATCAATATACTATGCTTTATTTACAAAGGAAGGCTTCAAAACGGATTCTTCGGTTTTCAAACGAATTACGAATTCTTATCAGGTACACCTTGCTTTCTTAAACGAAGATAGCAGCCTGAGCGTTGGAACTTCAGAAGCTTACATTAATTACAACCTTGCTGAGGATCACAACCTTCGAGGGCAGTTTGTCACCGCCATTCGGAAGGTTACTCTGGGCGAAGATTCGGTGTTATATTCGGGTGATTATTACTGCAACCATAAACCTGAAAAGAATTTTTCCGTCCATCAGACCAAGGAATTTATCCCAGATATTTCATACGACAAAAAAGATGTAACCATTCACTTCGCCGGATTATTTTATGAAGAACCACAGGAGATTCAGTATCAGTACCAGTTGATGGGATTTCATAAAACCTGGAGTGCCTGGACCACAGAGCACAAAGCAGTATATACCAATCTTTCCGAAGGAGAATATTGTTTCAGGGTCAAAGCCAGAAACATTTATGGCACGGAAAGCAACATCGCTGAATATAAATTTAATATTTTGCCTCCATGGTACAGGTCATGGTTAGCTTATCTCCTGTATCTGTTAATAGTAGCTTTCCTGCTATTTTTAACAGTGAAACTTTACACCAGGAGACTGGAAAAACAAAAACTAAAGCTGGAGGAAATTATTCTCCAGCGAACCTCAGAGATCAATGCCGTTAATTCGAAACTGACCTCTCAAAACATGGCTTTAGATCACGCAACCATTGTCTCCTGGTCAGATCCTGAAGGAAATATAACAGAGGTAAATGATGAGTTCTGCCGGATATCTAAATATTCAAGAGCGGAATTGATCGGTAAAAATCACCGGATTCTCAATTCCGGTTTTCATTCGGTTGATTTCTTTGCTGAAATGTGGAGTACCCTCCGGCAAGGTAAACTATGGAGGGGGCAGATAAAAGATAAGGCAAAGGACGGTTCTCTGTTTTGGGTTGACGCCGTAATATCACCGATCATGGGGGAGAACAACCATCCAGCCGCCTATTTCTCGATCAGGTTTGAAATCACCCGGCAAAAAGAGGTTGAGGAGGCTATTAAGGAGGAGCAGGAGAAGGTGAAAAACATCCTGCAGGCTGTGAGCAACGGGATTTTTGGCACAGATAAAACAGGAAAGATCATTTTCGCCAATTCTGCTGTTGAAAAAATGCTCGGATTCTCAGAGACGGAGCTCATCGATCAAAGTGCTCATCACCTCTTTCATCATCATCATGCCGATGGAACCGTGTATCAGGAATCAGAATGCCCCATGCACCAAGCTCTGGTACAGGGAAAATTCAACAGGATAGAAGATGAGGTTTTGTGGCATAAAGATGGCTCTTTCTTTCCGGTGGAGTACACGGCAACTCCCATTATGAGGGGAGAAGAGGTTATTGGCTCCGTAATCAGTTTTGCAGATATCAGCGACCGTAAGCGTTCCGAAAAAGAAATAGCCAAAATAAACATGCTCTCCGACAACGCGCTTGAACTTTCGAAAGCCGGTTTCTGGGAGATAGATCTGACAGACCAGGAATGGTACACTTCATCGGAGAGGGCGGTACGAATATTTGGCGATCCTCCGGCTGAAGGACATCGTTATAAACTATTCGAACACTGGGCAGAATGCGTAAAAGCAGGAGATCCGGTATATGCAGCCAGGACATTCGAGATTTATGCGGGAGCGGTTGAGGGCAAATTACCCAGGTATGATGCGGTTTATGCCTATAAGCGGCCAATCGACGGAAAGATTGCATGGATACATGCCATCGGGGAAATAGAAAGAGACTCATCCGGGAATGCTTTAAAAATGTATGGTGTAACACAGGATATTACCGATATAAAGCTTGCAGAGCTGGAAATAGCACGTGTTAACATGCTTTCTGACAGAGCACTTGATCTCACCAAAGCAGGTTTCTGGGAGGTACCTATGGATGGTTCCGGTTATTACAACCAGTCGGATCGTGCGACCTCCATTTTCGGAATGTTCCATAATGAGAATAAACGGTATCTGATTTCAGACTGGTATGATGCAATGGCAGCTGCAGATGAAACGATTGCTAAAAAAGTAGGTGAAAAGTTCGGACTCACCGCAGAAGGGAAAATTGAAAAGTATGATGTTATTTATCCGTTCAGGAGACCGGTCGATGGGAAAATCGTATGGATTAAAGCATTGGGGACGATGCGGAGGGACGATGCGGGGTTAATGCATATGGACGGAGTAACCCAAGACATCAGTGAAATCAAGAAAGCGGAGCAGGAACTCGAAGAAGCCAGGAGAGTAGCAGAATCAGCAACGGTGGCGAAGAGCCAGTTCCTTGCCACTATGTCGCATGAGATCCGCACTCCGATGAACGCGATTATTGGTTTAACAAACCTGGCGCTGAGAGCAGATCTGGATAAAAAGCAACTCGATTATCTGACAAAAATTGAAAAATCAGCTCATTCACTTCTTGGAATTATCAATGACATTTTGGATTTTTCAAAGATTGAGGCAGGTAAACTTGACATCGAACATGTTGATTTTAACCTTGAACATGTGATGGACACAGTTTCAAACCTGGTATCACAGAAAGCGCAGTATAAGGGGCTGGAGTTTTCAAACCATATAGCAAAGGGCGTTCCGCATAATTTGATTGGCGATCCTCTGAGGATCGGACAAATAATTGTCAACTATTGCAGCAATGCAGTGAAATTTACAGAACAGGGTGAAATTGTAGTTTCTGCTGATTTGGCTGAGGTGGTTGATGACAAAATAAAGGTTGTATTTTCTGTCAGGGATACCGGCATCGGATTAACAGATGAACAACGGCAAAAGATATTTCAGTCCTTTTCGCAGGCCGATAGTTCCACAACACGGAAATATGGCGGTACCGGTTTAGGACTTGCTATAAGCAAAAAACTGGCGGAATTGATGGGAGGAACAACCTGGGTTGAAAGTGAATTTGGCAGGGGAAGTACTTTTTATTTTACTGCTGAGTTTCAGGTTCAGCAAGATCAGCAACAGGATGAATATATTCCATCCATTGATCTGCGCGGTTTAAAGGTACTGGTGTGCGATGATAACGAAACGGCGCGTGAGATTTTGAAGGAAACACTTGAAACGTTCTCTTTCGAAGTGACCCTCGCAAAATCCGGTGAAGAAGCAATTGGTCTGTTGGTTAACAATAGAGAAAAGCCGTTTGAGCTGATTTTAATGGACTGGAAAATGCCGGGGATGGACGGTCTGGAAGCCTCAAGGATCATTCTACACGAGAAGAACATCCAGACGTCAACTATCATCATGGTAACTGCGTTCGGAAAAGATGAGATCGCTGAACAAGCCAGTCAGATTGGCATTAAAGCATTCCTGACCAAACCGGTTTCCTACTCGATGCTTTTTGATACCATCATGGAAGTATTTGGGAAAGAGGCCAGAACACAGCGGGCAAGAGGCCAGCAAGGGACAAAACATTCGGATGCACTTGAAAAAATAAAAGGAGCAAGGATTCTGCTCACCGAAGACAATGATATCAATCAGCAGGTTGCAACAGAATTACTTGAAGATGCCGGATTTGCAGTTGAAATTGCCTGCAATGGAAAAGAAGCCCTTGAAAAAATCCTGGCAGCTGAGTCTCATTCAACGTACGATATTGTGTTAATGGACATCCAGATGCCGGTGATGGATGGGTATACCGCAACTTTGGAGATAAGAAAAACCTTTGGACCAGAGGTAATCCCGATCGTTGCAATGACTGCAGATGCGATGGTAGGTGTTATGGAAAAATGTCTGAAGGTAGGCATGCAGGATTTCGTGACCAAACCGATTGATCCCGATGAACTCTTTGCAACTCTGGTACAATGGATAAAACCTGGTGACTATTCTACTGGTCTCGGGTCGCAGGTCGCTGACAATAAGGATAATGGGATTGAAGAAAGAACCAGTCGCATACAAGCAGCGGAGAGTGAACAGGTAATTGAGATTCCCGATATTCCGGGATTGAATATTCAGGAAGCCTTAAAGAAGGTAAGCAACAAAAAATCACTGTATCTAAGCATTCTTGAAAAGTTCTATGTAAACAACCAGGATACCTGTAAAGAACTGATCCATAAGGTAGAGGGGAATGATTTCGAAACAGCTCAACGGTTGGTCCATACCCTTAAAGGGGTAAGCGGAAGTATTGGCGCCGATGCTGTACATGAACAATCGAAACTTGTTGAAGCCAGTATTCTTCAAAAGAATCAAGATATGTTCAAAAAGGAGATCCACCAACTGAATGCATTATTAACCCAATTGTTGTCTAATATTGCAATCATTCTTCCAAAAAGAGCTAAAACTGAAACTATTAAGTTGAACAGAGCAGCGGTGAAAGAAATAATTCCTAAAATACGGCAGTTATTAACAGACAACAACCCCAATGCAAAAGCATTTCTTAGGGATTTGAGGGAGGCAGGATTGTCTGGAGATCATTTCGAGGAATTGGTTGGAAAACTGAACAAATATGACTTTAAAAATGCAATTATCACTTTGGATAAAATCGAACAATCATTAAACTGATCAAAATGGAAAATTTTTTTGACAATACCATTCTCATTGTGGATGACACACCAGAAAATATTGATATTCTTGTTGGGCTGCTCGAGCATTACGACAAAAAGATTGCTACAAATGGTGATGATGCATTAGCAATAGCCTTTGAACTGCCACATCCTGATTTGATATTGCTGGATGTTATGATGCCCGATATGGATGGTTATGAAGTCTGCAGAAGGCTGCGTAAGGACGGAAGAACCAGAGACCTGCCCGTTATCTTTTTAACAGCCAGGACCGATAAGGATGATGTAATAAAAGGTTTTGAAGCGGGAGGACAGGATTATATTACCAAGCCATTTGATGCCCGTGAGTTAATGGAACGGGTAAAAACCCAGCTCGAATTAAAAACCCAGCGTGAGATATTAAAAAACATGAATGTCGTCCTTGAGGAAAAAGTTCAGGAAAGAACCATTCAGCTGCAGGAAGCATTAACGAAGCTTGACAAAGCCAATAAGGATCTGCAAGGACTAGACAATGCAAAGAATAATTTCCTGAATATCATAAGTCATGAAATCAGGACGCCATTAAATGGAATCGTAGGCGCAGCGTTTCTGCTTAAAAGTGTGCTGGGAGATAACAACGAGGTTAGTGAATTTATTGATATGCTGAAGATCTCGGCAGACCGCCTGGAAGCATTCTCGACAACCGCTTTAATTATCACACAACTACAAGCCGGCACCAATGCAATCCGCACGGAAACACATGATATTGGGAAAATTGTGGATAATTGTCTTGCGACATTAAATGAATATTCAACTACACAAGAGGTTGAGATCATTAAAGAGCAGTCAGATTTAATGATTGAAAACAAGGTCGATCTGCAACTATTCCAGAGAGCCTTAAAGAGTATTATTCATAATGGAATTAAATACTCGCCAAAAAATGAAAAAGTTTTAATTAAAGCCTACACAAAAGGAAGCCAAACCGCTATTGAAGTAACGGATAAAGGAGGGGGATTTTCAGAAGAGGCTATGCACAACCTGTTTCAACCTTTTGGAATGGGAGAAAAACATTATGATAAAAATATAGGATTGAGCCTTTATGCAGCGAAAATGATTATGACAGCGCACAATGGGGAAATTATTATTGAAAACATACCAGGAGCGGGCGCAAAGGTTAGTTTGGTCCTTAATCAGTAACACCTGACTTCATATATTGTCTGCTTTTCTTTGTCCAGTTTTAGTTGACTCTGCTTTGAGCCCAGACAAACGCCCCTTCCTCCAGGACACTGTGACAAGGAATACCTACCTTTTCTGCCTGTTCTTTCCATCTCCGGGATTTATACCATGAGTTGGAAGGGTCGATGACGATCTGATGAGGAGTAAATATCCTGGCTATTGTATTAATTTCTATATCAGGATCTTTGCGTACTATAACGAGGTCGGCATGGAGTGTACCCTTCATCGCAGGAGGAATCACTGAAGAAACAATGACCATCCGCTGATCTGAGAACTGTAAAAAATCACCCTTCCTGAAAAGGATCTGAAAATTTTGAAGACCCCCTTTCAGGAGATCCCCTTCGGATAGGTAGGTGGTCTGTAACCAATCGATCCCTTCCGCTTCGGTCCAGTTTGAAAGCACTTCCTGGGCATAAGGAACCCGGCAGGCTGCATTGAAATCTTTCAAACAAACTGCATTTCTACCCTTCATCATGACATACTGAGAAGCACCTCTGACCTGAAAAACGGCGAATAGATTGCGGTCAGCGAGGCGGTAATCCCTGAATATCCCCAGGAATGACCAAATTAGGATCAACAGGAAAAAAGCATACATCCAGAAAGCCTTTCTGAAAGCGAAGAAACAACAGATGACAATGATCAGGGCATACAGAATCAAGGCTTCAATCAAGGAAGGATAAATTCCGGCTGTGACTGAGCCTGGTAATGCTTCAACACTCCGGATTACAGAATCTAAAAGCCAGACGATGAAAGAGAGCCCTTTCGCCAAAAAAGAAGAGATTACCTGAAAGGGACTCAAAGCCAGAACTCCGATCCCGGAGTAAATCACCAGGCTGGCCAGGGGGAGTACCAGGATGTTGGTCAGTATGAAATAGTTGGGAAACTGATGAAAGGCGTAGAGTGCAAGAGGGAAAGTTGTCAGCTGGGCTACGATGGAAACTGCAATTAATCCCCATACCCGGGTAACTATCCATCCGCTGAACGGTAATAAATTAAAGACAGGCTTATATAATAAAAGGATACCTATTACTGCCAGGTATGAGAATTGAAATCCTATGTTAAAAAGCAATGCCGGATCAAAAAGCAGGATGATAAACATTGATCCCGCCAGGACGTTCATGGAATCCGGTTTCCGGTACATTGTCCTGCCAAGGATCACCAGGCTGATCATCAGGGCTGCCCTGAAAACAGGCGGAGACAATCCTGTAATCAATGAATAAGTCCAGATCATCAGGATCAGCAGAAATCCTTTGATCTTAGGTCCATGTTCTCTTCTGTTCAGAAAGGCCAGGATGGTGTCTAAAAAAAGATAAATAATACCAACATGCATCCCTGAGACAGAGAGGATATGCATCGCGCCACTCGCAGCAAATCCTCTTTTCAGATCCTGGCCGATCTCACCGGTATAACCGAGAAGGAGTGCGGAAGCGATTGCGAACTCCTCCCCTCCCAGTGAATTATTCCGGAGAATCTGCAGCAGCCTGTCCCTTAGCTTGAATGCTATCCCGGTCAATGAAGTATGGTATGGTACCAGCGTATGTGTCCACCCGTCTGAGGCAACCCACCCCTGGTAGAAAACTCCTTGTTGCCCATAATAGTATGCAGGGTCAAACCCATACGGATTAGAGGCATCTTTAATTCTCTTTAAATTGGTGAAAACAATGATCCAATCCCCGTACTTAAGTTCCCGGGATATGGAATCGTTCTCCAGAAAAAGCATGGCTTTCCCATCACGGATTAGCGCTTTGGAGTTAGAATCAGTATCGTACTTCTGAACAATAAGCTTGACATAGCTGGATGTAAGCCGGGGAGGCTCTTTGATCTCCGCCACATAAAGTTGGCGGTCGCCTGAAGCGTTCCTACTGCCTATTACCGGTTGACCGCTGCCCTCCGTCAACTGCCGGCTTTCAGTTGTCCCAGGTTGTTCGGGACCAACAACACTCTCCATGGAACTCACTACCGTAAGAATTCCCAGGCAAAAGATCAAAATGTAAATGTTCAGGCCAGAGATCCATTGCCAGCGAAAAGGAAGCTTTCCAGAAAGCAATAACACAAATAAACTGCCGACTTCAAGTGAACAGATACCAGTAAGAATGATAACATCAGGCCTGAAAGCCGGTGCTAAAATGGAAAAGGACACCCCTCCCAGGAAAGGAGTTAATAGCCGTATCAATGGAATTGGTTTCCATGGATTCATAGGTACTGTACTTTTTTCCTAGCCCGTTAATCAGGAAGAAAGTCAAAAGGTAATACCTCAATTTGAACAAAATTTTTCGATGTATTCACGAGCCTTCTCAGAACCCAGGTAAAGTGCAGATTCCCAGTCATCACA
>Ga0172368_10004714_pt1 | contig 15647 bp, 16 predicted proteins | sample Lak11m_FD_114540 | JGI IMG/M metagenome (GOLD analysis project Ga0172368, IMG submission 114540) | Freshwater microbial communities from Kabuno Bay, South-Kivu, Congo - kab_022012_11m | ecosystem: Environmental > Aquatic > Freshwater > Lake | place: Democratic Republic of the Congo: South-Kivu...
GCTTCTTTCAGATTCCGCTTCACAACGGACACCCTTGCCATTCGCTAACACTTCCTTTCAACTCGGCGTGTATGGGGACTTGCACCACACTATTCAAAGAACCATGCCCGACATACAAAAAAGAGCAATCCGCATCCGGTTGCGCCAATCCAGGTAAATGCTCTCATAAATCCTCTGCGACGTCCGGTATAGTCGGCAATGGAAGAAAGCAGGGGAGAGGCTAAAGCCACCATAAAATAAGAAGCTGCGATTGCCCAGGAATAAAGGACAGTATTTATAATTTTTACACCAAAAAAGGAGATCGTAAAATCATTTCCTGAATGGGTAACAGCATTATAATAAATCGGGAAAATAGTTGAACCTATTGTAAGCTGGTAAACCGAATTGGCCCAGTCATACATCACCCAACCCTTTATTACTTTTTTATCACCCTGCGAAATATGCTTCATTTATTTATAAGCAGTGACTTAATAAATATTTCATTTGCACCACAGGCAAATTTAGAAAATAATAAGAATCAGAAACATTCATCATACGATAATGTTATTAGAACGGGATGACTATTTTTGCATTTCAATGAAATGGATTGAATCATATTTTTCAGAGATATATAATTTGTCGCTCGAAATGTCGCCCTGGCTGCTGCTGGGATTTACATTTGCCGGATTGCTGCATATTTTTATGCCGGGTGGAAGCGTTCGCAAATATATGGGCGGACGCAACCTGAAATCGGTTGTTTATGCAGCATTGCTTGGTGTACCCTTACCTTTATGTTCATGTGGTGTGATCCCAACCGGGATTTCATTTCATAAGGAAGGAGCTTCCAAAGGCGCTACGGTTTCATTTCTTATTTCAACCCCTCAAACCGGCGTTGATTCTGTACTTGCAACTTATTCGATGATGGGATTGCCTTTTGCAATAATTCGGCCGGTAGTGGCTTTTTGCAGTGGTATTTTCGGTGGATTACTAACCAACCTGACGACTAAAAATGATGCAGAAGTCCCCTTGAATTCAAATGCTATTAGTGAATATGAAACCGGAAAAGGTAATAAACTCATTAGGATGCTAAAGTATGCCTTTCTCGATTTCCTGATGGATATTGCCGATTGGCTCTTAATTGGGTTTGCAGTAGCTGCATTGATAGCTCTTGTTCTGCCGGATACTTTTTTTACAACATACCTAAGCAATCAATTTTTAAGCATGTTAATTGTTTTAGCGGCAGCGATTCCGATTTATGTTTGTGCTACAGGTTCCATTCCGATTGCAGCCGTCCTGATGATGAAAGGCCTTTCACCCGGGGCTGCCCTGGTTTTTCTAATGGCAGGTCCGGCGACCAATATTGCTACAATGGCAGTTATTGGAAAAGCGATTGATAAAAAAACACTGGGAATCTACATTTTTTCGATCAGCGTGAGCGCATTTTTCTTCGGTTGGCTGATCAATAGTTTTTTGCCTACAGAATGGTTTATGATGATGTCGCATCAGCATGGAGTACATGAGCACGAGCTTCTGCCTCACTGGATTCAGCTTGCCTCGGCTATTCTGCTGCTTCTGCTGCTTGTGAACGGATATATTAGGAAATTTGTACGTTTTAAACATTTGAAACCTTTACCTGAAATGACTCAATATACGAAAAATCTTAAAATCAGCGTAGGTGGTATGACCTGCAATCATTGTAAAATGAGTGTTGAAAAAAATCTAAAATCGGTTACCGGTGTCGAATCTGTTAATGCTAATCCCGTTACTGGCGATGTTTTAATAGAAGGATCCGAATTTGATATTGAAAAGATAAAGTCAGTGATTGAAGATATAGGATACGATTTTAACGGAGTGAAAGTAGAGGGGGAGAAATGAGAAATTTGTCTTGAGTATTTAGTCTGTAGCAGTTACTTTTCGGGTTACTTGTTGCTGGTTTGCTTGTTGACCAATAACCAGCCACCAGTAACCAGAAGCCAGCGCTTGAAAATCTACAGTAACAGTTACCTTACGTATTTATTCAATTGTTTCCGGCTTTTCTGAAACCAGCCTTACACTGTCAATCAGATAAGGGGTTTCACCCTGCCATATCAAAGCGCCATGTTTCTGCCGGTAATGAACTACGATCATATAGCCTTCCAGTTTCTCCAACAGAGCAGCAATTCGGGAATCATTCACCGAAAAAAAGAACTTTTCAGAAGCAATTGGTACATTGCGGTTACTTTCAACACTGCTAAGTATAATTTCCCCTTCATAAGTTTTAAAAATATTACCCCGGTACGAAAACTTCTGTAAAAGCCCTGCCCGATATCCCTCGCTATATGTGAAATAATACCGCCAATAAACAAATATGCTGAAAAAAATAATGAGAATGATAACGCCCCTGATCAGAAATTTTTTCATAGCAAACAAAAATCTCCTGTTAATTAGAAAAAACAAAAGTAATAAGGAAATAGGTTTTTTGCACCATAAAAAAATTTTCAGCTTAAAGTTTTGAGTCCGCTCCGAAAAGTCATTTATCGTCATTGCGAACGCAGTAAGGCAATCCGTACGTATTGTAAACCAGCAGATTGCTTCAGTCCCCGCCCTTGGAATGACGGTCAACAATACTTTTCGGAGCGGGCTCAAGTTTTTCAATAGAATAAATTTGTTCAGTCACTTTTGAGTTCAATATATTTCCAATAAGAACTTTGTTTGCTTTTTTTTGTTTAAACCTATTTCTGGTTTAAATTAAATAAATGAAGTTAATAAAAAGTCCATGCATAAATGTTTGCGAATACAATGCGGAAGGCAATTGTATGGGGTGTTACCGGTCGAAAAATGAAATAACAAATTGGATAAATTATACAGATGACCATAAAAAACAGGTTTTAATCAATGCCGCAGAGAGAAAAATTTCATCAGGTAATTGTCAGATTGACTATGATTATTATGTTTAAAAACCCTGGTAGTGATATTATTGTTATTAAAAATAAAGGAAAGCAGACCCTTTGATTAATATTTATATTAAATTCGTGCACAGCCATTTTATTAATGTTATATGGTGTGGTAAGAATCACATTCGGATTGATAATAATTTCATAAGTTAATTCAGCAGGATAATGGAGTATGACTTTCATTCGCTTGTTTTCGCCTTTGCATTAACGTTGTTTGCCGGTTTATCAACAGGTATCGGCAGCGCGATTGCATTTTTTGCCCACCGCACGAATACCAAATTTTTATCGGTATCTCTTGGCTTTTCAGCAGGTGTGATGATCTATGTTTCTTTCGTGGAAATTATAGTGAAAGCCCGAAATGAACTGGTATTAGAATTAGGTAACCGTGCCGGATATTGGTGGACGACCATTGCTTTTTTCGGTGGGATATTAGTAATCGCAATAATTGATAAGCTGATACCGTCAGTCGAAAATCCGCATGAAGTAAGAAGGGTTGAAGAAATGGATGCCGGGAATTACAAAAACAATAAACTTATGAGAATGGGCTCATTCACAGCCCTGGCTATAGCGATACATAATTTCCCCGAAGGCCTTGCAACATTTACTTCAGCTCTTACGCATCCCGGTTTAGGGATTGCAATAGCAGTTGCAATTGCCATTCATAACATTCCTGAAGGAATTGCAGTGTCGGTTCCGGTTTATTATGCAACAGGAAGTAAGAGAAGAGCTTTCAGGTTGTCGTTTCTTTCGGGCCTCGCTGAACCGGTAGGCGCAATAGTTGGATATCTGATACTTCTCCCGTTTATGAGCCCTGTTGTTTTTGGTGTTTTGTTTGCATCGGTAGCAGGTATCATGGTCTTTATTTCCCTGGATGAGTTATTACCCAGTGCTCATGAATACGGAGAACATCATCTTTCGATATATGGTTTAATGGCCGGTATGGTGGTCATGGCTGTTAGTTTGTTGCTATTTATTTAAACTATTGTTGATGAATAAAAAAATAATTGCCGGTTTATTTATCCTTACCTTTTCAATTCTTAAATTGATTTCTCAAAATGATACTTTACTGTATATCATCAGTGACAGACCAACTCAAACAGAATCACCATTTCTTGTCCCAAAGGGATATTTTCAGATGGAAACCGGATTTGGCTTCGTTGACAGGGGAGATAAAGAAAAAGATTTAACACGTTATCAGCTTGCTTCAACACTATTAAGGTATGGGTTATTCAAACAATTTGAATTAAGGGTTTCAGGCGGATTGGAATGGGTGAATGTACATGTTAAGGAAACTAATATTGATTCGGCTTATGGCGGGTTTGATCCTGTTTCAGCAGGATTCAAGGTTTTTGTTGTTGAGGAAAAAGGCTGGAGGCCCCAAATGGCTGTTATAGGTAACATTACACTACGCCATATCGGAAATGAATATTTACGGCCAACATTCAGTTATCCATTAGGTAAGATTATATGCAAGCATAGTTTGACAAAGAAACTCTCACTTGGCTATTATGTCGGTTTTACATGGAACGGCGAAAAAGCAGATGGTTTTTTTATTTATTCCTCCCATTTGGGTTATTCAATTATTCCACAATTATGGGCTTTTGCTGAAGTTTACGGAACATTTGATAATGGTGACCTGCCAAACCACCGCGGGAGAGCCGGATTAAGTTACAGAATCAGGCATAACCTTCAGGCTGATCTTTCTACGGGCCTTGCCTTCAGCAAAAACGTTGACAGATTTACTGTCACAGCAGGACTTTCATGGAGGATACCGAGATAATCAGGTTAAGCGGAATTAATTATTTGTAACGACTCAACCATAATTTAATCTATCTTGCCACAGATTACACAAATTTTCGCAAATTATTTTTTTTAAAGGGTAATTTTTAACATAATTATTTATTCTGTGTAACCTGTGTAATCTGTGGCAAAAAGTAGCAGTTGAGCAATTACAATTATTTTTGTAAGAATTTTTTAAATTAAATTATTCGTAATGAAAAAAACAGGATTGTTTTATGGAACTACAGGTGGACGCACAAAGAAGGTAGCCGAAATGATCAAAAAGGAATTTGGAAGCAGTGTTATTGAAATTTTTAACATTAAAGACACAGAGCCTTCTGATATTTTAAAATTTGACAACCTGATTTTCGGAACATCGGCATGGGGCATAGGCGACATGCAGGCCGATTGGGAAATCTTTATTGATGAGTTGGTTGAGCTTGATCTGTCAGGAAAAAAAATTGCCCTTTACGGCCTGGGTGGCCAAAAAGAATATCCCGGCAGTTTTGCCGACGGGCTTGGAACCTTGTATTGCAGGCTGCCAGATAAGGATAAAATCGTAGGATCATGGCCAAAGAAAGGATATAAATATTATTTTTCATCAGCCGAAAAAGACGAACGGTTTGTAGGGCTCGTAATAGATGAAGACAGCCAGCACGAATTGACAGCAGCGAGGATTAAAAAATGGGTAGCTGATTTAAAAAAGGAATTCAAATAAAAAAGTCCCGGTGGCGGGACTTTTATTTTCATTTTTATTCTGCCGGGTGAATTGCTTCTACCGGGCAGACGTCTGCACATGAACCACAATCGGTGCATATATCAGGATCAATTTTATAAATTTCACCTTCACTTATAGCTTCAACGGGGCATTCATCAATGCAGGTTCCGCAAGCAGTGCAATCATCTGAAATTACGTAAGCCATGTTCTTTAATTTTTGTGTTTATAAACAGTTGCAAATGTAAAAATATTTAATATCGTTACAATTATTCGATTTATTTTTTTCCGTTTTATCCAAAAATATATCTGTTCTCCTCAATCAGGCTGTTGGCAATGCGTCTTCGTGCTTCCTTAACATTCACCGGTGCAACTCTTGTAAACATTTCTACTCTATCAAACATAACCTTAAGCTCATCGCCTGTAATGAAGGAACTGATGGCATCTTTTGCACTTTTATGAATGTGGCTGGCCGAATCATAAATGTAAACATCAATAATATCTCTGTAAAGCTTTGCTTTATCCGAACCCTTTATTACCTCCAGCTTTTCGGCACGAAGCAAAGCCGATTCGGCAGCATATACCATCATAATTACATCCGAAATATTAAAGAGAATTTCCTGCTCGGTAAGAAAATCGCGCTGGAATTTATCTGATAATGTCCCCAACAAGAAAAGCGCTGTCTTTTTAAAGTTTTTAACATAAAACCTTTTTTCTTCGTAATAATTTCCTGCCGGTATCTTAGGATCAACTTCTGTGTCGAGGTTCTTAACAATCGAATTGGCATACCGGACTACGTCAAATCCTGTTTTCAAAGCTTTTTTAATTGTCGTATCCGAAACCAGCAGACGATTTATTTCATTGGTGCCCTCAAAAATCCTGTTGATCCTCGAATCGCGGTAAGCCCTGTCAACGTCTGTCTCAGCCGAAAATCCCATGCCTCCGAAAATCTGTACTGCTTCATCCACAACATAATTCAAAGCCTCAGAACCAAGTACTTTCAGTAATGCAGCCTCCAGTGCATAAGCAGCAATACCTTCAATGGTGGCCTGGGTTTTATCCATTCCTTCTGTTTTATAGAGTTCTATCATATCATCAATATTCTTACTCACTCTGTAAACAGCTGCTTCGGTAACCCATGTTCTTATCACTTGTTCCGCAATTTTGAATTTGATCGCACCAAATTCCGAAATAAATTGTCCGAATTGCTTACGTTCATTGGCGTAATTAACTGACTGGGTTATCGCCCTCTTTGCAGCGCCCAACACAGTTCCGCCCAGTTTAATTCTGCCCATGTGAAGTATGTTCAAAGCGATCCTGAATCCCTGTCCACGCTTGCCAAGCAAATTTCCAACCGGAACTTTCACATCATTAAAAAATATCTGAACCGTGGATGAACCCTTAATTCCCATCTTTCTTTCTTCAGGATTGATTACTACTCCTTCCCAGGCGCTTTCTACAATAAAGGAACTGTGCACACGATCGTTATCTATCTTGGCAAAAACAGTAAGGACATCTGCAAAACCGCCGTTGGTAATCCACATTTTCTGACCGCTAAGCAGGTAATATTTTCCGTCCTCCGACAAAACTGCCCTTGATTTACCGGCATTTGCATCCGAACCGGCATTAGGTTCCGTTAAACAATAGGCTGCAGCCCACTCACCGGAGGCAAGCTTCGGAAGGTACTTCAGTTTTTGCTCATCAGTACCATAATATACTATCGGCAAGGTTCCAATTCCCGTATGTGCAGAATAAGCAACCGAAAAAGAATAACCCGATCCCATGGCAGCGCTTGCCAGCATTGATGTAACAAACGACTGTTCAAATCCATCATATTGTTCGGGAACAGATATACCTAATAAACCGAGTTCACCTGCTTTCCTTATCAGATTTCGCATCAACCCTTCTTCTTTCTCATCTATCCTGTCGAGAATCGGGAAGACTTCTGCCTCCAGAAAATCATTGCAGGTTTGAGCTATCATTTGCTGTTCCTCGTTAAAATCTTCAGGTATAAATACACCGGCAGCATCTGTTTCCTTAATCAGAAATTCGCCACCTTTCAATAACTGCGCTGTTTCCATCTTAGTTTAATCTTTTTTTAAGTTGGGCATAAAATTATAAAAATATTGATACTTTTGAATTTGAAAAAATTGAAATTGATTTGAATTTTACTTTAGTCTGTATTTCTGCTGGTTTTCTCCTTGTTTTAATACTCGGAATATCGTACCGGAGGGCTATTCGGTTTAAAATAATAAAACTTCTTCACGGGAAGTACAGTTATGACTATGTATATAATTTTAAAAGACTAACTAATAAAAGCCCATATCCCTACTGCATTAAAGATGAAATTTTATCGTATTTGCAGTTGGCAATAAATAAACGAAGTCATGCCTATCATTACACTGCCGGAAATACAATTTTATTTGAAAACCTTCCTTTTCACACACGGCTGGATAAAATTTTAAAGTTATACAGTGAACCCGACTGCTTCAATGCCTATTTGATAAAAAATTTTGAGTTGAAGGTATTTGGTTTTACCAAAAATAATTTTAACACGAGTGTTAATACGGTCTTTTACTTTTTTCTGAATGAAATGGTGATGGGGGAGTATATTATAGCAAGCTCAAAGGAAATTACTGTCGAATCCATTTCAAGAATCCTTTTGAACAGGGAAGGTGTTACGTCCGAAAAGTTTTCAAATCATTTCTTTATTGATTTTGAAGATAAGTATTCAATTTATTTTTACGAGAATGGATTCTACATCATTATTCGCTATATTGATTGGACCAATAAATTATTTTTCAGGCTGATAGAATAGGTTATTTTAAACCTGAACCTTCTGTCTCATGACTGAATACTTGCTTCTTTCATTTTAACAACCTCTATTTTTAATTCTGATTCACCTTCGATAAAGTTTACCATAATGACATCGCCTTCCGTAAATTTGGTTTTAATGATCTCCTCAGCCAGCGGATCCTCTATATATTTTTGGATTGCACGCTTAAGCGGACGGGCGCCATATTGTTCATCCCAGCCCTTCTCAACAATGAAATCCTTGGCAGAGGTGGTAACTTCCATATTAAAGCCCAGGCCTTTAACCCGCTTGTACAAATAACTAAGTTCAATATCAATGATTTTATGAATGTCTTCTCTCTCAAGCGGATCAAAGATTACAACATCATCAATACGATTCAGGAATTCAGGTGCAAAGGCTTTCTTTAATGCATTTTCAATCACTCCCCTGGCAAAATCAACCTTGGCAGATTTCTTGGATGCCGTATTAAAACCGACTCCCTGTCCGAAATCTTTTAACTGCCTTGAACCGATGTTGGAAGTCATAATCACAATGGTATTCTTAAAATCTACCCTTCTGCCAAAACTATCCGTCAGAACTCCGTCGTCCAAAACCTGTAATAACAGGTGAAAAACATCCGGGTGGGCTTTCTCTATTTCATCAAGAAGGACAATGGAATAGGGTTTTCTACGAACTTTTTCAGTAAGCTGCCCGCCTTCTTCATAACCTACATATCCGGGAGGAGCTCCTACGAGTCTCGATACAGCAAATTTTTCCATATATTCACTCATATCAACCCGAACCAGTGCATCTTCGGTATCAAATAAATATCTCGCGAGTATTTTCGCAAGGTGAGTTTTTCCGACTCCGGTAGGCCCCAGGAAAATAAAAGTCCCTATCGGCTTGTTTGGATCTTTAAGTCCTGCACGGTTTCGGCGGATTGCTTTGGCCACTTTTTTAATTGCTTCCGGCTGACCGATCACTGCTCCTTCAAGGTCGCCTTCCATATTTATCAACCGGTCGCTTTCGTTTTGAGCTATTCTCTGAACAGGCACTCCTGTCATCATGGCAATTACTTCAGCTACATTTTCATCCGTAACAATCTCCCTGTTTATCTTGGAATCCTCTTCCCATCTTCTCTTTTCTCTTTCGAGGTCTTCAGTAAGTTTTCTTTCTATATCACGGTATTTTGCTGCTTCTTCAAATTTTTGGTTGTTAATGGCTTTTGTTTTATTCAGCTTAGTTTCTTCGATACGGTTTTCAATGTCAATAATTTCGACCGGTACGTGAATGTTGGTAATGTGAACTCTTGAGCCTGCTTCGTCGAGCGCATCTATAGCTTTGTCAGGCAGGAAACGGTCCGAAATATACCTGGTTGTAAGACTCACGCATGCTTTGATTGCTTCGGGTGAATAGGTTACAAGGTGGTGATCCTCATATTTTTCCTTGATATTGTTCAATATTTCAATGGTTTCTTCGGGAGATGTCGGATCAACCAGTACTTTTTGAAATCTCCTTTCCAGTGCCCCATCCTTTTCAATGTACTGCCTGTATTCATCAAGTGTTGTCGCCCCGATACATTGAATATCACCACGTGCAAGTGCAGGCTTGAACATATTTGATGCATCCAATGACCCGGAGGCATTTCCAGCGCCAACAATAGTATGAATTTCATCAATAAAAAGAATGATGTCAGGATTTTTTTCCAGTTCGTTCAGAACCGCTTTCATCCTCTCTTCAAATTGACCACGGTACTTAGTACCCGCGACAAGAGAAGCGAGATCAAGGGTAACGATTTTTTTATTGAACAGCGCCCTGGACACCTTTCGCTGTGTAATTCTGAGAGCCAATCCTTCAGCTATTGCTGATTTCCCCACGCCGGGTTCTCCAATTAAAATGGGATTATTCTTTTTTCTGCGGCTTAATATCTGTGCGATCCTTTCGAGTTCTCTTGCTCTTCCAACGATCGGATCTAATTTCCCTTCTTCTGCATATTTAGTAATATCCCTTCCGAAATTATCCAGTACAGGTGTTTTCGATTTTGAGTCGGATATTTTTTTGATATTCCCACTGAAATTCTGGTTTCCTTCTTCAGGATCATCATCTGCGGTACCACCCGGCAGTTCATCTTTCGGATCCATCTTTAATCCACCGTCTGAATTTGAGATGATCGCCTTGAGTTCATCTTTTACAGCATCATAATCAACCCCATAGCTTTGAAAGGCTTTTGTAACCACATTATCATTATCTTTTAAAATAGCCAATAATAAATGTTCTGTTCCAATAAGATCGCTGTTGAATAATTTTGCTTCGAGGTAGGTAATTTTTAAAGCTCTTTCAGCTTGCTTTATCAGCGGAATGTTTTCAGTGGATTTTAATTTACCGTAATCGGAATTCGCTATTGCCAATTCAATTTCTTTTCTGATCTTGGATAAATCAACTCCGAAATAGGTAAGTATCTGAATAGCCATTCCTTCACCTTCGCGAATAATACCAAGTAATAAATGTTCAAGTCCGATGTAATCATTGCCCAACCTGATGGCCTCTTCACGGCTATATGAAAGAACGTCTTTTACTCGTTGTGAAAATTTAGCTTCCATTATAGAATATATCTATGAATATTAATTTATGCAATAAATAAACGATTTGAAATATTAATTATTTCTATATTTTCGTCCAATTAATTTAACAGTTCTATTTACAGAAAGTTTCAATATCAAAAACCTTTCCTCAGCGTTTTTTTATCAGTTAAATGACAAAGTGTCGCTAATTTCAAATGTATATACAAATATACTGAATAATCGAATCTTAGCGGGTTTTTATTAACATGAATTTGTTAGTAATAAATATACTTTAAAAAAGATAATTATTTAGGTAAATTTACTACATTCGTAACTTTTTAGAAATCCTTGTAATTAATTGTAATTGAATATTGTAAGAAATGGAAAACGTACAAGATGGCGAACGGATAGTAAAGGTAAATATCGAAAATCAAATGAAAACCGCTTACATTGATTATTCAATGTCGGTAATTGTCTCCCGAGCATTACCCGATGTCCGTGATGGATTGAAGCCTGTTCACAGGAGAGTTTTATATGGAATGCTTGATTTGGGTGTATTGTCAAACCGGCCTTATAAAAAGTCAGCCAGGATAGTAGGTGAAGTGTTAGGAAAATATCATCCGCATGGAGATACTTCGGTTTATGATGCAATGGTTAGAATGGCGCAGGAATGGTCACTGCGATATCCCCTGGTTGACGGACAGGGAAATTTCGGGTCAATGGACGGAGATAGTCCGGCGGCAATGCGATATACAGAGGCAAGGTTAAAAAAAATCGCAGAAGAAATGCTGGCGGATATCAACAAAGATACAGTTGATTTTCAGTTAAATTTTGACGATTCACTTGAAGAACCAACAGTTTTACCTTCGAGAATTCCAAACCTGATTGTTAATGGAGCATCAGGAATTGCTGTTGGTATGGCAACCAACATGCCGCCTCATAATATTTCTGAAGTTATTGATGGCATAGTTGCCTATATTAATAACAGGGAAATAACTATACCGGAACTGATGAAGTTTATTAAAGGGCCTGATTTTCCAACAGGTGGGGTTATTTACGGGTATGATGGTGTAAAGAGCGCTTATGAAACAGGAAGGGGTAGAATCGTTCTCAGGGGAGAAGCTACAATTGAAGAGGATGATAGCGGAAAAGCAAGAATCATTGTTACTTCGATTCCATATCAGGTGAACAAAGCGGAAATGATTAAAAAAACCGCAGATTTGGTGAATGAGAAACGGCTCGAGGGAATAACAGATATCCGTGATGAATCGGATAGGGAAGGATTGCGGATTGTTTACGAACTTAAAAAGGATGTGATTCCTAATGTAATCCTCAATAAATTGTATCAGTTTACGCAGCTTCAAAATTCCTTTAGTGTTAATAATATTGCCCTGGTCAGAGGCAGGCCCATACTGCTTAATCTGAAGGATATGATCAGGCATTATGTTGATCACCGTCATGAAATTCTCATCCGGAAAACTAAATTCGAGTTATCCGAAGCGGAAAAAAAGGCTCATATCCTTGAGGGACTGATAAAAGCTCTTGACCACCTTGATGAAGTAATTGCTTTGATCCGAACTTCCCGAACTCCGGATGAAGCAAAAAATGGACTGATGCTGCAATTTGAATTAAGCGAAATCCAGTCCAGGGCAATTCTGGATATGCGGTTGCAAAAACTTACCGGCCTTGAACAGGAAAAGCTTAAAGAGGAGTATGCTGAACTCCTTAAATTCATTGAGAGTCTTAAAGAAATTCTTGGAAATGAAGAATTAAGGATGAAAATCATTAAGGATGAAATGCTTGAAATCAAAGAAAAATATGGCGACAAAACCCGTACAGAAATTGAATATACTGCCAAAGATTTCAGCATAACTGACACAATAGCTGACGAAGATGTTGTTATTACAGTTTCACACCTGGGATATATTAAACGTACACCACTCACAGAGTATCGCCGGCAAAACAGGGGCGGGGTAGGAGCGAGAGGAAGTGACATCAGGGGAGAAGATTTTCTTGAGCATTTGTACGTTGCAAGCAATCACAATTATATGCTTTTCTTTACCGAAAAAGGAAAATGTTACTGGCTCAGGGTTTTTGAAATACCTGAAGGGACAAAGAACTCAAAGGGAAGGGCAATTCAAAATATGATTAACCTGGAACAAGGAGATAAGGTAAGGGCATTTATTAATGTAAAGGATCTGACTGATAAAAATTATGTGGAAAATAATTTTATAATTCTTTGCAGTAAAAAAGGAACCATTAAAAAAACATCTCTTGAAGCTTACTCCAGACCTCGTTTAAATGGAATTATTGCCATCAACATCAGAGAAGGTGATAACCTGCTTGAGGCTAAACTGACCAATGGCGTAAATGAAATTATTATGGCACTTAAATCAGGAAGGGCAATACGATTTAATGAAAAAACTGTGAGGCCTATGGGAAGAAATGCCTCGGGTGTGAGGGGTGTTAAACTTGCCAACGAAAACGATGAAGTCATAGGGATGATTTGCCTTCAAAGTGATGAAGAGGATATTCTTGTCGTTTCTGAAAATGGTTACGGGAAAAAATCCAAGGTTGAAGATTACAGGATTACAAACAGGGGAGGTAAAGGTGTAAAAACTATAAATATTACAAATAAAACCGGAAGTTTAATTGCCATAAAGGACGTCACTGATAATGATGACCTTATGATTATCAATCGTTCAGGAATATTGATCCGCATGGCTGTTGCTGACCTGAGGGTCATGGGCCGGGCGACTCAGGGTGTGAGGTTGATTAATATTAAAGATGGTGATGCCATCGCTTCGGTTGCAAGAGTGGAAGTTGAGGAAGAATCAAAAGAAGCCGGGCCGGAGGGTAGGGAAATTTCTAAAAATCCTGATCCGACCGTAGAGGATCACATTGAAGGAGAAGAAAATATTGAATCAACAGAAATTTAAATATTTATTTAATCTCTTAATTTGAATAAAAAGTTTATCAGATAAATCTGTCAATATATTTGTCATTTTGGTCTGTTGATTGGTGAAAAGTACATATTAATTAATAAATTTGCCCACAAAATTGTTTAATAATTTATTTATGAAAAAAGCAGCAGTTATTTTAATTTTCATGATTTCATCGGACTTATGCTTTACTCAACCTGATGTTCAAAATGCATTTAATTATCACAATCAGGGTAAGCTGGATAAAGCAAAAATTTCGATTGATAAGGCTATTTTAAATCCAAAAGCGGTCAATAATGCAAAAACATGGTTTTACAGAGGAAATATTTATATTGACATTTGCCGGAGTCAGGATACAGCATATAAAAACCTTGACACTGATGCACTTACTAAAGCTTATGAAGCATATTTGAAAGCCACAGAACTGGATACAAAAAACGAGTATAAGATTGACATATTGCAGAGGATGATCCTTGTTGCAGAATCATATTTTAACGACGGTGCAAATAAGTACAATTTAGGAATGACTGCGTTAAGTAATTCTGATAGCATTCTGGCAAAGAAACATTTCCAGGTATCTGTTAATTCTTTTGAAAACGCTTTTAAGATTTATGAAAGTGGCGGAAGAACCGATACTGCTACAATATATTATATTTCGATCGCTGCTGAACTTGGACAAGACTTTCCTAAAGCTAAAGGCACTCTTTTACAGCTAATTGAAATGCAGTATCCTGAACCTGCAATATATACTTCAATGGCAAATATTCTGTATAAACAGGATAAAGATGTTGAGAAGTCCCTGTTTTATTTTTCGGAAGGAAGGCAAAAATTTCCGGATAATCTGAATATCTTGCTTAACGAGACCAATGTTTTCCTTGCAGAAGGCATGACCGAAAAGGCATTGGATAATTTACAACTTGCGGCAAAATTTGATGAATCGAACCCGACTATTTTCTTTGCTATTGGAGCAAAATATAATGAAATCGTTGATGATACAACCAGAACGATGGAAATGAGGGAAGAAGCTTTTACCAAAGCATCCGCAGCCTATAAAAAATCAATAGAATTAAAACCCGAATATTTTGATCCCAATTATAATATGGGCGCTCTATATGTGAATAAGGCAGCCAGTTTAATAGAAATTGCAAATAATTTGCCCTTGACAGCCCAAACAGAATATGATAAATTGAAACAACAGGCTAATGATTATTTACAAAACTCATTGCCATATCTTGAAAAAGCTTACGAGCTCCAGCCTACAGACCGAAGTACGCTTGTTTCCTTAAAGGAAATTTATACCCGCTTGAATATGCTTGATAAACTAAAGGAGATTAATGCCAAATTAGAGCAATAATATTCAAAGGAGAAGGAGTGATATGATATTATTCACTCCTTTTGTTTTACATTTTAAATTTAACATAATATTAATTATAAGACATTTAATTATTATTATTAAACTGTCCGTCAGGATGATATGATTGCCTCCAATCTTTCTTTATCTTTGACGAAAAAATATGGTATTGCCGGAAACTATAGATGGAGTAATTGCCGATCTTGAAAAACTATTAGCTTATTATTCTGAAAAGCATGATCGCAAAGCTTATTTCATTGCTCTTTATCTGAAGGTTACTATTGAAGTAAGAAACAAACTCAAACAGGATTATTTCTAAAATAATGAGTTGATGGAAAAGCTTGATGTTGTTTTTGCAAACCGCTTTATCGAGGCAATTTATAATTACAACAACAATAAGCCGGTTACAATGGCCTGGCAAATAGCATTTTCAGCAGCAAATAAATGGAGATTGCTTGTTATCCAACATTTATTTAGTGTCTCTAAGAAAACACGTTCAAACTCATAAAACAGCAGACGGATCACATAGGAAGTATGGTTCGAGACTGGTATAAATTAGAAATTTTAGTTTTTGCAGCTAAGGTTTCAGTAAA
>Ga0172368_10004715_pt1 | contig 15646 bp, 11 predicted proteins | sample Lak11m_FD_114540 | JGI IMG/M metagenome (GOLD analysis project Ga0172368, IMG submission 114540) | Freshwater microbial communities from Kabuno Bay, South-Kivu, Congo - kab_022012_11m | ecosystem: Environmental > Aquatic > Freshwater > Lake | place: Democratic Republic of the Congo: South-Kivu...
CCTGGTTCTGGAACTGATCCGGCAGGGATCCGTTGCTATCGGTCAGGCCCGCAAAGATACGGCTCTGTATCTGCCGCCCGTTATCCCGCAGAAAAAGACCCGGGGCAGACCGCCCAAGTATGGCCAAAAACTGTCACAGGCGCATATTCTGCAGCAGTACCCGCAACACGAGATGAAACTTCAAGCCTACGGCAAACTTCGGACATTCCAGTTTCACTGCCTCGCGGCAAAGGTTCGCTTCCTCAAGGGCCACTTATGCAAAATAGTCTGGAGCCGGTTCCTGGACGACCACGACTGCTGGACCAACTGGCATCTACTTATCTGCACCGACAAAAATCTCTCACCACAAGATATTATAACCACCTATGCCCTGCGCTGGTGGACCGAGCCCATGTTCAACGAACTGAAAAACCTCTTCGGTCTTATCAATGCCTGGCAGCAAACGCGCCAGGTGCTGGCCCGCTGGACCATGCTGCTCAGTCTGGCCTACAGTCTGCCCCGGCTTTTGTCCCTCTGGCTGGGCTCCGTCAATGGCGAAAAGCTTTTTTCTATCCCCTGGCGGGCCAAGCGTCCCGTAACCGCCGGATGGATAGCCGATGCCATAACGCATTATTTCTATGGTTTCCCTATTCGTTGTCTGTGGAACCGAAATGCACGAAAATTAATCGTGCCCAAGCAGCGTTTTTACGACCAGCTCGACCAAACCGGCTGAAACAGCCATGTTTTCGACTTCTTTATCGTAGCTTTTTACCGGCTTGTACGCCCGGCGCACTATCCCTGCGCCTTGTGGCTTAACCTGAAGAATCTAAACTATAGTTAAACTATTTCACACTTTAAAAATTATGTCAACGCTTCTATGGCCTTCTGTATCCGGTCAAGCCCCTTCTCGATATTGGCAAAGGATGTTGCGTAGGAGAGGCGGATGTTTTCATCGGCGCCAAAGGCAATGCCAGGCACCACGGCAACGTTTGCCGATTCCAGCAGGTACTGCGCAAAAGCCGTGGAATTGCTGATAGTGAGGCTTCCGGCCTTGCGGCCATAGACCCCGGAAACATTGGGGAAGGCATAAAAGGCGCCGCTCGGCTTGAAGCAGGAAACGCCGGACATGGCGTTAAGCCGGTCAACCATATAGGTCCGGCGCCGGACAAACTCTTTCACCATCATGGAAATGAAGTCCTGCGGCCCGTTCAGCGCCTCAAGGCTTGCCTTCTGCGCAATGGAGGTCGGGTTTGAGGTGCTCTGGCTCTGGATGTTGGTCATGGCGCTGATCACTTCTTTGGGCCCCGCGGCATAGCCGATGCGCCAGCCGGTCATGGAGTAGGATTTAGACACCCCGTTCACCACGATGGTCTGTGGCTTCAGCGCCGGGTCACATGAGGCGATGCTTGAAAACTGAAAGCCGTCATAGATGAGCTTTTCGTAAATCTCGTCAGAGATGACAATGATGCCTTTTTTCAGCACCACTTTGGCGATGGCCGCGAGGTCTTCTTTTGTGTAGGAGGCGCCGGTCGGGTTGGACGGCGAGTTGAGAATCAGGGCCTTGGTTTTTGGGGTGATGGCCTTCTCCAAATCCTGAGCCGTCATTCTGAAGCCGGTTTTTTCCGTGCTCTTGATAATAACCGGGGTTGCGCCGGCGAGCATCACCATGTCGGGATAGGAGACCCAGTAGGGCGAGGGGATCAGGACTTCATCGCCTTCCTCAAACAGGGCCTGGCATATATTGTAGAGCGAGTGCTTTGCACCGCAGGAGATAAGAACCTCCGGAGGCGTGTAGTCGAGGTTATTGTCCTGCTTAAATTTCCGGCAGACCGCTTTTTTCAGCTCCTCGGTGCCGCCGGCAGGGGTGTACTTGGTGAATCCTGCCTTGATCGCCTTGATGGCCGCCTCTTTGATGTTATCGGGGGTATCAAAATCAGGCTCCCCGGCGCCAAATCCTACCACATCTATTCCCTGCGCAAGCAGCGCCTTGGCCTTGGCGTCAACCGCCAGCGTGGGGGATGGTTTAATTTCTTTTACGCGTCGTGCAAGCTGCATTCTGTTTCCTCCTAATATTTAGCTACGGTATTGTCAAAATTTAAAAGCAGTCCCGATTTCCGAATCCCAAAGGCTTTCGGGACGTGGGGATATCGGGAACAGTGAAAAAAAGAGCCGCTATCTGAGCGCTGTCAGCTCTCATCTTTTTTCTGCGGCGCCGGTGTTTTAGCCTTCTTGCTCTTGATGCTTCTCATTTTTTCCTGCAGCCGTTCGCATACGATATCCGGCACCAGCCCTGAAACACAGGCGCCGGACATGACTGCCTGTTTAATCACGCTTGAATTTACGAAGAACCACTGCATGCCGGTCATCATGAAGATGGTATCAATGGTGCGGTCCAGTTTCCGGTTCATAAAGGTCATCTGGAATTCGTACTCAAAATCAGAGGTGGCGCGCAGCCCGCGCAGCACCACATGCACGCCCTTGCTGCGGCAGTATTCGACGAGCAGGCCGTCAAAGGAGTCGACGATGATGCGGTGGCTTTCCGGATTACCGGCAAAAGCCAGGCGGATCATCTCCTTGCGCTCTTCAACGGTGAACATGGGCGCCTTGCTGAGATTGTTGGCAATCGAAACAATGATTTTGTCAAAAATATGCAGGCCCCGCTCGATGAGATTGATGTGTCCGTTGGTGATGGGATCAAATGACCCCGGGTAGATGCAGTAGCTTTCGTTGTTGTCTTTCATGTGCCATCCGTCAGATGAGTTATGTTGTTTCAGGGTAATGAATCAGCGCTGCCGCCTATCTCAGGGCGCTGTATAAAACGAGACCATGGTCTGGCCATAACGTCGTTTGTCAAAAAGCGTGAGCGGGCCATAGCGCTCTTCAATGGGATCACGGATAAAATGCTCGCAGAGTATAACGGCCTGCGGGCTGCAGAGCGTTCCCGCTGCCAGGGTTTCCATGGCGGCGGGGGCCAGTCCCCTCCCGTAGGGAGGGTCAATAAAAATGAGATCAAAAGCCTCTCCCCGTCCCTGCAGCAGCGGGAGTGCCGCTTGTACGGCAAGCCCGATTATTTCATACGCAGCAGGGCCGGTAATGAATGCCAGGTTCTTCTGCAGCACGGCGCGCGCGTCTTTATGCGATTCGACAAAGATGGCGCTGCGGGCTCCCCGGCTCAGGGCTTCAATGCCCAATGCGCCGGTACCGGCATAGAGATCAAGAACACGTTTATCGGCAAAACTCTGATAGCGGCTGCTGAGGATGTTAAAGATGGATTCTCGTGTCCGATCTGAGGTAGGCCGGATCGACAGGCCCGGAAACGAATGGAGTGTCCTTCCTTTATACGCACCGCTTATGATTCGCAACGAAGTTTCCCGCCATACCCGTAATATATTAATGCTGAATTTTCTATCACTCTATCATTTCTTTGTCAATTTGGATTTTGCCGGGAACTTATCAGCTCGCGAACGTAAGGGCAGGGAAGCAGCTTTTTCGTTCTGTTTTTGCATTAACGGTTGATAAAACTTCTTCACACCTATTAACAAAGAAAGAGGGCTAAAATAATTTCTTTACTTAAAAAAAGCGATTTTCTATTATCTATTTATGAGTTTTGTGGCCGAGTCGTCAAGCCCTTTATCTTCGCACACACGCACAAGGGAACCCATTACATTGTGGGTGCTTCTCATTGTTCTCGTTATTGCATACCTCATTACACTTCACCGTACCGCCTGGCTTGATGATGATAGCCATATCACCCTTCGCGTCATCGAAAACTTCTTCAATGGGTATGGGTTGCGCTGGAATGTGATTGAACGTGTACAAGTTTACACTCATCCGCTTTGGCTCTTGGTCATCGGTGCGGTGTATTCTGTTACAAAAGAGTTTTTTCTAACGGTCCTCTTTCTTTCTATTGTAGTTTCACTCAGTGCGGTTGTCCTATTTATCTTTTGCCTCGCAAATTCCGTCGGGCTGGCTGCGCTTGGAATGGCCGTGCTTCTTTGCTCCAAGTCGTTCGTCGAATATTCGACCTCCGGTCTCGAGAATCCCTTGATCTTTTTGCTGCTTGGATGGTTTGTCTGGATTTCCAAGAGGTGGTCCGGATCCGCACGTGACTTGCTCACACTTTCTTTTATTACCAGCCTTGTCACGCTTACGCGGCTTGATGCCATACTTCTTATTGGACCCGCTGCGGTGTTCGCCTATGCTGACACCCGTTGTCGAAAGCGTCCACTTCTTGTTCTTCTGGGATTCTTGCCACTCGTAACATGGGGGATTTTCTCCCTTGTCTATTATGGTTTTTTCCTGCCCAATACTGCATACGCAAAATTGGGGACCGGGATCTCTCGCAGTATCCTATTAGACAATGGTTTGAACTACTTCAGGAACCAGTGGCATTCTGACTGCTTAAGTCTTTTAGCCATTTTCCTTGGTGTATTTACTCCCATAGTCTTACGTCGATGGAGATACGCTACCTTCAGTTTGGGCATCCTTCTATACTTATCCTATATCCTCATGATTGGCGGCGACTTCATGCTGGGTCGCTTTTTTGCAACACCGCTATTTTTAGCGGTGACGATACTCGGATGCATGGAATTGAAATTGAACTTTTTAACAGTTTGTATTGGAATTGCTGGCGCAGGTTTGCTTGGATTTACAGCCCCCAATCCTGCTCTGTTTACCGGGAAGGACTATGGTGCAAAACCCCTAAAATTCAAAGCAAGACCAACGGGTGGTGTGGGAGATGAACGACATTTCTACTACCAGGGATGCGGACTTCGCCAATATGAAACGGGCAAAATCATGCCACGTCATGAATGGTTTACCTATATTGGCAGGCTTTTTAAGGATTCTCCGGGCATTCAACGAATCGGTGCTGCTGGCATGATCGGTCTCGGGGCAGGACCCCGTAACTACCTTATCGATGTTTTTGCAATCACGGATCCGCTGTTAGCACGACTCCCTGTGGCAGGAACGTTCTTTCGGATTGGACATTTCCGACGCAATATTCCTGCCGGTTACATCGCAAGTATTAAAACTGGTGAAGATCGTTTTCTCGACCACAAGCTTGGGGAATATTACCGGCATCTGTCTCGAGTTATTCGTGGGCCATTGTTTTCAAGCGAACGATGGCGCTCAATCTGGCTACTAAATACCGGGCAACTTTCCAACTTAATTGACATGGCCTACTATCGTCAGCACTCGCTACCCGAATTGTCTATTTCCGAACTCGAGGCCATAAAGCAAACAGGAGCTGATCGCAGATGGCTTGACATAATCAAGATCTCTCCGTCTCAAGGTCTTAGGGTGCATCTATGTGGAGAATGGCACTTTCCAACCCTCGACGTGTCTATAGACCCGGGAATTACATACCTGTTTCGCTTCCTAAAAGGGGGAACATTGTTAGGTGAAACACTTTTTACTTCCCCGGCTAAAAAAAAACAATTTTTAGTCAGAACTGGTATCGAAGTGCCTGATCATGTAGCGGAATTGGGGTATGACGAAATTCATGTCTCTGTCAGAGAAAAGGGGGAATACGTTATTGGGCACCTTATAGGTGTCAATGTTCCGTGATGTGTAATTTGGGTCAGCTTGCGGATCGAAAAGCAGAACTGATCTTCCCCCAGAAAAACGGACAGTAATTTAAGGGGCAGACATAGCCTCCTCAAATGCCATTGGATTCTGGTAGTTTAACAAAGAATGCCTGCCCCCGCGCTATTTTAGTGAAGCGCAGCAGGCAGTGAACCGTAAATAATAAAGGGGTCAGCGCCCTTTAATATTGAACTGATAATAATAAAGGGGTGAGCGCCCTTTAATATTGAACTGATGGCGGCTAAGATAATGCCCTGCAGTACTTGTACCCTGCCTTATATTCCTTTATCCGTGCCTCAGTAAAATAACCCATTATGGAAAAAAGATGAAAATTGCTCCTTGTAACGTCATGGGTTACATGGTATATTGCAAATATGATTAAATCCTTCAAACATAAGGGACTGGAAAAATACTTTCATAACAATGATAAAAGCAAAATTAATCCAGACCACGCTGTTAAACTCGCCCGTATTCTGGATCGCCTTGACGCTTCAGTTTCTGCCAATGATATGAATTTACCAGGATATAAACTGCACCGGCTGACGGGCAGGGAAAAGGGCACCTGGTCGGTATGGGTAAGCGGTAACCGGCGCGTGACTTTTCAGTTTGAAGGAACAGATGCAATCTTAGTGGATTACAGGGACTATCATTAAATCCTTGAAAGGAGTAACCAGTATGATCTCGAAACGAAAACCTACTCATCCCGGTGAAGTGCTGAGGGAAGATGTTATAAAGCCTCTGGGCATGACCATAACCGAGGCGGCAAAACGCTTGGGGGTGACACGGAAGACTCTGTCAACTCTTCTTAACTGCAGAGCATCATTAAGTCCGGAGATGGCGGTAAAAATAGGTAAAGCAACCGGCACCACATCTGAGAGCTGGCTCTATATGCAGGCAAAACTCGATCTCTGGCTCGCAGAACAAAAAGCCACAAAAGTCGGGGAATTAAGGCATGCCGTCGCTTAGCCCGACTCGCAAATACAGTGGATAAAGGGGTCAGGGAGGGAATTGGGGTCACATCTTCATATGTCATTTTCTGCTTAACAGCTTTAACGCCGCAAACTTTCTTTACCGTTATGACACGACCGCTTCGAATCGACTGTCCAGAAAACATAGCTTATGTCCTGTTGCAAGGCAATTGACAGCGGGATAAGAGCCGCGAGGATGAGAGGCTGCTACAGTTCCCGCAGCGCGACCGATACCGGGAGCCGGGCAGCGCGGATGGATGGTGCTATCCCGCCGATGAAGCCCATAAACAGTGCGAACACAATGCCCTCTATAAGCAGGTCGGGAGTTATCTGGAAGGCAAAGGCCACGTTGGAGAAGGTCTGCCAGTTAATGGTTGAGGTGGTATAGCCGTTGATGGGAAAGACGAGGATGCAGCCGAAGATGCCGCCGATGAGCGCGATGAACATGGACTCGCAGATAAAAGATGCTATGATGCTGCCCTCGGTAAACCCCAGCGCGCGCATGGTGGCGATTTCCCGCACCCGTGCCGAAATAGCCGAGTACATGGTGTTAAGCGCGCCGAACACCGCACCAATGCCCATGACCACGGCCACCAGAAATCCGAGCACGCGGATAACGGTGGTCACCATCTGCGACTGGCGCTCGTAGTATTCAGTCTCCCGCTCCGCCTGCACGGTAAGCCGGGGATCATTGGTGAGCGCGTCTTTAAACTCTTTCAGCGCAGAAAAAGAAGAGAGTCGCACGGTCACCGATTGACACATGGACGAGGGTCGCTTGTAGGTCTGGTTCAGGAGCACCCCATCACACCATATTTCAGAATCAAAGGCGCTCCCTCCCGCATCCATGATGCCCACCACGGTCCATTTCTGCCCGCCGAAACGCGGCTGTGCGCCAAGCTCAAAACCGCGGTAAATGCTGGGGATGTTTTTCCCCACAATCAACTCGGGAAGGCCCGGCTTAAAGCAGCGGCCGCGATGCAATTTGACTGATTTGCGTATTTCAAAGGTGAGCGGTGAAATGCCGCGCACCTGCACCAGGGCGTCGGCATTGGTGCTGCGCTGGGCAAAAGAGGCGATGACGATGACCTCGGGGCTCACCAGCGGGTTGCCGTTTTTGTCTCGCGCGATTCCGGGCGCATCACTGATCACTTTCACCTGGGGAAGGGTAATAACGCTTTCCATCTCCGAGGAAGAGCCGCCGCGCCGCACCATGGCGTTCATGGGCGATCCCGAAGATACCAGCGCTACTTCAAAGCCCCGGGCCATGGAAAGCGTGGCGACAAAAACTGCCACAACGCCCGCGATGCCAAGCACTGCTACCGCGTTAGAGGACCAGCGGATGATGATGCTGCGAATATTATAAATTAAGGGTATGGCCATTGGTAAAAACTGTTCACCGCAGAGCTTGCGGAGAACGCTGAGGAATTGCTGCTTCAGGTTTATTATTTCTTTTTTGCGACGGGTTTTTTTAAAAAATATTGCTCTGCGCACTCAGCCATTCGGCCCCGAGCTCATGGCCGAGGGGCGCGCTCAGCGGTGAAATATTACACCCTGCGCAGGGCTTCGACGATCCGCAGCCGCATGGCAAACAGCGCCGGCATCAGGCCGGAGAGCATGCCTATGAGGATTCCGAGCCCTAAACCCATGATCATATTCTGCGGCGCAAGATAGAATATGGGGAGCAGCCCTCCAGTCGGGTCACCGGTCAGGGTGTAGAGCTTGCCCACAATCACGCCGATACCGCCGCCCACCAGACCGACGGTGAGCGCCTCCGCCATGACCAGCAGCAGCACCTTGGTGTCAGAATAGCCGATTGTCTTCAGGGTCGCCAGCTCCCCGACGCGCTCCCGCACTGACATGGACATGGTGCTTCCGGTAACGAGCAGCAGGGTAAAAAACACCACCCCGCCGATTGAGAGCATGATGAGCTTGATGTTTCCGATCTGCTTAACAAAGTCAGAGGCAAAGGATTTTTCCGTGTCTGTTTTAGTTTCATAGGCTGAGTTGGCAAAGCGCTTGTCAATGGCAGCCAGCACCTCTGCGGCTTTTTCTATCTTGTCCACCTTCACCATGTACCAGCCGACCGTGCCCTTGCCGAACTCGGGCAGCCGGCGCTCATCAAGGTAGTCGTAGCGGAACCAGAACTGGGTCAGGTCATCATCGCCGCGGGTGCCTTCATAGGTGCCGCGAATATTAAATTCCCAGGTGCCGGGCCAGATGGTCCCCCGCAGCGGCACCCGGTCGCCGACTTTCCAGCCGAAGCGTTTCAGGGTGCTCGGGCCGACAATGCAGCCCTCCCTGTCTTTTGTAAATGCCTCCCAGTACTTAGGGGCAACCTTGTATTCAGAATACATGCCGCGGAAGGTTTTAAGATCAATGGCAAGCTGCGGGAAGAAATTCTTCTCGCTTTGATAGATGCCGCCAAACCATACGGCGTAGGTCACATGCTTGACATTGGGAATCTGCGCAAGGCGCTCTTTATAAGAAAAGGGCAGGGGCGAAATGAGAGAGGTTTTGTTAATCACCACCAGGCGGTCGGCGCCGGCCACTTCAACGCCCTGGTTAAATGACCGCTCAATGGTCGCCAGGATGCAGTAGAGAAACAGCGCGATGGTGAACGACCCGATGGTCATGGTGATGCGGACTTTTTTCCGCAGAAGGTTGGCAAGCAAAAAGGGTAAAAACTTCATCGGCTATGTGCCTGCTTTCTGTCCTTCAATGAGCACCCCCTTGTCCAGATGCAGCGACACCTGCGCCCGCTCTGCGGCGCGGGGATCGTGGGTGACCATGAGAATGGTCTTGCCGAAGTCTTTGACCAGCCGCTCAAGAAGGTTCAGTATGTCATCGGCGCTGTGGCGGTCAAGGTCTCCGGTCGGCTCATCACAGAGCAGAAACGTGGGGTCGGACACAATGGCCCGGGCAATGGCCACGCGCTGCTCCTGGCCGCCCGAGAGCTGTCGCGGGTAGTGGTGCATGCGGTCCGCGAGCCCCACCACCGCCAGCGCCGCCTCAACGTGTGTGCGCCGGTCGGATTTGGAGAGACTGGTGAGCAGCAGCGGTATCTCAACATTCTGGAACCCGGTCAGCACCGGGATCAGGTTATACATCTGAAAGATAAAACCCACGTGGCGAGCGCGCCATGCAGTCAGCTTGCTGCCTGACATGTGGCTGATCTCATCGCCGGCCACGGTAATGCTGCCCGAGGACGGCAGGTCAAGGCCGCCGAGCAGGTTAAGAAGCGTGGTTTTGCCCGAGCCGCTCGGGCCCATGAACGCGACGAACTCTCCCTCGTCGACATCAAGGTTCAGTCCCTGCAGGACGTGGATTTCCTCGCTTCCGCGCTGATATTTTTTGTCAAGATTGCGCACCTGGATAAGGGCGTTCTCGCGGGTATTGCCATTAACTGAAACCATATCCATCTCACCGTTAAGGAATTGCGGAATTCAGGAGTTTTGAAAAAAGAATTTTTATGTATTACTTTTCCCGCACAACTTCGCAACGCCACGACTCACGAACTCATTTATTTTACTTCCGCGCGCTGGCCATCCCGCAGGGTTTCCTGAGAGCTGATTACCACCGTGTCTCCGGCTTTCACGCCGCTTAAGACTTCAACGTCGCCGCCGCGCTGCGGCCCTGTTTTTACTGCGCGCTGCTCGATCCGGCTGTTGACCACCGCAAACACCATCTGCTTGCCGTCCGCTTCCCGCAGCGCTTCTTTGGGTATAATCGCCTGAGCGCCGGTTGCCGGGGTCGCTGATTCGCTGCTTAAAAAGGATACCTTGACACCCATATCAGGCAGTATGCGGGGATCGAGCTGGTCAAAAGCAATGCGTACTTTGACGGTTGCCTTCTGCCGGTCTGCCGTGGGAATGGTGGTGCGCACGCTGGCAGGGATATGCCAGTCGGGATAGGCATCAAGCACTGCATCGATTTTCTGGCCGGCGGTTACCTTGGCAATGTAGGATTCATTTACGTCAACTTCAATTTCCAGGGAATCCATGTCAACAATGGTCGCGATACCGGTCCTGGTGAAGCCGCCGCCGGCTGAGATCGGTGACACCATCTCCCCAACTTGAGCGTCCTTGGATACCACGATGCCGGGAAACGGCGCCCGTACGGTGCAGTTGTCCAGATCCTGCCGTGCAACTTCCATCTGGGCCTGAGCTGACTGGACCTGTTCCAGTGACAGCTTGCGCCGCGCGCCAAGCGCATCGGCAGCGGCCTGGCTGTGGTCAAGATTCTCCTTGCTTGCGACCTTTTCCTGGTGCAGGTTTTTCACGCGCCTGAGCGTGCGCATTGCATCAACCTCATTAACCTCGAGCTCTTTTACTCCTGCGCGTGCTACCTTTAGGGCCGCCTCGGCCGCCGCAAACCGGACTTTTGCGTCTGCATCGTCAAGATACGCGAGCACCTGGTCTTCCTTTACGTGCATCCCCTCTTCGACCAGCATTTCCCGCACCCGGGCGGTAATTTTTGCCGCCACCGTGGAGCGGCGCCGCGGGGTCACATACCCGCTGGCGTTCAGCACCACCGCTCCTTTGCTTTCTGCTGCAGGCCGTGCGATAGCTACCTCGACCGTTACTTTTTTGTTTTTAACGGCGATGCTGATGAGCACAATCATAATGAGCAGGGCAACCACCGCGGCAATGATCAAGCGCGGCCGCTTGCCTCCCTTTATGGTGCGGGCACCCGCGTCAATACGCAGGGATGCAAGGTCAGGCATCTTCCCGCCTTTCGGATCATTCATGTTATTTTCCTCCGGATATATAAATATTTATTCATAGCATAAAAAAGATATTAAAAAAACTCCTATCCCAGAGGGATATTTTTATCAGGATTGTGCTGCTATTATGCTGAAGATGCTGTAAAAATGCAGTTACGTTTGGGGGATTGCTGCAAAACTATAAAAGAATATGCGGCTTACCCGGGGTGTGTTTTGTCTCAACAGGCCTCAATAATGTTTGTTTATGTTTAACACATATACAAGCAATTCGGGGCAAAAAAATAACCGGGGACAAAATAAAAATTGCTAAGCCAGTTGATTTTGTAAAATTTGAATGTATACTATAAATAGATAATGAATGTTTGATAAATTAAGAAAGGAGGGGCATATGAACATAGAACTTTCAAAAGAAGATTTGATGTTAATTGATATGCTACTCACCAAGGCAGAAGGCGTCACACGGGTCGAAATTCACCATTGCAAGCATCGTGAGTACAAGGATTTTCTTGAGAAACGTGAGCAGCACATAAGAGACCTTCTGGCGCGGATAAAGAACACACTGTCTGCGGTAAAGTAGTAATTGAAAAGCATAACAATAAAAACACATAGCCAGTAATGCAAAGGGACGTTTTGTCATAAGCGTCCCTTTGGTTTCTTTTTTACTATATCTATATCAGTCAGCACCTGCTCAATAAAAAAAGCCCCCGCCCCATTACGGGACGAGGGCTTTTGCTTGCTGTAATTAGAAGCCAGCCAAGGTTGCTTACACTTCTGGTATTCTCATGCTGTAGAACGAGCGCCACACGAAAACAAGCCCGATGATAAAAAGTGGAATTGAAAAAAACGGCGCGTAATTCATGCCGCCTGTTTCCCTGGCATGTACCGCCATTTCAATGGCGATTTCAGTCGCCAGCAGGCCGAACAGCGTTGAGAACTTGATAATGGGGTTCAGGGATACTGATGAGGTATCCTTGAAAGGATCACCCACGGTGTCGCCGATGACGGTCGCGGCATGCAACTCCGTGCCCTTATCCTTCAGGTCCACCTCGACCACCTTTTTCGCGTTGTCCCAGGAGCCGCCGGCATTGGCCATGTAAATTGCCTGGAACAGACCAAAGCAGGCGATGGAGATCAGATAGGCCACAAAGAAGTTGGGGTTGAGCAGGGCGAAGGCCAGCGTAATGGAGATGAGCGCGATGAAGATGTTCCACATGCCGGTCTGCGCGTACTGGGTGCAGATCTTTACCACCGTCTTGGAATCCTCGATATCAGCTTCCTTCTTGTCCAGGTTCATGTTCTTTTTAATGAACTCGACCGCTCGGTACGCGCCGGTGGTGACCGCCTGCATGGAAGCGCCGCAGAACCAGTAGACAATGGCGCCGCCGCAGATCAGGCCGAGAATAATTGGCGCGTCGGTCAGCTGCACCTGAAGCATGTTTTTGCTCTGGAGCAGCAGGATGATCGAGAAAATAAGGGTCGTTGCGCCGACCACCGCGGTGCCGATGAGCACCGGCTTGGCCGTGGCTTTAAAGGTGTTGCCGGCTCCGTCGTTTGATTCAAGGTAGAATTTGCCCATCTCAAAATCAGGGTCAAAACCGAAGTCCCTCTTTATTTCCTGCTTAATGCCCGGGATGCTCTCGATCTGCGACAACTCAAAGATGGACTGGGCATTGTCAGTTACCGGACCATAGCTGTCCACCGCAATAGTGACCGGGCCCATGCAGAGAAACCCGTAGGCAACCAGGCCAAAGGCAAAGATCGACGGATAGTTGATGACCTCGACCGGTATAAGAAGGCTGATGAAATACGCGACGCTCATGAGACCGGTAATCAGCAGGCCGATCCAGAAGGCGCTGAAGTTGCCGGCAACGATACCGGACAGTATGGTAAGCGATGCGCCGCCCTCGCGTGATGCGGTCACAATCTCACGCACGTGCTTGGACTTGGAACTGGTGAAAATCTTGGTGAACTCGGGGATGAGCACCGCAGCCAGGGTTCCGCAGCCAATGATCATGGCGAGCTGCCACCAGACATTGGGCATCGGGGTAAGCACGCCGTTTTTAATCACCTCAAGGTCGCTGATCAAGAGGTAGCTCATAAGAAACGAAGTGCTGATGCAGAGCGTGGCGGCAATCCAGATCAGCCGCATGAGGGGCTCTTCAAAATCGAATTCTTTTTTACCTTTATACTTGGCGGAAGAGATGGCTTGATTGACAAAATAAGAAATTCCGGAGCAGAAGTCCATGAGAAACCGCATGGCAAAAATCCACACGATAAGTTTTCCCTGAATGGCTTCCTTGATCGTGCTGTCCGGGCTCATAACCGCCAGGGTGATGAAGGTAATGAGCGCAACACCGGTGACGCCATAGGTCTCAAATCCGTCCGCTGTGGGGCCGACGCTGTCGCCCGCGTTGTCGCCGGTACAGTCAGCGATAACCCCGGGATTGCGGGGGTCATCTTCCTTGACCTTGAAGACGATCTTCATGAGGTCGGAGCCAATGTCGGCAATTTTTGTGAAGATACCGCCGGCGATACGCAGCGCTGATGCGGCCAGTGACTCGCCAATGGCAAAACCCAGGAAGCAATAGCCGACGATGTTGCGAGGTACCCAGAGCAGAATGATAACCATCATGATAAGCTCAAGGGAGATGAGGAACAGCCCGACGCTCATACCGGCGCGAAGCGGTATATTCACCACGTCCCAGGGCTCGCCCGCCAGTGACGCAAAGGCGGTGCGGGAGTTGGCATAGGTGTTTACGCGGATGCCATACCAGGCCACGCAGTAGGACCCGGCGATGCCGACTATGGAGAAGAACAGGACCAGCAGCAGCGTGCCAACCGTCTCGCCCTTCAGGGCCAGAAAATAGAAGGACATGGCAACGGCGATGAACAGGAACAGATAGATAAGGAATTTGCCCTGCTGAATCAGGTAGGTGCGGCAGGTCTGAAAGATGATTTCAGCGACCTTGAGCGTCGACTCATGAGCGCGTATTTTTTTGATCTGGGAGCGCAGATACAAACTGATACCAAGCGTTCCGGCGATGACGCAGGCGCCGTAGAACAGCAGGTCCCATGGCTTTATGCCGCCCAGCAGCGTATAGGGAGCGCCCTTGTGCAGATCAGGTATCGCCAGATCCGCTTCGCTGGCAAACGCTGCCAGCGGGATGAGCAAATAGGCAACCCCAGCCAGTAAATAAGCGATAATTTTGTTTTCGATAAAATAGTGCTTCAGTTTTTTAAGGTTCATTTCGGTAACTCCTTTCGCGAAGAGTTGTAAATTGAATATTTCCTGCGTGAGCATTCTCATCCACAGGTATCCGTATTATATATTTGCACCCCTTATGCAAACTGTAGATATTCTTATACTGCCCCCTGATGCGTATAAGCTATTTGCGCTATTTATGAGTATGCGACTGCTCCCTTTTTTGCAACTGCTCCCTTTTTTGCAACTGCTCCCTTTTTTATATACAGCCTTCTGCGCTGAGTTAAATCCAATGCAATGTATTTGGCGCGGTAGTAACGCTCGAAGCTATGGATTCGAGGATTGTGGCAGGGAGTTAAGCCATGTAAATAAGATGGGAAAATTAATATAATGTAAGGCCTTCCCGGTACCTGTTTAATTTTAAAGTCTGGAAATAATACGGTAAAGATATTCGTGCGTCAAGTAAAAAGAATAGAAAGAGATGGCAGGGGTAAACACTTCCCGGGGCGCAAAGCAGATAATAACATCTTATAATGACTTGCATTATTGTGCTTTTGCGGAATGCACCAATATAGTCGGCTCCGTCATCGGTGGCGATTATCCACGCTATCAGCGGAGATGAATTAAAGAGAAAATCTTTGTAAATGGCAGAGAGCATGTGATTTAATAATTTTAAAATTTTATTATCCCGGGAAAGCGCGGAATTTCAGTATAAAAATTTAAAAATATCTCTTGTAATAAAATTTTAGTTCAATAATATTGGCACTCTTAGTAAAAGAGTGCTAATATAACCTGGTCAGAATTTTCATTTCACGGTAGAAGGAGGTGCATAAAGACATTCCGGTTTTATTTTTGTTCATTAGCGCATTAATTTAAACCAGTGCGAAGATTTGAAAATTTATTTTCATTTCTATAAGGCAGTCAACAATTAATAACAAGGTAAGGAGGACACGAGGTATGAAGATCAGGCCGTTACAAGACAGAATAATCGTAAAGAGGGTCGAAGAAGAGGAAAAGACCAAGGGAGGGATCATAATTCCTGACAGCGCGAAAGAAAAGCCCATAGAAGGGCAGGTAATCGCGGTGGGGCCGGGCAAAGTGATGGAGAACGGGACCAAGACAGCGCCGGATGTGAAGGCCGGAGACCGGGTGCTGTTCGGCAAATACGCGGGAACGGAAGTAAAGATA
>Ga0172368_10004716_pt1 | contig 15646 bp, 10 predicted proteins | sample Lak11m_FD_114540 | JGI IMG/M metagenome (GOLD analysis project Ga0172368, IMG submission 114540) | Freshwater microbial communities from Kabuno Bay, South-Kivu, Congo - kab_022012_11m | ecosystem: Environmental > Aquatic > Freshwater > Lake | place: Democratic Republic of the Congo: South-Kivu...
AAGCACAAAGTTTGTGCTTAGACAAGAAGGGACGAAGGCGTTCGCAAGAACGCCTTCTTTATTTATTAACCCCTTTTACGAAGTTGAAAAAGGGTGAAAAACAAGGGCGTTTTATGCTAACTAAAAGGCATAAAACGCTTTTTTATTTATATAGTTTAAAAACGGGTGAAATATATGGAAAATCTTGTGTTTGAAGAACAAATAAAGGCGCTATCAAAGATAAGCAAGGCAATAGTTTCTGACTTATATCTGGAAGATATTTTACGTCTTATAGTTACAGTAACGGCAGAATTAATGGGTTCGAGTATTTGTTCTTTATTGTTGGTGGATGAGGCTAAAAATGAGCTTGTTATCAGGGCTACGCAAAGCATGAGCGAAGCCTATAATAATAAGCTTCCTTTAAAAATTGGTGAAGGCATAGCCGGCAAGGCAGTAAAAGAGAACAAGCCCATATCCGTAAAGGATGTTACGAAGGAAAAAGAGTATAAGCATAAAGATATAGCAAAAAAAGAAGGTTTGAAATCGCTTTTATGCGTGCCTCTTGTAGTAAAAGGCAAGGTAATAGGCGCTATTAATTGTTATACGTCTAAAACTCATACCTTTACAGAAACAGAGATTAATATCTTGAGTTCCATAGCGAATCAGGCCGCGGTTGCTATTGAAAATACAGAATTGATAGTAAAAAGCAGGGTTATACAGGAAGAACTTGAAACACGCAAAAGAATAGAGCGCGCAAAAGGCATTTTAATGAAGGAAGAGGGCCTGACCGAGGAACAGGCTTACCTGAAAATACGTAAATACAGCATGGATAACCGTAAAACAATGCGCGAAATAGCAGAGGCAATAATTTTATCTGCGGATATTAAAAAATAAACAAAAAGGAGGAAAAGGTAATGAATTTATTAAGGCCAAATGCAAACGATGCGACAAGGACGTTTAATCGTTCCAAAAGTGTTGTACCTGGTTCTGGAATGTGTTCCAGATGTATAGACGGCTGCAAGGGCAACTGTGAGGTATTTAAATCTTCTTTTAGAAGCAGGGAGGTTATTTACCCGGGTCCATTCGGCGATGTTACTGCCGGCGCAGATAAAGATTACCCCGTAGATTATTCGCATTTGAATATTCAAGGATACGCCCTTGGCGCGAAAGGTCTGCCAAAAGGCATTGAAGGTAACCCTGACAATACAAAATTTCCTGATGTAAATACAGAGGTGGAATACGGTTGGAGTTCAAAGGTTAAAATGACAGTGCCTATGTTTACAGGCGCTTTAGGTTCTACTGAAATAGCCAGAAAAAACTGGGAACATTTTGCAATTGGCGCCGCCATATCGGGCATTACTCTTGTGTGTGGAGAGAATGTTTGCGGTATTGACCCTGGCCTTGAACTTGACAGTAAGGGTAAAATCAAAAATTCTCCGGATATGGACCGTCGTATAGAAGTGTATAAAAAATTACACAATGGTTACGGCGAAATCCTAGTGCAGATGAATGTAGAAGATACGCGTTTAGGCGTGGCTGAATATATAAGGAAAAAACATAACCTTGAGTCAATTGAATTGAAATGGGGTCAAGGAGCCAAGTGTATAGGCGGAGAAATAAAAGTAAAAAGTCTTGATAGAGCCCTCGAGCTTAAAAAACGCGGATATATAGTTACGCCTGATCCTACTTCAGATATTGTGCAGCAGGCATTTAAGGATGGAGCAATAAAGGAATTTGAACGTCATTCTCGTCTTGGTTTTGTTTCTGAGGAAGGTTTTTTAGCAGAAGTAAAACGTTTAAAAGGGCTTGGTTTCAAAAGAGTTACGCTGAAGACAGGCGCCTATTCAATGCGTGAACTTGCAATGGCTATAAGATATTCATCTATGGCTAATATAGATCTTTTGACCATTGACGGCGCGCCGGGCGGCACAGGCATGAGCCCTTGGAGGATGATGGAAGAATGGGGCATTCCAACTTTTTATTTAGAGGCTCTTACTTATGAATTTTGTGAAAAATTAGCAAAGAAGGGTATGAGGATTCCGGACATAGCTATAGCCGGCGGTTTTTCCAGCGAGGATCATATTTTTAAAGTTTTGGCAATGGGATCGCCTTATGTGAAGGCCGTATGTATGGGCAGGGCCCTTATGATACCAGGTATGGTTGGAAAGAATATCGGCAATTGGATAAAAGAAGGCGCTTTGCCGCCAACGGTTTCAGAATTCGGCAAGACCGAAAAAGAAATTTTTGTTTGCTGGGAAGACCTGGCTAAAAAATACGGCAAGGATATGAAAGATATACCTCTTGGCGCATTGGGTATATATTCTTTTGTTCAAAAGATCAAAGTCGGTTTACAGCAATTAATGGCAGGAAGCAGAAATTTCAATATTTCGTCTATTTCTAGGTCAGATCTTATGGCTTTAACAGAAGATGCGTCTAAGATTTCAGGCATACCATATGTAATGGATGCCTATCGCGACGAGGCAGAGGCAATTCTTAACGGAAAAGAAATATTAAAGGCAAGAAATAGTTTAAGAGATAAAAAGTTTGCCCAGGTTTAAAGGTAGTCCCTCGTCCTGAGCCGCCGTGTTGCGGCGAGGGACTCGGGACGAATTTTCAGCCCAAAAGATTCTACTGGAAAATTCGGAGGGTAGTCATGGAAAAAAAAGGATTATGCATGACTTGTATAAAATTTAAAGAATGTATTTTTCCTAAGAAATTTCCTGTATGGGAATGTGATGAATTCAGGAACAGCAAATCTAAGGCAAAATGCAGCCACAAAAGATAATATATTAGGCATTGACATATTCTAAAAAAGTAGTATACTATTAACAACATTAGGGGCACATAGCTATGTGCCCCTAATGTAAAAACAAGGGCGTTTAGTGAGCCGGATTATCGGTGCTAAACGCTATTTTTGTGTATAGTTTATATAGGAAAGGCTATGGCTAAATATATATTTACAACAGGCGGGGTAATATCAAGTTTAGGCAAGGGGATAACCTCTTCTTCTATAGGGAAGATTCTGGAATCGCGCGGGTTAAAGGTCAGCCTTATGAAATTTGACCCATATATAAACGTAGACCCGGGCACCATGAATCCGTATCAGCACGGCGAGGTATATGTTACAGACGACGGCGCGGAGACAGACTTGGACCTTGGCCATTATGAACGTTTTACCAATGCAAAGCTGACAAAATTTAATAATGTAACCACCGGCTTGGTTTATAATGCTGTAATTTCTAAAGAGCGCAGGGGTGATTATTTAGGTAAGACTATACAGGTAATACCACATATTACAAATGAGATAAAAGAAAGAATAAAAAGGGTTGCAGAGGTTTCTGGCGCTGATGTTGTTTTGGTTGAGATAGGCGGTACAGTAGGCGATATTGAAAGCCTACCATTTTTAGAGGCTGCGAGGCAGTTTGGTTTTGATGTTGGCAGGGATAATGTGTTATATGTCCATGTAACGCTTGTTCCTTATATTAAGTGCGCAGAGGAAATAAAAACAAAACCTACTCAGCATTCAGTAGGCACATTGCGTGAGATAGGTATACAGCCTGATATATTGATTTGCCGTACTGAAAAACCTTTGTCAAGTGAACTTAAAGAAAAGATTTCATTATTTTGTAATGTGCAAAAAGAAGCGGTTATTGAAGCTCGTGATGTCGAATCTATATATCAGGTGCCAATAGTATTTAAAAACCAGATTTTAGACGAGATAATACTCAGCCATTTTAAATTAATATGTAAGTTTTCGGATTTAAAGGAATGGGAAAAAAAGGTAGTGGAGCCGGCTATCAATCCCGATAAAAAAGTTACCATAGCGTTTGTAGGAAAATATATAACCTTGCAGGACGCGTATAAATCAGTTTATGAGTCTTTGATTCATGCCGGAATTTACAATAATGCAAAGGTAGAGATAAAAAAGATTGATTCAGAGGATATACAGAAATGCGGCCCTGAAAAATTTTTAAAAGATGTCTCGGGAGTGCTTGTGCCGGGCGGTTTTGGTTACCGCGGCATCGAAGGCAAAATAAGGGCTATTAAGTTTGCCAGGGAGAATAAGATTCCTTTTCTTGGATTGTGCCTTGGCATGCAGTGCGCAGTAATTGAATTTTCAAGAAATGTCTGCGGCTTGAAAGAAGCCAATTCCACCGAGTTTAAGGCAAAAACAAAATATCCTGTTATAAGTTTACTCCAAGAGCAAAGGCATGTAAAAGATTTAGGCGGCACAATGCGGCTAGGCGCTTATTCGTGCAAGGTGAAGAAAAATTCTCTAGCATATAAAGTTTACGGCAAGGTATTAATTTCAGAACGGCATAGGCATAGATACGAATTCAATAACAAGTACAAAAAATTACTGAAAAAAAATGGCTTAGTTTTTTCAGGCACGTATACTAAAAAGAACCTTATTGAAATGATAGAACTTAAAAATCACCCATATTTTATAGCAGTGCAGTTCCACCCGGAATTTAAGTCTAAGCCGGATAAGGCCCATCCTTTATTCAGAGAGTTTATTAAAGCAGCGCTCGTCCTTCATTAATTCTATTTACAAACAGCCAATTTTATATTATAATACAAAAAATTATCATAAATAATGTCCTTTCTTTAAAAGTCATAAAATGAAAAAAGTTGGTTTCGATAACGACAAATACCTCAAAGAACAAACATTCGCCATTAATGAAAGGGTTAAAAAGTTTGGCAACAAACTTTATCTTGAATTTGGCGGAAAACTCTGTTTTGATTATCATGCCGCCAGGGTTTTGCCCGGTTATGATCCAAATGTAAAAATCAGGCTGTTGCAATTGTTAAAAGACAAAATAGATATTGTCCTTTGTATTTATGCGGGCGATATTGAAAAGGGACGTGTAAGGGGCGATTTTGGCATAACATACGATGCAGCTACTTTAAAACTGATAGATGATTTAAGAAAATGGGATCTTGCCATATCATCAGTTGTTATTACTAGATTTGCCGGTCAATCAGCAGCGACAACTTTTAAAAATAAATTAGAACGCAGAGGTATTAAAGTATACCTTCATTATCCTATTGAAGACTATCCAACTAACATAAATTTGGTTGTGAGCGACCGCGGTTTTGGCAAAAATGATTATGTAGAAACCAAAAAACCTGTTGTAATTGTAACTGGCCCGGGCCCAAATAGCGGGAAACTTGCCACATGTCTTTCGCAATTATATCAAGAACACATAAGAGGCATAGATGCCGGCTATGCAAAATTTGAAACTTTTCCCATATGGAACATACCCCTTAAACACCCGGTAAACGTTGCATATGAAGCGGCAACTGCGGATATAATGGATTTTAATCTTGTTGATCCGTTTCATCTTTCAGCATACAACGAAACAGCAATAAATTATAATCGTGATGTGGAGAGTTTTCCTATATTAAAGATGATATTAGCCAGGATAAGCACTGGGAAATCAAAAATGCCAATGTATAATTCTCCGACGGATATGGGTGTAAATCGTGCAGGTTTCGGAATAGTGGATGATTATGTTGTTCAAGAAGCTGCAAAGCAGGAACTCATAAGGAGATATTTTAGATATAATGCAGAATATGTTTTGGGCGTAGAGAAAAAAGAGGTTGTAGATAGAGCAGCTTCTTTAATGAAAGAACTAAGTGTTAATTTGACAGATAGAAAAGTTGTAGAAATTGCCAGAAAAACAGCCGAAACTGTTGAATCTCAAGGCAAGGGTAATGCCGGCATATTCTGCGGCGCGGCAATAGAGATACAGGATGGAAGAATAATAACAGGTAAAAATTCGAAACTTATGCACGCATCTTCAAGCCTAATTTTAAATGCGCTTAAGGTGCTTGCCAATATCCCGGATGAAATACTTTTGTTATCTCCGCAGATAATAGATCAGATATCAAAATTAAAGCAGGGTATTCTTAGGGAAGAATCTGAAAGTTTAGATCTGGAGGAGACATTAATGGCCCTTTCTATAAGCGCTATTACAAATCATACTGCAGAGTTGGCAATGAAAAGGCTTTCAGAGCTTAAGGGGTGCGAAGTTCATATGACTCATATTCCTACTCCTGGTGATGAGGTAGGATTAAAGCGTTTAGGGGTGAACCTTACCACTGACGGAAAATTTTCTTCCCACAATTTATTTGTAGAATGATTATTAAAAATATGCAGGCTATGCTTGTTTTAGAAGACGGTAAAACTTTTAAGGGAAAATCTTTTGGCGCTGTTGGCGAAAGATATGGCGAAGTAGTTTTTAATACTTCGATGGCCGGTTATCAGGAAATTATCACCGATCCATCCTATAAGGGCCAGATTGTTGCCATGACATACCCTTTAATAGGCAATTATGGCGTGAATGAAGAGGATGTTGAATCGAGAAAACTGTGGCTTGAAGGATTTGTTGTAAAAGAATTGAGTTCTGTACGTTCTAATTGGCGTTCAACGGCCAGTTTAGATGATTATCTGAAGAAAAATAATATCGTGGGCATACAGGATATAGATACGCGTTCTTTAACCAGGCATTTGCGTGTGCATGGTGCTATGCTTGGCGTTATATCAACAGAAAATTTTGATACAGCATCCCTTGTAAAAAAGACAAAGGTATTACCTCATTTAGTTGGCGTGGATTTGGTTAAAGAAGTAACTTGTGAAAAGGCATACGATTGGAATAAAAGGGGTAAGTATAAAGTTGTTGTTTTAGATTGCGGCGTCAAATATAACATATTACGTAATCTACATGATGTAGGTTGTAAAGTTAAGGTTGTTCCCGCAAAAACGTCCGCAGCAGAAATCATTAAATTTAAACCCGATGGCATTCTTTTATCTAATGGCCCAGGCGATCCAGCTGCGGTAACATATGTAATAGAAACTGTCAGACAGTTAATTGGTAAAATTCCAATAATGGGTGTTTGTTTTGGCCATCAGATGTTAGGTTTGGCTTTGGGCGCGAAAACATATAAATTAAAATTTGGGCATCACGGCGGTAACCATCCAGTTAAGGATGTTGCAACCGGCAGGGTTGCAATTACTTCGCAGAACCATGGTTTTAATGTTGATATGAATACCATGCCGACAAAAGATACCGTAATGACATATTTAAATCTATATGATAATACAGCCGAAGGGTTGGAAAATAAAAGATTGAAATTTTTTAGTGTTCAGTATCATCCGGAAGCAGGGCCCGGACCTCATGACGCAAAAAATTTGTTTGAGAAATTTGTAAAATTAATGGAGCGCAATAGGTAATTTAAATTTATGCCAAAACGCACAGACATAAAAAAAATTCTAATAATAGGTTCCGGGCCCATAATTATTGGGCAGGCCTGCGAATTTGATTATTCGGGGACTCAGGCATGCAAGGCCTTAAGGGAAGAGGGTTTTAAAGTGGTGCTGGTTAATTCTAATCCGGCAACTATTATGACAGATCCTGAAACGGCAGATCGTACTTACATAGAGCCTATTACTATAGATATTTTGGAGAAAATAATAGCCAAAGAGCGTCCAGATGCGCTTTTGCCGACTTTGGGCGGACAGACTGGTTTGAATATAAGTATACAATTGGCCGAAAAAGGTATTTTAGATAAATATAAAGTACAAATGATTGGTGCTGATAGAAAGGCAATAAAAAAGGCAGAAGATAGAAAATTATTTAAAAAGGCCATGCAGAAAATAGACCTAGATTTGCCTAGGAGCGGTCTGGCATATGATATAGGCCAGGCAAAGAAGGTTGCTAAAAATATAGGTTTTCCCGTTATAATAAGGCCTTCTTTTACGCTTGGCGGCTCTGGAGGTGGAACTGCTTTAAACATGAAACAATTTGAAGAAATAGCGCAGCGCGGCCTGGACTCTAGTATGATATCGGAGATTTTGATAGAAGAATCGATAATAGGTTGGAAGGAATTTGAATTAGAGGTCATGCGGGATAAAAAAGATAATGTTGTTATAATCTGCTCCATAGAAAATTTTGATCCCATGGGTATTCATACAGGTGATTCGATTACTGTGGCACCTGCACAGACTTTAACTGATAGGGAATATCAGCATATGCGCGATGCTTCTATCGCTTGCATCCGCGAGATTGGAGTTGATACCGGAGGGTCAAATATACAGTTTGCAATAAACCCTGATAATGGCAGGATGGTTATAATAGAGATGAATCCGCGCGTTTCGCGTTCATCTGCTTTAGCGTCGAAGGCAACGGGTTTTCCTATCGCAAAAATAGCGGCAAAATTAGCCGTAGGATATACGCTTGATGAAATACCTAATGATATCACAAAAGAAACGCCTGCTTCGTTTGAACCAACAATAGATTATTGTGTTGTAAAAATACCCCGTTTCGCGTTTGAAAAATTTCCAGCCGCTGATTCAACGTTGACAATACAAATGAAATCCGTAGGCGAAGTTATGGCAATAGGTCGCACTTTTAAAGAAGCGCTTCAAAAAGGGATACGTGGTTTGGAAATCAAGCGTAATGGTTTCGAGGGGATAAAATATAAAAATGATGCGCAACTTCAGGAAAAATTAAAAACTCCAACCGCTGAAAGGCTATTTTATATTTATGAAGCGTTAAAAAATAATTATTCTTTAGATAAATTATACCGGTTAACGAAGATAGATAGATGGTTCTTGCAAAATTTGAAAGATATTGTGGATTTTCAGCCTAAGATTAATGAGTCTAATCTATTGCAAGCAAAAAAGTTTGGTTTTAGTGACAGGCAGATTGCAAAAATTTTAAATACAAACGAAGATAAAGTTCGTGCATTGAGGAAACAAAAAGGCATCGAGGCTGTATATAAGCTAGTTGATACCTGCGCAGCAGAATTTGAAGCTTTTACCCCGTATTATTATTCTACATATGAAGAATCTTTTGAAGATGAAATAAGAAAAGATACTAAGAAGAAAATAATGATATTAGGCGGCGGCCCAAACAGGATAGGGCAAGGCATAGAATTTGATTATTGTTGCGTCCATGCTTCTTTTGCTTTGAAAGAAATTGGTTATGAAACAATAATGGTAAATTCAAATCCTGAGACGGTTTCAACTGATTACGATACGTCCGACAAACTGTATTTTGAACCTCTTACAAAAGAGGATGTTTTGAATATTATAGATAAAGAAAAGCCCGACGGAGTCATAGTGCAGCTGGGTGGCCAGACGCCTTTGAATCTGGCTGTGCCGCTTAGGGATGCCGGCGTTAAAATAGTGGGTACGACTCCCGATGCAATTGATCGAGCAGAAGACAGAAAACGTTTTTCAGAACTCGTTGAAAAATTAAAATTGGTTCAACCTGCGAATGGTACTGCAGTCACGGTAAAAGAGGCTCTGGCTATTGCAAAAAGAATCGGTTATCCTGTATTAGTAAGGCCTTCCTATGTTTTAGGTGGTAGGGCGATGGAAATTGTTTATGATGACAGTTCCCTGGAATACTATATGCAGAATGCGGTTTGGGCTTCACCTGAAAGGCCGGTTTTAGTTGATAAATTCATCGAAGATGCGATTGAGGTTGATGTTGATATGGTTGCTGATGGAGAAACTTTTGTAATAGGCGGCATAATGGAGCATATAGAAGAAGCTGGGGTTCATTCTGGAGACGCAGCAATGGTTTTGCCGCCACATACTCTTTCAAAAGAAACTATAGATAGAATTCGTGAATATACACATGCCCTTGCGCGAGAATTAAATGTCGTAGGTTTAATGAACGTTCAATACGCCGTAAAAAACAGTACCGTTTATATATTAGAGGTAAATCCGCGCGCTTCACGCACTGTACCTTTTGTATCAAAAGCAATAGGTGTGCCATTAGCAAAGTTGGCAGCAAAGGTAATGGCAGGTATTAAATTACAGGATTTGGGATTTACAAAAGAAATTATACCAAAACATATTTCTATTAAAGAATCAGTCCTGCCTTTTGTTAAATTCCCAGGAGTTGATATAACCTTGGGGCCTGAAATGAAATCAACAGGTGAGGTTATGGGTATTGACGCTGAGTTCGGTAAAGCCTATGCAAAAAGCCAGCTTGCCGCCTATCAAAATTTAAAGACAAAAGGTACTGTATTTATCAGCGTAAAAAATCAGGATAAAAAGCCAATAGTGGTTTCAGTTGCAAAAAAACTTAAAAGCTTAGGTTTTAAGATAATTTCTACTCGGGGGACAGCAGTTTTTTTACAGAAAAACAATGTTAACGTAAAAATAATTCAGCGTATAAGCGAAGGCAGTCCAAACCTTTTAGATCTTATAAAGGAAAACAAGATCCAGCTTATTATTAACACGCCTTCCGGAAAATTACCACACCAGGATGAAATAAAGATACGTTCAACAGCAATTGCATTTGGTGTCCCTGTGGTGACAACATTGCCTGGCGCTGATGCATGTGTTTACGGATTAGAAGCTTTGATAAAGAAACAACTTGATGTAAAATCACTTCAGGAATATCATAAAGTTAAATAATTAAAATTATATATTTTTATGGATCTAACCCAACAATATAATATTGATAAAGACAAAATAACGCATAGGGTAGTTGATTCCGAAGTTGTCATACTTAATCTTGAAAGCGGCAACTATTATACAATCAATGAGACAGGCGCTATTATATGGAAGGCATTGGATGATAAGAAATGTTTATCTGAAATATTAGACTTATTAAAAAATGAATATCAATATTCTGCTGATAGGAGTTTTGAGAAGGATGCAGAAGATTTTATAAAATTTCTGGAAAAAGAAAATATTATTAAAAAAATATAACTTTATGCATCTTTAATAATTTTTTAATGTAGCCTTATAAACCTGCCTAATTTTTTCACCTTTCGTGTAAAACATAAAAATACCCTTGGCTTTATAATCTAAAAATAATATATTGGATTTTATGCTTGGCAATACATTTTGTTTGTAGTAAAATCATCCTGTATAATGTAGGACTATAAGGAAGGGAGCTGTCTTTTTGTGAAAATTGTAATAGTGGGCGCCGGCCCCATAGGTTGTTATACAGCTAGATTGCTTAAAAGGCATGGCCTGAATCCTCTGTTAATAGAAGAGCATAAGGAAATCGGCCGTCCGGTCCATTGCGCAGGTGTGGTGGGTAAGGAAGTTTTTAAAAAAGCAACATTACCTTTGCCTTTAGGATCCATTAAGAACCAGATCGACGGCGCCGAGATTTTTTATGGCAAAGAAAATTTTACGCTTAATCGTAAAGAAGTTGCCTATGTAATAGATAGAGAGATATTTGATAAAGAATTGGGCAAGGGGCTTGATGTTGTTTATGAAACAAAATTTTTGGGTTTTGAAAAAACAAATAAAAGTTGTTTTGTTGAAACAGATAAAGGCGCATTTGAGGCAGATGTCATAATAGGTGCAGATGGCGCTACCTCCAGGGTGAGGGAGGCAGCAGGCTTGAATAATGGCATACGTTATTTTAGCGGCGTCCAGATGAGGATAGCTGCAAAGATAGCCAATGCAAATCTCGTCAAGGTTTATATAAAAAAGCCGTTTTTTTCTTGGATTGTTTCAGAAGGCAATGGTTTGGTTAGAGCCGGTATTATTTCAGATAATCCCTATAATGATCTTAAAAATTTTCTCGAAGAAGTTAAATTAAACGGCCAAATAATTGAAAAGTTCGGCGGTATAATACCAATAGGGACTTGCTATATAGTTAAGGATAATGTTGCGTTAGTAGGGGATGCCGCTTGTCAGGTAAAACCTATCACGCATGGCGGGATATATTATGGCATGAGGGGCGCTGAAATTTTGGCTGATTGTGTAGCAAAAGGAAAATTATCTTCGTATGACAGGCTTTGGAAAAAAAGATATGGCGGCGAGATACACCTTGCCTTATATTTTAAAAATATGTATGAAAAATTGAGTAAAAAAGATTTGAGCGCGGTTTTTGAAATAATGCGGTTAAGCGCAAATAAAATAGAGACCGCAGGAGATTTTGAAAATCATACTTCAATAATAATACAGATTATAAAAGATAGACAGATACAGAATAAATTAGGCAGCGTGTTATGGAATATGTTGAAATCAAACCTGGTGTTAAAAGGTTTTATAAATGGGAAAAATAAAGAGGGGAGGGTATAGTTATGAAAAAAAGATATATTGTATTTTTATTGGCTATGTTTGCGTTTTTTACTCTATCGGGAGTAGCCCTGGCCAAATCGGCCTCTGAAGACAAGCCCGACGACAAAAAGACCAAAGGAAAGGTGATATTAGAAAAAAGTGGTTTACCTTCCGGTATTTATCCACAAGCATCTAAGCCTTTGGTAACTATCATTCCATCTTCCAGTTCCAGAAAGATGCCAAGATTTGACTTTTTGCCTAAGCGTGTCAGGGAAGAGTCTAAGGCTTGATAGCGAAAAATATATAAGGCATATTTTTGATTTAAACGTGAGCTTTATCTAGCACAAATATACTGCGATTGGAATTTTTGGCAACCTTTTTTACGGAAGCGCATATGTTTGTTATTTGGCCATAATTGGTTAAAGGCTGAGTTATATTGCTTACTCCTGCCAAAGAAATAGTCATTATGGGAAATTGTTTTATTTGGCCTTCTCGTGATGTAGTAACTATATAGCCGCGTTCCAAATCTTGCTTGTCATATAAAAGACGTATCCTCTTGTCGAATTCATTCATTATGTAATTGGTAACCGTTTCTGCCTTTTCAGGCGTAGTAAGCAATACAAAATCATCTCCGCCTTCATGCCCTACAAAATCGTCCGGGTTGCCCCGTTTTATACTTTCCTGTAATATTGTGGCTGTTAATTTTATTGCTTCATCGCCAAGGCCTATGCCGTATTTGTCATTAAATGCTTTAAAATTATCAAGGTCAGAGTACACAACCACAAATTTTTTTCTATCAGCTATACGTTTTTCTATTTCTTCGTGGATGACGTTATTACCGGGAAGCTTTGTTAGCGGATTTGCATTTTCTGCGCGTTCTTTCATGCGCACAAGCGCAGCAGTCATATCGTTGAAAGTATTTGCTACTTCTTCGATTTCGTCGCCAGTAGTCAAATTTACCCTGAGGTGTAAATTACCAGCAGCTATTTCTTTTGTGGCGTTATTTAGTAAATTAAGAGGCCCTATTATTTTTTTAGAAAGTATAACGCCTAAAAATATACTAATAATAATAACCAAGACAGCGATAAATATGCATGGTATATAAACCTGCATTAGCGTATCGTTTATATTGGTTAACGAATAAGAAAATTTAGCTACGTATAAAATATTGGCGTTTAATGATATTTTATCAGATTTTTCTTGTGTTTCAAGAAAAGTTGTATCTTCAGATTCGGAGGAGCCATTAACAGAACATTCCGCGGCGTATAGAGGCATATATTGTAAAATCAAATTTTGCTGCCTATCAACAATAGAGTAAAACTGGCTGGAATGGCTAAATAGATCTTTAATTATATGTTGTTCATTTGATGGTAATTTTAAATTTAAAAGATATTTATTAGTGGAAGCAACTATTTGTCCGTCTTCGTCTAAAATATTAACATTTTCTACGGCATTTGATTGTTTTAGGTTTTCCAGGGCATTATTTATTGTTTTTATGTACTGATTTCCATCTTTGGTTTTAAGAAGGGCGTTTTCCAATTCATTTTTGGCCACCATTGTTCCAAGTTTTGCTTTTAATATGTTATATCTGGTTAGCGCGGCAAACTGATTAGTAATCTCTATGAAAGTAAAGATAGAAATAAGAATTATAGCGGTGATAATGATATATACGATTATCCGGCTCTGAAGCGTAAAATTGGTTTGAGCAGGCATTTTTAGGTTTTTCCTCCGTCTTTTTAGTTAATATACTATAAGCATATATATATGTCAATTGATTTCGTGCTTGACATGTGTGCGATTTGTAGAGTAAAATCAAAACCATGCCCATTAAGAAAAGACATAAAATCAAGGTTCAGGAAGAAGACGCTAAGCCAGGCTGGATAATTTTTTTTAAAAGATTTTATAAGCCGGTTGCGTTAATTTTGAGCATAGTAGTATTTTTTATGGCATATAACGTTTACATTGTTGATCGTTCCCTCGTCGATATTCAATTTGCGCTTGCTCAGACTTCCCAGGCTAAGTCGCTGGAAGACGTACAGGGATTGAATATTATATTGAATTCATTGGTTACAAAAGAAATTTTGAATAAAAACGTTGATTCAGAAAGTATTGTAAATTTAGATTTTGCCAGCGGCATCGTTGAAAAAGCAGAGGTTTATAATCAAATAAATGATATCAAATTTACATTAACCCAGGTTTTAAATAAAAAGATAGCCAAAAGAAACAAGTTCTTTATCGTCCTGGATAATTTAAAACTAGAGATTGTTGATTTTGGCGAATATCTTAGGAGCCTTTGGGTTAAGGTTACAACCAGGAAAATGGTGATATATGCCCCTGATGAAGATAAATTGCAAATGGCCAATGAGCTTCAACAGAAAAACGAATTAGCCGAGGCCATAAAGACATACGAAGAGATTTTAAGAATGGAGCCGAGATATAAAGGTATGGCTAATATATATTTGGCATACCTTTATGAGCGGTTTGGCAATTTTAACAAGGCTAAGATTATATATGGAGAAATTATAAATGGCGCACCTGGCACGCAGGCAGCAGGCCTGGCTATGCGATTGCTTGATAATATTTCAGATAAAAAGCGCCTGGTGGAGAAGAAAAAAAATGTAGAAAATCAGATTTTGAGAGATTCTTCTCAAAAAAGACAGCAGCAGTTATATTATCAGCTGGGCGCTATAAAAGGTTTGTTGGGAGATTTTCAGGGTTCAGAGCAGGCTTATGGGAGATCGGTTGAATTGGGCCCCTATACATATATTGGTCAAAAGGCAAAATTCAATCTAGGCTTTAGCTATAAGATGCAAGGTAAATATGTTGATAGCCAAAAAGTTTTTGAGGAATTTTCGCAGGAATTTCCATATAATAAACTTGCCCCAGATAGTTACTATTGGACAGCAGATAGCTTGCTTGGACAGGCTAAGTATGAAGAGGCTTTTGTAAAGTTTGAACAAGTGTCGGCGACTTTTAAAAATAAATATATTGCGCCAATCTCTTTGTTTAGAGCGGGTTACAGTTGTTTATATGATCTTAAAGACCCTGAAAGAGCCAAAAAATATTTTGATAAAATAGAAAAAGAATTTAGCGGTTCTCCGCTTATAACACATGTAATGACTTCGGATTATATAAATATGGGCAATATCTATAGGGAGGCCGGTTTCAGATTTATGCTGCAGGGGAAGTTTGAAGAGGCAGAGCAAAATTTCAAAGAGGCGCTAAGGTATAATCCAGCCGATGCCAGGGCCTATAGCGGCCTTGGTTCAATAAAAGGCTTAATGCAAAATTATGAAGGGGCTATAGTTGACGCTACAAAAGGCACGAGGCTTGCGCCTTTTGATAGTTATACATATGCGGCATTAGGTTTTATGTATATTTTAAAAAATAATTTTGTTTTGGCAATGAAATTCTACCGCAAGGCGCTTGAAAATGATCCGTCTTATGCTGCCGTTGAATATAATATAGGCTGGATTTATCAGAATTCGTCACGAAACGATAAAGCGGTAGATTCCTACAAAAATGCTATTAAGCATGACCCGAAAATGGCAGTTGCTCATAATAATTTGGGGTCATGCCTTTGGAAAGAAGAAAAATTCGAAATGGCTTTAGATGAATTTA
>Ga0172368_10004717_pt1 | contig 15643 bp, 21 predicted proteins | sample Lak11m_FD_114540 | JGI IMG/M metagenome (GOLD analysis project Ga0172368, IMG submission 114540) | Freshwater microbial communities from Kabuno Bay, South-Kivu, Congo - kab_022012_11m | ecosystem: Environmental > Aquatic > Freshwater > Lake | place: Democratic Republic of the Congo: South-Kivu...
CAAAACTCTCTTTCTAGACCAATCTAAGGTTGTGGTCACAATTTGTGACCGCAAAACATTAAACTCACTATCAGTTAATTTAAACATAAAATCTTCTGGAAATTTTTCTGTATTTCTCTTAACTGCTTGATTTAATGCCTTAGTTGAAACACAATATAATTCTGCAAGATCGCTGTCCAGCATTATCTGAACGCCTCTTATCTGATATATTTTACCCTTGATATCATTGTCAATAATTAATAATTCATTGCTCATACTATACACTCTCTAAAATTCCTATAATATTTAAAGAATTATCCAATATCTTCTTTTCGGGAGGGTAGCCCGCCGGTCATCATCGAACACCTATTTTATAAATATTTCGCAAAATAATTACATTAGTGCCAGCTGCTAGCGCGTTCGTCTGGTAACCAACCCAGAGGGGCAGACTAGGGTTGCAACACTCATGTAGTGCTCCCTGGCACAATCTTATTTATATCAAATATGTTTCTATATTTTCTAAAGTTATTTTAACATAAGTGCCAATTGTATTATTATAATCAAATCTCATAGCCTTTGCAAATAAATGCGCATTTGAAGTGAGTTCCAATCTATCAAAATGAATTTCAATATTAAAAGATAGCAATTGTTCTAAAAAATAATCTAAATTTGCTTTAACTTCATTTTCTTTGCCATCAAAATCACGACAGATTGTCAAAGACAGTTCTTTTTTATTAAGATTTGCTGATTTAAACAAATAATATATAATAACTGAATATATTCTAATCTTTAAATTAGTCTTTCCTTGTTGGGATTTTTCATATTTATATTTACCTTCTCCAAACCTTGAATTTATTATATTTATTAATTCCTTTGTAAACTTGAAGCCCTTTATTATTTTGCCATTCTTACTTGCAATACAGATGGTATAATCCTTGCTTAGTAGATCTTCGCCAGAAACATCAATATCAAAGTCCATAAGTATGTCTCACTAAAATTGATTAGCAGGTCATCTGATATTATTCGCCAAGGTAATATATAAATAGTTTCCTGAGGTAGCCCGCCAGTCAACAGCCAAGGCAAAGCAAGAACTTTAATAATCAACGATTGTCTTCTGGACTTTGGTCTTTCTCTGGACTGGGGGCTTCCTTGTGTTGTAATTTTTCAAAACACGCTTCATTGTCTTCTCTTTGTTTAAAGAAACATAATAATAATGATCGTCAATCGTGTTTTTGTTAAGAAGGACAACTACTCGCCCAACCTTGAACCTGCCTGTCCTCCCTCTCCTCTGAATCGCCCTGATCTCAGAAGGAACTGCATCATAAAAGACAACTAAATCTACAGAAGGAATGTCCAGCCCTTCCTCACCAACAGATGTGCAGACAAGTGTATTGTAAACGCCTGCCTTAAAGTCAGAAAGTATTGATAACTGCTCCTTCTGGCTTAACCCCTTGTCGTTGGCCTTAGAGGCCTGTCCAACAAATCTTGCGGATTTTATTTGATTGTTTTTGTTAAGCACATCAACAAGATAACCTGCATTGTCCCTGAAGTTGCTGAAAACAAGTATCTTGGATTCAGGATTCTCTTTGGCATAATCATTTACCAGTTCAATAAGCTTAATTTCTTTTGAATATTCAACACAATTGTAGTTTATTTCTGCCAATATTTTTCTGATATGAGCAACTTCAGCAGAATTGATAATTTCCCTGATCGCCTTGCTTGCCTTGTTTCCCCTTGCCTCTTCATCAAGCTTTGAAAGATAGTTTTCAAAGGAATGTATACCCTGCGATTCAATAAGCTCCTTTGCATGATACAGCTTCAAGATAGAAGCAGTTGCAGACAATGCAAAATACACCCTATTGTCCTTTGTCTTTGACAGCCTTGAAAGAATCTGCGACTGAAGCTGAATGATTTCTCTCTTAGTATAGTTAGAAGATATTCTAAAATTAAACTTTCTCAAAATAATTATCTTCTTTTTAATAAACTGATCAAGCAGGAAAGATATCTTCTGAGAATCTTCATCAAGCCTTAAATGAATTACTTCAATTTCAACATCTTGAGTGTAATCCCTGACATCAACATCATCTTCTGTCCTTATTTCTACCTTGGAAATATGAAGATTGTTGACAACCTCCTCTATCTTTGCCCTTTTAGAGCCAGGAGATGCAGTCAATGCAAGCTTCTTTGCATCCTTGAAGAAATCAGCAATCCTGCAATAGGCATAGTCACCAACAGCCCTGTGGGCTTCATCAAAGATAATTAGATTGAAATTATTTTTGTCAATAATCCCTGCCAGGATGTCATTGTCAATTGTCTGCGGTGTTGCACAGATTATCTGGCCATCTGTTCTATAGAGCTCTTTTCTTTTTGGCTGTGAAGTTAATCCTGTAATTAAGACAATCTTTTCAGAATCAATGTCAAGAATATCTTTCATTTTCTCAAGATGCTGAGACACCAATGGCCTTGTTGGCGCCATAAACAACATAGATTTCTTAGGATCATAGAAATGAGCAATAAGCATGACAGCAATGATTGTCTTGCCTAAGCCAGTAGGAACAACTACAAGAGTGTCCTGGTTGATAGCTTCTGCAGCAAGAAGCTCCTGGTATAATCTTTTCTGGACTTTGTTTTTTTTAATAAATCTGTGATCAATAAATTCGGACATATTTTCTTTTTCCAAATCTTTGTTTATTATAAATCCCTTTCATAGGTGTCATCATGATGGGCAACTCTCTTAAAGATAATTTTCTTATTTGAGTCATCAATTTCAAATATTAACACAAAACAGCCATTAACATGAATCCTTCTATTCCCAGAAAACCCAAATCGTAATGGCTTAGAGGAATATGGGTTGATTAAAAGAGATTCAATCCTGTTTTTAAGAGCCAAAAACAGCAATCTATCTTTCTTAGTCAGCTTAATCAATTGCTTGCTAAAGTCAGCTGTTTTTTCTATTGTGTATGCCAAGTCAATCACTTTGCTTTAAATAAATCATCAACATTTTTAACTGCAACCCTTTTTTCAGAATCTGACTTTTTCATATCTTTGACAAACTCCTTCTTCAAAGGCAGTTCATCAACAGGATGCCAGTCAATCTCTTCTATAAAGTTGTAATCTTCCTTTGTCAATTCCTCTTTTTTCACATATTTATTAAATATTTCTGCCTTCCTTATATCAATCGCCTTTTGCCTGATTGCATCTCTGGCAATCTCAGTCCATTTGATGTATTTGTTTGCAGTTATTATTTGGCTTAAATTTTTATCCAAAGACAAAGTTACATTCATGCTATCACCATATATATGTCATTAACATATATATGTTATTAACATATATTTATATAAATATCTTTCAAGAGAAGGCATTACCAATCACTAAGTTTGAACAATCTGTTTCTCTTAACTTTCAGGATTCATAATAATATATACAGCTATCACAAATATATCTTTTTTGGGAGGGTGACCTGCCGGTCATCAGAAGCAACAATTATTTTTTAGTTATTGTTCGCTTAACCTTTCCAAGATTCTTCAAAACCCGATCCATCGCCTGCTCTACATCATGTTCTGACAACGGATACCCAAACCAAATATATACAAAATGAACAAAATTAGATATGAACTTCTGCTTAAAATCAGAAGGCAACTTCAACCCTTTCTTCTTCAAGATTGCCTCAGCCATTTTTCTTAGCTTTGCTTCAATATCCTTTGGAACAATTCTTGGTTTCTTTCCTTCCCTTTTATCTGAAGGTTTTTTAGAGGTTTTTCCAATCTTCATATAACCACTATATCAAGCAATACCTAAAATAAGCGCAAAAGCATTTTATAACTATAGTAATTAATCAAAAAAACAGAAAAAAGAAAGCTGGCAAATATCCAACTCTCTTTTAAAAAGAAAAGATCAACCGAACAAAGAGCCCAGACCCTCAGCAGCTGCTTCTTCAGTAACTTCTGGCTTTTCTTCCTTCTTCTCTGCCTTCTTCTCTTCATGTGCTGGTGCAACTGCTACTGGCATAGCTGCCTTTGCAATTGCATCATCAATATTTATTTCCCTCAATGTTGCTACAAAGCCCTTCAGCTTTGCATCGTCTGCCCCAACGCCTGCTGACTTAAAAAGCTCCTTCATACTGCTTTCTGAAATCTCCTTCTTTGCATTGTGCAATAAAAGTGCTGCATATATATACTCCATCAAATCACCTTCAATATTCATTCCTTCTTTTCTTTGTTGACCTCTAAATCCAAGGCCTTTGCCTGACGCTCTGCCTTGGCAATAAGTGGCTCAATAACCATCTTTGCAGGATATTCAATCTCCACACCTAAATTGATTGAAGCCCTGACAGCCTCAACAAGCTGTGAAAATATCATGTCTGCATCTACATCCAAGACATCCTTGTAATATATCAACCCATCTTCTTTTGCTAAAACAACATCAAGCATAAGTTCAACTGGTTTTATGTTAAGCTTTGCCAATGTACTTACAACATCTGAAGATATTGGTTGACCTTTTTTAGTGACTATGCAATCCTCTATAATGCTGATTGTTGGGCCTTTTACCTGTACCTTCAATCCAACCTTTTTAAGATCGGATAATGCAGGCCCTGGTGGAAGTCCTGTATCTCCCTCTGGAATCACAATATCCATTGGCGCAATCATTCCAACCTTCGCCTTTGATTTTGACTTGCTTTTCTTTATTGACTGATAAAGCTCAAAGGCATTCTTGTTTGTTAATATCAAAACTGGCTGTCTTGGCAATTTATCTACCAAATCCTTATTATTAAGGTCTGCCAAGACCCTCTTAAGAACATTCTTTGCAGTGACCTTCAAGACAACATCAGAAGAGACACTCTTCTTAAGCTTCTGAAGCAATGCTGTTGGAAAATTTTCCAAAGATCCAATTGCAACGACCTTGTATTTAGAGATAAGCTTCTTTATTTCATCAAACTGAGATATTCTCCAATCTTTTGTGTGGGTACTCATTGCTTATCACCTACCTTTACTGGTGCGCTCATTGTTGTCTTTACAAGAACCTCTCTTATGTTCTGAAGCTTTCCAGGAAGCTTTTCAAAGATAGCTGAATAAACCCTTAATGCATTTTCTGCAAGCTCAGGTATCTTCTGGCTTGACTTACCTATCTTTGTCTGAACAGCAACAGATGATTTGTTCTTCTTGTTGCTTATCTTCTGCTTTGCAATTGCTGATGCTATAAGCGTCTTGATTGCATTGACATTTGGAGGCGCAACAATTGGCATTTTTTCTCTTGGGCTTAATGTTTGTCCAAGATATTTACCTACAACAAGCATGACTGGACCTTCAGCTAAGAAGACATCATACTCATTTGCCAACTTCTTTGCCTCTTTCTTTGATATCTTTGAGATATCCTCATCAAGAACAATCTTGTCTGCAATCCCATTAAGCTCCTGTGCCAAGTTCTTGTCTTTAACAAAGACAATTGACTTCACCTTTTGCCTGTATGGGAATGGCAGATTTATAGAAAGATCAAATCTATGTTCAGTATTCTTTATATTTAGATTTTTAAAAGTCATAATAAGTTCCACTGACTCGTCAAACTTTCTTTTCTTCAAAGTAGACATCAACTTAGCCAATGAATCTTCAAAATTTTTCTTTTCCAAAACAGCGCACCTCCTGCTCAAAGCAGTTCTAACGGTTGTTAAACTAAAATAATTATTGTTGCAAACACTTTATAAAGGTTTTGAAGAGAACTGAAATCTGTTCATCTCAAATACTTCATTGTGTTATAAAAGATTGCTTTGCTTAATGCAGGATCATAATTGAAATATATTACTTTTCCCAAAAGCAATGGAGCTTCAACTATTGCAGGATAGGTCTTCTTTGACCTTGCATCTTCTAAATATGCAATCTCTGTGCCAGTTACACCAACATCATATGTTTCTGTCTGCAAAAGCCCTGCACTCTCCAATGCAGGAACTTTCTCAATTCCCTGCATTATTGGATGATCTTCCTTGATTGCATATAATATACCACTGATATGCAATGTGTTCTTACAACTTGGAGAGCTGTAAAGTGTTGGATCACAGCTTACAGGAACAATGTTACCAAATGTTGCTTTCCAACCAACAACTGATGGATCTCCTGGTCTTTCAATTCCAGAATTTAAGACAACAATCAACCTTCCACCTGTCTTAACATAATCAGCAATTGCCTCTCCCAAAGTCCTTGTAATTGACTTATCTGAAGACAGACTTTGATCTAAAATTATAACATCATAACCCTTGATTCTTTCCTTTGGATTATGCTGTATGCTTTCAACAGTTACAAACCTTACTTCCTTTATAATATCTTTGGCTTCCTGATCTGTCAGAACTGACTTAAAATCAGGGTATGGCGATCCAACAACAAGAACAGAAACACCGCCTGTCTTGAAAAGAGACGCGCCACTTGCAATCAAATTTGTCTTGAAGACAATAAGCAAAACAACAATAACAATTATTATGATAGGAATAATTCCCTCAAGCTTCAAAGATAATTTTCCAGCCGATTTTTTTCCTGAAGAAAACTCATCACCCATTTCAGGTGCAAATGTCTCATCTGCCATAAATTTCACCAAACTCCTTATATACCTCTTTTACAAATATCTTTATAACTCTATCTTTATTTAAAGATATCGTTGAGTTTTAAAGTTAATCAGTTATATTTTAGTACATAAATATTCTAAAACATAAATGTTTATAAACATTTTCTAAACATATAAATAGTATACAACTAAAACTATAAGAGAGAGTGGATGTTATGGTATGTGAACAAGTAAACAAGAAAAGCGGAAAAAAATATTATCTGCACAATAAAGGTCATTTGTTTTTCTTCTCAGGCGACCCTAAAGGCGGAATTGATTTGCCAAAAGGATATAAAGTCATAGAAAACAAAAAAACTGGATTGCCAATGCTTAAGAAGGCATAAATCTCCCAAAACTAGTTTTATTAAAATTTTGAAAACAGGCAGAGTGCAACAAATGTCTTTGCCTATTTTTTTATTTATTTAAAATAATCAATTTCCAAAAGCCGATTGTATTTTGCTGTTCTTTCTCCCCTTGCAGGAGCTCCAAACTTTATATATTCTGCCCCAAGACCATATGCAAGATCTGCAATAAAGCTGTCTTCCGTTTCTCCAGATCTGTGTGAAACAACAACTTTCCATCCTGCCTTTTTAGCAAGATTGAATGCATCAATTGCCTCTGTCAGAGTTCCTATCTGGTTCAGCTTAAGCAACAAAGAATTACAATATTTTTCCTTGATTGCCTGCTTAATAAGCAAAGGATTGGTTGCAAGAAGGTCATCTCCAATCAACATTGTCTTCTTAGGATTAATTATTCCATTAAATTTCTCCCAGCTTTGCTTATCGGTATCAGCAAATGGATCTTCAATTGAGGTTACCTTGTAATTATTAATAAGATTAAAATAATATTCCATTAATCTGTCAGGACTTATAACCTTCCCATCAACAAGATATCTTCCTCTTGGATCATACACTCCACTTGCTGCACAGTCTATCCCAAGAAACACATCTTTTGAATACCCTGTCTTGTCAATTGCCTCCTGCATTACAGCAAAAGCATCTTCTGCCTTAAATATTGGTGGAACAAACCCACCTTCATAACCAACATTGATTGCAGATTTTCCAAAATTTCTTGAAAGAATATCTTTTAGTGTCAAATAAATTTCTGAAGAGGCCTGCATTCTATTTTCAAAGTCCTTCTGCTTAGGAATTATCTGAAATTCCTGAAATGTCAATCTGCTACCAGCATGGCTTCCACCATTGATAATATTCAGCAATGGAATTGGCATTGCTGATTTTTTTGGAGATGATTTTTTTGAGGCAAGAGAAGAAATGTGCTCATAAAGCTGTTTACCTTTTGCTTCTGCAGCAGTCCTTGCACAGGCCAAGCTGACTGATAATATTGCATTTGCACCAAGCCTTGATTTGCCAGGAGTCCCATCAAGAGAGATCATAGCATCATCAATCTTTTTTTGGTCTTCAACTATAAACCCTTTCAATCTCTTTGCAATAACTCCATTGACATTATTGATTGCTGACTTGATATCATAACCAAGATATTCTTTGTCCTTATCCCTAAGCTCACAAGCTTCATTCTTTCCTGTGCTTGTGCCAGAAGGGACACTTGCTGAACCTACAGAATTACCTGCCCACACAAATGTCTTTAATGTAGGAATTCCTCTTGAGTCAAAGACCCTTATTGCCTTAATCTTTTTGATAATCATAATTATCGCTTTCAATATTATTTAGTCACAGTTTTCTTCTTGTTTAAAACTTTTGAAAAATTTATTTTGCTCAAGTCAATCTTGCCAAGAATGTTCTGTTGAAGAACATTGCCTGCAAACCTGTCAAGAGAAGAATAATCAAACTTCTTTTCATTTGAAAGATAATCCTGAAAAATTTCTAAAGATGGCTTGATAATATGCAATCCATAAACCTTGTCAATATGCAATTTGTGATTGTTTGAAAGGGTTGACTCAAGAAGGAGGAAATCTATTTTGGAATATCTTCTAAGATAAAAGCCATCTGCCCAAACATCATGTCCAACAAATAATGTTTTTTCTTTGGAGATAACACCTTTGTCAACAAGATCGTTAAGGAAAAAAACCTTAAAATAGTCGTCACAATAATCAGGATCTGCTCTACATCTTTCTTCTCTCAAGCTACGATCCATCTCAGAAAGATGCTCCAAATATGCTTTCGTCAGATATATAATTTTATCTTGAGAAAATATCTTGTCAAGGCCATTGGCCACCACAATCTTTCGTCCATTCTCTTCTAGAAGCCCAGTAATCAACCACAGATTAACTTTGCTCTCTCTGCAATAATCAGAAAGCTTGGCAAGATAGCTAATATCAGGTGTAACATTCATCTTTCCCTTGACAACAACATCAAACAATCCAAAAAACAAATCTTTCCTAACAAACTCCATAAACATCAATAATCTATATCAACAATAATGCTTATATACCTAACCTTGCATAAAGTAATATAGAAATATCTAAAACTGATGGGTGAAACAAATGTCAAAAGAACTTGCAAGCGGAATATTGATAGGAATTGGAATTGGCCTGTATATACCATCACTGCCAGGAGCATTGTCAGCAATAAATACATATCTTGGATTAATAATGATTGTAATTGGAATAATCCTGCTAGTCAATTCAAGCAAATAGTTGAAGATAGACACTGTAGGTCATACAGATGGCTTACCCTTTTTCTTTTAATCTTTGCTCAATATCTGAAAAGATATCATTTATTTCTTGAGCAGTGTGCTGTCTTTCTTTAAATCCTATCATTTCCTTTAATACAGCAAATATCCCTTGCTTATTATTCTTAGTTTTATTATCCTCTGAAGAAACAGAAACAGCAATCTGTTTTGGTTTGTGCTGATTTCCACCAACAATCTTGTTGATATCAATTGTATGAGCAGGAATTGATTTCTCAGTTACAGATACTTCTGCCATCCTTGCCTTCCCAGCAGGCGTCTTTGCAAACATACTATTCACAATATTTGCAACCCTGCTTGTCTTTGTTTTAACTTCGACTCCAAAAATAACTCCAGATGACGCAAGCTTAAAAATCACCTGCTTGGCAATCTCATTGCTATAACCTTCATCAAGAATTGCAGTTCTGACTTCATCTATGTTATAATATTTTGCATGAGATAACAAAAGATCATAAAGAAAAGTCACTGCCCTGTTCTGCTCAGCAACTGCCTTAGAAATATTGCTTTTTTCAGATTCTCCTGTAGTAGTTACAACCTTGTAACTTTGAAGCTTCTGCTTATATTCAGGATAAATTGATAACTTGGTAATCAGAAACTCATATTCCTTTGCATAATTAAACTGGGCATAGATATAATCCTCGTGTGTCAGCTTCTTCCCAACATACTGATCATCAATCTTCTGCATCTCTTCTCTGACCTGAAGATATCTTTTATACATTTTCTCAGGCTTTCTTCTAAATAATGGTGCAATAAAGAACAAGATAACAAAAAAAACATACAAAAAGACAAAAGCCAATATAAAATAAAAATATGCACTCTGCACAACAGCATCAAATATATTTTTGGAAGCAACTGTTTTGCTAAGAAGATCTTCACCAAAATACATTTCTAAAAATATATTGTGCAGCATAATTCAACATTCTACAGATAATCAATCAAACAGTGATGAACACTATGTTGTCTCCTCTCAACAATGTTTCTGCATATTTTATTTTTGTCTTGCCGTCTTTAAGCTCTTCTGCATCTTCTAAGACAATATTCATATGAACATCAAATGCCTTCAGCTTTCCTCTAATGTACACACTGTCTTTAAGTAAAACCAATATCTGCTTGTTCAATGAATTGTTAAGCATGTCAAATGGTCTTGTAACTTTTGAATTATTTGCATCACTCATAACATCACCAACTCTTTATTTTTTCTTACTGAATAAGTTTAATAGCATTGCTAAAATACCTTTCCTTTTTTTACCTTCTTGTGTCACATCAACTTCTTTCCCTGTAATCTTTCTTGCAATCGCCCTGAACGCATCTGCAGATGCACTGTTTGGGCCGTAAATAATAACTGGTTTAATTCTCTTAAGCAAAAATGATTGCCTAATGTCTTCAGCATATGGTATCTTCCCATAACAAGGAAGCTCAAGCATTTTCATAATTTCCTTATCTGATATCTCTCCCTTGACATTGCTTACTTTGTTGATAACAACACCAAGCACCCTTTGGTTCAATCTTTCAGCAACAATCTTTATCTTGAATACATCTGCAACTGATGGTGCAGTCGGCTCAGTTATTAAAAGTATCTGTGTAGACGCTGACATTGCAGACAAGACATTTCTTCCAATACCTGCTGGTGCATCCATCAATATATAATCAAACTTATTTTTCAAGTCATTCACTACAGAAACTAACCTTTCAGCATCAACCCTTTGATAAGTAGATATTGACAGTCCTGATGGAATTATCTTTATTGCTTTTGGGCCATCATAGATCGCATCAACTGCAGACGAAGACCCTAAAAGAACATCATGAAGAGTGATTGGAGGGTTGTCAAGTCCAAGAAGCAGGCTCAGGTTAGACATAGCAATATCTGCATCAATTACCAAAACAGAATATCCTAACTCAGAAATAGCTATGCTTAAATTCCCTGTAAGTGTTGTCTTTCCAACACCACCCTTCCCAGAAACAATTGCAATAACTTCTCCCATAAACTTCACTTCAAGATAATTATTTGTAGACCATACAATTTAAATAATTCTCTATATCTTTGACAATTGCCATGACTTCAATTCTTGACAGACTGTCATTCGCCCTAAGAAAATAAACCTTCTTTTCAAACTTGAAGATTATCTGCCAGCCATCTGCTTCTATCAAAATTATTGAAAGATTCTTGGTTTCACTATTTATATAATTATACATTGCCGCACTTCTGAAACCATCTTTGAGATTCTTGCTTGTTGTTCCAATAACTAACCCATCAATGTCAGTAACAACAATATCATTCACAAGATGCTTCTTTCTCAGCTTTGAAAGATATTCATCAAGATCTTTTGAGCAAAGATCAATCTTCTTATATCTAAGCATCTCTGAAATGTTAGTTTCTTCACCAGTATCTTCATCAAATATTTTAGTAGAAACTTTTGTAAGCAGTTTTGAAATTGGGTTAAACATATTATTCATCCTTCGGTCATTTGTCAGCAAGCAGTTCCTTTAGCCCCAAATTCCTAAAAATATCCTTTCTAGAAACTTCTGTCTTTGTTCTGTCCTTAAGCAATTCATCAATCTTAGATTCATTATAATTGAAGCCTAACTTTGAAAGTCCAGATCTGTCAAGTTTATAGTCAAACCTAATCTTATCATTGAAGATCAAAACAAGCTTGATCTGGTCTTCTGTAAGTCCATAAATATTCAGAATCCCATTTTTCAAACCATAATTCCCAATTGCCATGTAGAACGCGTCCTCGCCAAACATGTGAATATCAAAGCAGTCAATGAAATACATTGCGCCAATAATGTTGCCACCAGAAAACACAAGAACATTCTCTTCAAATGAATATTTCCCATCAGCCATAAGATATGCAAACCCAGAAAACTTTTTATTTGAAAGATCATTTAGTAGTTTGTCAGGCAATAGCTGATCAAGAAACACATTCTCAACAAGCGGCGCATTTACAGGAAGATTCATACAATTACCTCATTCTGTCAATGAACACAACCTCATCAACTGTATTCTTGAGCGCAATTGCAGAGCCTTCATCAACTAGGTAAACTTTTGTTTTCTTTCCATGCATCTTTGCCTTCAGTATTGCTGGGAGATAATCAGAATCCCTTGTAACAAAAACAATTGTGTCAATCTCTTTATTATAAACAGTATCTGTTGCATCAACAGCCATTGCAACATCCACATCGCCAACAGTTATAATTGTTTCAAACCCTAAATTAACAACTGCCTCAATCAACTTGTCAGTTGCATATTGGTCCAAGAAAACTCTTGCAATCTTAACATTTCCCTGTGCAACAAGGTGTGATCTTATCTTTGCAAGATCAATATTAAATTCCTTTCTTAAAATATTAGGCCCATCAACAAATACAGCAATATTGTTTCGTCTAGATTCCACTGGCACATCCTTCTTAAAAAATCTGCGAAAAAACTTCATAAAAATCACCTTATAAACAATAAATTTTTGCAAGTTACTGCTTGTTCAAATTTACATTTTGCAACTGATACTTGCACATCAAAGATCTCTATGTCGAGACAATAAACTATATAGAGATATTATATTTAAGAAGCTCTTTTAAAGGTTTTGATTTTTGTAAAGTCTGCTAAGCAAATAACTATTAATTAGTTTCTGTGCATAGATTTGTTAAAGTGATATATGAATGACCTTAAAGCAGTTCTTTTCTAGACCATTTAATTTAGTATGCGAACACAGTTATCCAAATCTCTATATTGGTCCAGGCCTCTATGATGATTTTTCTCTTGCAAAGGAATCCAAGCCAGCAAACTGGATAAAAACACAAATAAGCAAGATCGAGCAAGAACGATCAAAAGAGATATTTTCATTCAAAAGTTGCAACAAATTAGATGCGTATTCTCCAAAGAATGAACTGTTAGACATTCAGCTGATTACTCAAGCAGAGGATACTGCAGAGCTTGAGTTAGAGCTTGCAAAAAGAAAGAATTACATAAAGGATGATATTACAGGAATTTCAAACTATTCCTACAATATAAATAAACTCAAGGTTGTTAGTAACATAAAAGTTCCTGCACCAATTGATAGGGTTGTTAATGACACTGATATGAAAGCAATTGATGGAATGGTGTCTCTTTACAACAAGCTTGATGATGTTTATAAAATAGAACAGCTTCTTTCGGTTGGACTGCTTGGCGTTAGAAAAAACAGAGTGCTTGTTCCGACAAGATGGGCAATCACTTCTGTGGATGATACAATTGGCAGAAATATAATTGATAAAATTAAACAAAATACAACAATTGACAAGTATGAATTATACCACTTTGAGTTTTATAAAAACAAATTTTACATTATCTTAATTCCAATGAACTGGGGCTTTGAACAGATTGAAGTTGGTTCTTCAGATAATATGACTTGTATTGACTTTGAAATAAATGAACCTAGAAAGGAATACGCGTATTCTGTTGCTGGTGGGTATTATGCATCAAGATTGGAGATTGCAAAATCACTTGATAACAGAAAAAAAATGGCAAGAGTAGTGGTATTCAGAGATATTGATATGACTTACAAATCCAAGGGTGTCTGGGTTGTAAGAGAGACAGTCAAGGAAACAATGACTAAACAACCAATTCTGTTTGATAGTATAGATAATCTTTTAGTTTACCTTGACAAAGAGCTTAAAATAAAGCATGGCTCAAAATTCTGGAGTGATAAATCAAATTTTCTTAAAGACATTAAACACCAACGCAGGCTTTCTGACTTTGTCTCGTAATTCATACAAACTTATCAACAACATATAACAAAAGAAGCGCAACCCAAGAAATAATAAACAAAAAGACAATTGATTTACTATTTTTTTCATTAAAATAAGCAAACCCAAGAATAATCAAATTAATATAAAATAAATATTTGAAGACAGATGCAAAACCTGCAAAAAGAAGAGGCACATTATAAAACAAGCATAATAAATAAACAGCAAATCTGCTTCTTAAGAATATGGCTGTTGTCTTTTGACCTGACTTAATATCTGGCGTTCTGTCAACCTGCGCCATTATCAGATGATATGACACTATGCTAATTGCAACTGCAATTACCCGAAATGGCAAATCACTAACATCATTAAAAAGATAATATATCATTGCAAAAATGCTAAGCACAATAGCACCATTTGACAAGGAATCAATAATTGGAATTTCCTTGAGCCTCAATGGCTTCGCAGAATAAAAATATGAAAAAAATAATGCCAAAAACAAAATAAGTGTATGAACTAAATTTCTGAAAGTAAAACTTGAAAAAAGCAAAACAAAGAAAATCGTAAGATTTATTCTGTCAATATCCTGCTTAGAAATGTCTTTTGCAATTATCTTTCCCTGAAGCAAATTGCCTTTCCTTTCGTTGATTCTATCAGAGTTCAGATCATAATAATCATTTATTGAAAATATGAAAAACGGCATAAGAAAGATTATCAGCAGGAACTCAATGATATGATAGATAGTAAGCTGAGAAATATTTGCTGAAAACAGAAATGCAACTGTAAGACAAAGAAAAAGAAGAATAAATGAAATTGGCCGCGATATTGCCAAGAAATCTAAAAAACTTATCTTGCCCATAACTATCTAATACACAATAAAATAAATTAATATTGTAACTATAGAAACAATGACTTGCGTCAAAAGAAATATGCTGACAACCTTTTTTTCCGTAAACTTACCAAGACCAAGCACAAAATGAGTCAATGAGCCACCTGCTGGGCTTGACTTTAAGGTTCCGTCTTGCTGTGGCACGCCAAAGCATTCAGTTGCAAAGCTATGTTTGAGCTTGATAACAAACTCTATTATAAAGATAATTATCAAAAATGCAATAAGTAACTCAAGCTTGAGCATTATTGCTGAAATTCCAATAATAGCACCATTGATCAATGTCACTATGTCGCCCACAAATATCTTTGCAGAGTATTTATTGTATCTATAAATACCAAGTAGACCACCAATCCAAGCTGCAAGAATTATCACAATTGAAATACTTCCTTGAACAACTGCAAAAATAGAAATTGTAAAAAAAATGATTATTCCCATACCAACTTCCAAGCCATTGAATCCTGCCAAAAGATTTGTCACATTTGTTGTTGCAGTAACTGCTATTGGAACCATAATCAATGGATAGATAATTCCAACAGAAATAACACCTATAAACGGAATGAACAATTCTGATCTTCCAGACATCAAAAGATAAACAATCAATGGTGTTGAAAAAATCATTGGAACAACAAAATGTTGCCATTGCCTAATACCTTTCTTCCAGCCTAAAATATCATCTGTCAGGCCAAGGAAAAATATCAAAAATATCAATACAAGCAAGCACATTATTTCTGCAAAATTCAAGCCAACTGAAATCAAATCAAAATACAAAAGCAGAGATATGCAAATACTTAAAGAAAATCCAAG
>Ga0172368_10004719_pt1 | contig 15639 bp, 18 predicted proteins | sample Lak11m_FD_114540 | JGI IMG/M metagenome (GOLD analysis project Ga0172368, IMG submission 114540) | Freshwater microbial communities from Kabuno Bay, South-Kivu, Congo - kab_022012_11m | ecosystem: Environmental > Aquatic > Freshwater > Lake | place: Democratic Republic of the Congo: South-Kivu...
CGGTTCTCAAACTAAAGGAGAAGTGTCCCCAATAAAAGGGACAGTTTAGCTTTGAGTTGAGAACCGTCCCTAAAAAAATATGATAAACCTGGCCTTTATCTTCCATATGCACCAGCCGTACTACAAAAACCTCCTGACACAGGAGAGCGACCTGCCTTGGGTCAGGCTGCACGGAGTCAAGGATTACCTGGATATGGTGCAAATACTTGAGAAATTCCCCGGGATCAAACAGACTTTCAATGTCGTGCCATCCTTGTTTGAACAGGTGGAAGATTATAATAACGGGTTAGTAAAAGACAGGTTTGCCGAACTGACCAAAAAACCCGCCGGTGAACTGACTAAACATGACAAAGACTTCATCCTTCAGAATTTTTTCTCCATAAACAGAGAAAGGGTCATCGCGACCTTCGCGCGTTATTATGAACTATATCTTAAAAGGCAGCGCGGGCAGGAATTTTCTACTCAGGATTACCTTGACCTGCAGCTTTACTTTAACTTAGCCTGGATAGACCCGTCATTCCGCCAGAACATTACTGAGCTTAAGAAAATATGCGCCAAGGAGCGCTTCTTCAGCGAAGAGGACAAACATATCGTCCTGGAAAAACAACTGCTCATATTAAAAGAGATTATCCCCGCATACCGTCTTTATAAACAGAATAACCAGATTGAGATCAGCGTTACACCATATTATCATCCCATCCTGCCCTTATTATGCAGTACTAATATCGCAAAAGAAGCTAATAGAAAGACGATACTTCCCAAAAAAGAATTCAGCTATCCGCTTGACGCAAAAACGCAAATTGAACAGGCGGTAGAGTTTTATAAAGAAAGGTTCGGCGCTTCGCCGGAAGGCATGTGGCCGTCAGAAGAAGCGGTAAGCGAGCATATCCTGCCGTTTATTATTGAATCCGGCATAAAATGGATTGTTGCCGACGAGGCCATCCTTTTTAAATCACTAAAAATGAAGAAACGCAACACTAAACTTTTATATCAACCCCATCTCCTAAAAAGAAAGGGGGGAGAGCTTAATATTGTTTTTCGCGACCGTAACCTTTCGGATTTAATCGGTTTTAATTACCATGGCATGAAAGAAGCTGATGCAGTAAATAACTTCATGGGGCACCTGGAAAATATTGATAAGGCCTTTAAGGAAAAAGATACCTTAGTTACCATCGCTATGGACGGAGAAAACGCTTGGGAATTTTTCCGTAATGACGGGCATGATTTCCTGAAATTATTTTACCAGCGCATATCAGAAAGCGACTTTATCAAAACAACGACCGTAAGCGAATACTTAAAGCTTAATCCGGCACAAAGCGAGATCAAACGTTTAAGCGCAGGGAGCTGGATATATGGTGAATTCGGTAAATGGATCGGCAACCCCAGCAAGGTAAAGTGCTGGGAATACCTGACAGATGCCAGGAAGGCACTAGAAAAGGCTAAAAAACCGGTTAGTGAAATGGCTTTGAAACAAATGTATATTTTAGAGGGGAGCGACTGGTTTTGGTGGGCGGGAGAGGACCCCGATGGTTCATTTGACCGCTTGTTTCGGTTGCACCTGGCCAACTTTTATAAACTTATTGAGCAGGATACGCCAGTGTATCTAAACCCTTGACACGGCTTGGCTTTTGTGTTATAAAATAGATTCAAATGGATAAGAAAGAAATCTACGAGCATCTGGCAAATATTTATTTGGATGCCTCTTCTAAATCATCAAAGAAAAAACGCAAATCAAAGTCGTATCCGAAACCCATCCGCGACTTAATCTTCGTCGGATTACTGCTGGTTTTAGGGTTAGGCAGCGGCATCGCGTATTCCAACCTTAATTACCGCAATCATAACACGCAAATTGCCTTATTTTTATTCCAGGATACGGCAAAATTAAATTTTAATTTTGACCCCGCCAAAAAAGAAACCTTTTCACTGGAGCTTAAGCAGTTAAACCTGTCCAAATATAAAACCTTGTCATTTGCGGCAAGAAAAGCCAACCCTAAAGATAGCATTGCCTTAAAGGTGGAATTTATTAATCGTTTTAACGAAAAGGCGGAAGTTTATCTAAAGGATATTTCAGGTAAATGGGAAAACTATCAAATAGATTTAAGCCGTTTTGCGAAGATTAATGACTGGGAACAGATGAAAATACTGTCTTTCAGCGTTGAGGAATGGAACGCAAAGGAAAAATCCGGTATTGTTTATATAGATAATATAAAAGTTACTAAATAATTTATTTTCTAAGGAGGAAATGCTCATGCGCATTATATCAATCGCTAACCAAAAGGGCGGCTGCGGCAAAACAACTACATCCATAAATCTGGCTGCGGCACTGGCAGCTAACAACCGCAAAGTCCTGCTTATTGACCTTGACCCTCAAGCGCATGCAACCAGCGGCCTGAATATTAAAGCTGATTTAAGTATTTATAACGTCCTTTCTAAAATCACGCATAAGAAATGCCAGCTTGAAGAAATCATTCAGAATTTAGGGGAGAATTTTGACATCGCGCCATCCAGCCTGATTTTAAGCACCCTGGAGCAGGAGTTAAGCGGAGAAATCGGCCGCGAAAGCCGCCTGCGCGATATTCTGACTACTTTTAAAAACAACTACGATTATATCTTAATTGACTGTCCGCCGAACCTGGGGATTTTGACCATTAACGCCATCCGCTCAGCCGGTGAAATAATCATTCCGGTTGAAGCCAGCAGATTCTCCCTGGAAGGCCTGAGCCAGTTAACCAGCATTGTTAATCTAGTCAAGGAAAGATTAAACCATGAAGTGGATTTCCGCGTTTTAGTCACTAACTTTGATTCGCGGCTGCAGCATTCCTTTAAAATGCTGGATAAAATCAAAACCGATTACCGAAATAAGCTGTTTTCCAATATTATCCATGTAAACGTAAAACTAAAAGAGGCGCAGAACGAAGGCCTGCATGTATTTACCTATGACAAATACTGCCGCGGGGCAAAGGATTATTTCAGCCTTTCGCGCGAAATCATTACTCAGGAGAATCATCCGGTTGAACAGGTTACCGGGAAAACTTTAGAAAAACGCATGAATGAAATCCTGAAGGAAACCTTGCCCAAATTAAATGAGATCACTCTTAAGGTTAATGCCCCGGACGCAAAAGAAGTTTATCTGGCTGGCGAATTCAATAACTGGAAGCTGGATGAGAATAGCCGTATGGAACAAAATAACGGCTGCTGGAGCAAAAGCCTAAGCCTTAATAACGGTAAATACCGCTACCGCTTTGTTATTGATGGAAATTGGACTGAAGACCCCAGCAACCCGTTGAAACAGCTGAATCCTTACGGTGCTATGGATTCCCTGCTTGAAGTTACTAAATAACAAAAGGACATTGCCATGACAAAAATACAGGATGAGGAAGTAATACGAGAAGGTAAATTCTTTGCCATAATCTCATATGTTTCGTTTCTCTGCATAATCAGCCTGGTCTTAAAAAAGGACAACAAATTCGCCCTTTACCATGCCAGGCAGGGATTAGTGCTTTTTGTCATGGAGGTAGCGGCTTTTATACTCTCAATTATACCTTTACTGGGCTGGTTAATCGGGGTATTCGGCTATGCCTTGTTTCTCTTAGTCTCTATCTGGGGCATTATGCAGGCTGCATTAGGAATATATTGCCGTATACCAGTAGTTACAGAAATTTCTGAAAAAGTAATCCTATAAGGAGGTGTCGCTATGGCTTTGAAGAGAAAGTTGAGCACCCGTAAAAATATAGCGAAAGTCAAAAAGGCGGCTAAAAAAGCAGTAAAGAAGGCAGTAAAAAAGGCTTCAAAAAAGCACCCCATCAAGAAGAAGGCAACTAAAAGAAAACCCCTCTTAAAGAAGAAACCAGCCTTAAAGAAAAAACCTATAGCAAAGAAAACACCTAAAAAACAGGAAGGCAACCTTATTGGTTTAATTACACACTATTTTCCACATGTTCAGGCCGCGGTAATCAAATTAAAGGGACCCCTGGCAATGGGGGATACGGTAAAGATAAAGGGACATACCACTGACCTGACCCAGATTATAACCTCAATGCAGATAGACCGGGTTGACATTTCAAACGCCAAAAAAGGAGATGAAATCGGCCTTCAGGTAAGCTCCAGAGTCAGGCAGAACGATAAAGTTTATAAAGTATAAGCCTAGGGCCTGTTGAATTCAAAGCAGGCCCTAAAAAATAACCATTTATAAGTAAGTACTCATAATAAATATACATTGATTGTAAGTAGGTACTCATAATAAACCTGGCGTTAAACATAGGTAAAACTAAGTAAATGCGTCCCCGAGGCAGGCCCGGAAAGTACAGAATAGTCAAAATTGACCCAAAAATCAGCCAATTTAGCCCCCGAGGCAGGCCAGGAAGGCCTGATGAGGTGGAACTCAAAATTGATGAATTTGAGGCCCTAAGACTGGCAGATTATCAGGGTTTGGCACAGAAAGAGGCTGCAAAATCCATGCGCATATCCCAACAAACCTTCAGCCGCATCCTTAGGAGAGCACATAGCCTGATAGCTAAGGGGCTAACTACCGGGTCCGCGATTAGAATACAAGGCGGCCAATACATAATCAGCACACGCCAGGATCTTAACCAAACCCTAACTAACCAACAGAAAACTGCATAAATTACTACCAGAAGATACTAGCTTGAGCCTGAATTACGGGCTATTTCTGCCTGTTTTTCCCCACAGGTGTACTTCCTATAATATATCTTATGTTAACTTGCTAATCTTACGTAAGTGTATCTAACTCATTGAAAGATAGTGGGTTATTTAAGGCTGTTTTTTACCTGTGGAAAAGACGTTTCCTCTTTACTTAAACTTACCGCTATTCTATAAGCTTAACAATTGTAGGAAACTTTATATATACAGGCTTAAGGATTTTTTGTGTTTAATTGAAGATTTTATTAGCGGGTTAAAACAGTAACTGCGGGGTAAATTACCCCCTCTCCAAAGCGGTTATTTATACGGTCTAAAGCCCGGATAAGCCCCTCTCTGCGCACTTCTTCACTAAGTAAAGGCTGATAGGTACCCCAGGAAAGGCCGCTGCAAGTGACCCCAATTGCCCGGATTTTAGGGCTTCTGTGGTTTAATTTTGTCATTATTTTAAGGGCTCTTTGGCAAATCTCGTAACCGTCATTAGTTGAGGCCTGATGGGTTTTTTGGGCCTCAAAATTTCCGATTTCAGGGCCGTTTAGCCAAAGATGAACAGTTGTACTGGTTAAATTCTGCTGCCTAAGCCTCACAGCAACCATTTCAGACAATAGCCTGATCCAGGCCTGAATAACCTGGGGGTTTATCTGGTCCCTGGGCAAGGTATATGAATGGCTTACCGACTTAGGCTTTTCATTAGACTTACCAGGATTTTCCTCAAACTTACCGGGATTATTATTAAAAAATTCCGGTAAGTTTAGGTATAAATCCCAGCAGGTTTTTAAGCCTTTAGCCATTAAGATCTGGCCATTTTTACCACCCATACCACAGAGTTTATCCAGGCTTGCTTTACGTAAAACTTGTTCAATGTTTGAATCATCAATTACGGTTAAGCCATCCGGCTTATTTAGTTTTGAAGCCAGCTTCGCCAATAGCCAATTTTTAGCTATACCCACTGAAGCGGTAATGTTAAAGTTTGCATATATCTGCGCTTTAATCTCTTTACCCAAACTTACCGGCTTTGGCTCTGGACAGCCAGAAAGCTCCAGCTGAAATTCATCAATTGAGGCATAATTCAAGGGGAAATTAAACCCTTTGAGAAGCTCAAATATCCGCTCCGAGGTCCAGATATACTTAGCCTGATCAGCTGCCACAAACTCCAACTTAGAGTAAATGCTATAAGCTCTCCTGGTAGGCATTCCGGAATGTATGCCTAAGGCCTTGGCCGCGTAGTTTGCCGCGCAAACTACAGTGTGCATTCTATTACCGCGAGAGCCAACAATCAAAGGCCTGCCTTTAAGCCTGGGGTTAATTGCCTCTTCAATTGAGGCAAAAAAAGCATCCATATCTATATGCAAAACCATAGTTAATTTTCTGCTGTGTTAGGGACGGTTCTCAAACCAAAGCAAAAGTGTCCCCTTCAAGGGGACACTTTAAGATTGAGTTGAGAACCGTCCCTAATCTAGGAGTTTGTCTATCTGCCAGCGGAAGGTTGAATTATCAAAAGATATCTGGTACATCTGGCCTGCGCAAAACACGGAAAAATAATTGATCAATGTCTGGCCAATGCGCTCCTGCCAATTATAGGTAATGGTTTCAATAATATATTCTTTATCGTACCAGACAAAACTTTTAGGGAAAATCCTGGCATGCTTGAAATTAGCCAAAACCTCAATACGCTCATTCAAAGAATCAGGATTAAAGCCGGTTTTATCCGGCTCAAACCTGTCCCAGCGGGCTTTAGGGCTAAAACTATTCTGATTCATAACTGACGCTAAGATTAATACTTCCTGATTACTGTAATAAGTTTTCCTATGACTTTAAACTCTTCGAAAATCGGCGGGTAATTGCTATTGGCAGCTTCTAAATGGAACTTACCGGCTTTATTGCGCAGCCTTTTTAAAGTAACTTCATTATTATCTAATAACGCGGCAACTATATCATTATTGTCGGCATTAGGCCGCTTCTTAATAATGGCAACGTCGCCGTCAAGTATGCCGGCATCAATCATACTGTCGCCTTTAACCCTTAAAGCAAATACATCATCAAATCCTAAGCGGCCAAGAAACAAATCATCGCTATCTACATAACCCTGGATTTCTTCATAAGCCAGATTTGGCTTGCCAGCCATGATCGTACCAATTATGGGGATCTTATTAAAGCTGGCGCGTTCAGTTAGTTCTATGGCCCGGGATTTATTATTCATACGCCTCACCAATCCTTTCTGCATTAAAACCTTCAGATAATCCCTTACTGTTCCGGTAGATTTAAACCCAAGCTCCCCTCCTATCTCCCTTATTGTAGGAGGGAGCCTCTCCCCTATCCGCTTACGGATAAAATTAAGCACCTTCTCCTGCTTTGGCGTCAAATACAGCTTAGTTTCCATACCTATAAATATACCACACAAATGTGTGGTTTGTCAAGAAAAAAAATAATTTATCTTAATATTATATATCTATTCAAGATAGCCCAAAGACTTTAGCTTTTCTTTCTCATACTGGGAGATATCCTGTTTTAAGCTAAAGGAACAGGTTTTAGCTGTCTGTTGCCATTCCTTAAGCCGCTTAGCCAAAGAAGCAACTATTTCTAAGCGGGTGTCAGCCAGATTATGCATCTCCTGGGGGTCATCTTTAAGATTATACAACTCCAGTTCAGGGTATTTATCTCTGGGGCGACGGTTGCGAATTAACTTCCAATCTTCAGTCCTGATACACACAGGAGACGGCCTATAAGAAGTCTTGGAAAAGGCATAAATATCAAGCTGGCTTACCTTCTTATCTATCAAGGGCAGCATGCTCCTGCCTTCCATATGGAGATTATTCTTAATTTTAAGCACCTCTCTAACCGTAGGCACAATATTTATCAATTGCACCTGTTTTTCAATAATCATCCTGGGCAGCCTGGCGGGAAAAACTATAATAAGCGGGACCTTGATTAAGTCTTCATAAAGGAAATGAGAATGATTGAAAAAGAATTTGTGTTCAGTTAGCGATTCGCCATGGTCCGAGAAAAGAATAATCAGGGTATTGTCTTTAAGCCCCCTATCTTCCAGGGCTTTAAGTAACAGGCCTACCTGTTCATCGGCGAACCTTATCCCGCCGTCATATTTAGCGATATAATAGCTGGTATCAGTTATCCCGTTTTCAGCGACATGCCTTGGCAAACTCCCAAAACTAAAATGTTCATTCTTTATCCCGTCGTCAGGGGTAATAGGGACATTTGTGTGCGGATGCAGATTGTCAGAAAGGAATTCCGTAAAATAACCGGGTTGCGCGTTATATGGCAAATGCGTATCATAAAGATAGACCCATAGAAAGAAAGGTTTGCGATCATTCTCAGCTACCCATTTGTTAGCCGACCTGACAATCGCATCTGCCCGCAGGGAACTGATAGAAAAAACATCGAAAACATCCTTAAGCCCGTCAAGAGTGATATCCAGGACTGGCTTGGCATTACTGAATATAGCCGTGGCATACCCGTTGCTTTTCAATATCCTGACCAGATTATCATCATTCGGGTTTAAGGAATACCCGCTCTCCCTTATCTCATGATCAGGATAAAGCGACGAAATAATAGAACTTACGGAGGGACAAGTCCAGCTTGCCTGGGAGATGGCCTGTTTAAACAAAATACCCCTCTCGGCTAAAGCTCCGATATTAGGGGAAGTGTTGCGTTTGTAACCGTAACAATTAAGATGGTCAGGCCTGAGCGCATCCAGTGTAATAAAGATTACATTTGGCCTGTTTCTTTTGGCATGAAATCCAAAAACGGCATAAACGCTTAATAAAATTACAATAAAAGCCGCAATAAGATATTTTTTATTTGTTTTCATTACTGAATAAAACCCTGCCCTCCAGGCTTTCGGGCCTGCTAATCCCGAAATAATCCAGCATGGTCGGAACAATATCTATAATTGACGGGTTGTTTAATTTTACTTTTCTATTTACGAACAGCACTCCCGGCACAATGCTGGAATCAATCAGATGGTCTCCGCTCCATTTCTTTTGGTTATCCTCAAACAAAGCTTGCGGGGCAGCGCCTAAAGCTGTCTGCCAGGATGCCCGAAAACCATCGCTGAACCCCACAAATAAATCCGGAGCCTCTTTTACATAAGCCCCCTGGAAAATATTTTCTTGAAAATAAACATCCTGTATTGCTTTTTCTGCTGTCAGGGGGTCTGCAATCTTTTTTAAACCTGAGGCAATTTCCTGCTTTAATGCCTTGACTTCTGATTCGGGCACTATGCCGAAAGACTCCCTGCCGGCTTTATTCAAGTATATTCCCCCGAATCCCAAAGAATATGCCCTGGTTTTAGACCAATCCACGTCTTCAAAGAATTCTCCGCCTTCTTTTTTACCTTCCTTGAGCTTAAGATAATCATTATCCAATAGCCAGCGGTTAAGATTAATGCTTTTACGAAAAGAGGCGAATCCATGGTCGGATAGAACAATCAATACCGTATCCTTATCTATCCTCTTCAAAATCTCTCCCAGGATCCGGTCAATTCTTTCGTAATACTTAAAGATGGTATCTTTATATGCAAGGCTATCCTCATGCAGAGGATGCTTTGCATCAAGGTAGCGCCAGAACATATGCTGGATTACATCTAAGGTCTCCAGATAATAAAACAATACCCCTCCCTTAAATCCCTTGATTGCCTCTTCCAATATCTTTTCGTTTTCCCTGAGTATCTCATCGGTAAGCTCTAAAAAAGCTTTTTCATCCAGCCTGCCTTCGGTCAATGCCCAGGTATCATAAGGCATGCCCTGAGTATAATACAGACCGGCCTTCTCAACTATTTCCTTAGAATAATTACCAGGGTAAGAAATTGGAAACAGGGGACGGCGGGGGTCAAAATTTACCGGGCTTAGATAAAGCTGGAATTCCGGCTCAATAGACTTAAGGTAGAACCTGAATATGCCCCGGGCTTTCTTTAAAAAACCTACTTTGAAAGCCAGATCCTGCCAACCGCTCCAATTACCTTCCTTAAGTTCGATCTGTTTTCCTGAAAATTCAATAGTTACATTTTTCTTATCCGGGTTGAGCCTGATCTTTAAAGGCAGGCTGCTCTCCTGGACAACCCCTCCTGAAGTAACCTTGGGCCCGTAAATTTCAGTCAGGATGAGATTATCTTTAAGTTCTACCGGGATAACCCTGCCCCGGCTATCACGGTCCTCCTTAGTTAAGCTTCGGGTGGTATAAAAGCTGAACTTACCCATAGTTCCGGTGATATCAGTTACCCCCATTCCGGAAAGCATCTTACCTAAAAAATGCTCGGCGGGGAAAGTATTCGGGCAAAAATATATGTAGGAAGGGATTTTATTTTGGCTAAGGATATCCCAGAAAGCCCTGCCTTTACGCCGCAATCTTACTTGGACCCTGCCTGCGGAATTATAAATTTCATTTAAACTTAAGTATAACGAGTAATCTTTGGGGTTGCGCATCACAAAATCAAACAGGCCGTGCCCGCCTGGATTTAACCCGGTGGCAAAACTGGCCCATGAAACCACTGTTTCTGTAGGCATCGGCGTAGCTAACGGAGAGTATGCACCGTCTCTTTTTAAGGCTAAGAAGTTGGGCATTCTCCCCTCCCGGATCAGCCTTTCGCTGACCTTAGGGTCCAAAGCATCAATACCTAAAATTATAACTTTATTTTTGTTATTTGAGCGGCCGGACATCATCATTCCTCCTATGATAAAAATCAGCAACAAAACCAATAAGGGAAAGAAAAATTTCTTAAAAAAACCAAAGATAAATCTGAAAAAAAACAAAAAACTCCCCAGGAAAGCCAAAATCATTGCCCAGAACCATGAAGCGCTCTGTGCAAAAACAAACCCCTGTCCAGGATCAAGATAGTAATTTATCATTTTATATTTATCATATTAATTAATGATCCCTGCGGCAACAATTTCCCTGTCTTTCTTTAATACGAACCTGCCTAAAGCCTCAAGCTGGTTAAACTTCTTTACGCTAACCGGCTCCTGCATAACAATCAGCACCTCCGCAACATCTTCTTTATCCAAACAAACCTTATTATCAGGTATCGCCCCGGATGAAATAGAAGAAAATTTATTTACTTGCTTAATGCTGCAAATGCCCTGCTGCGTAACGCAGCTAAAAAACAACTTATCTTGCAGGTTTATAGGCCGGACACAGAGTATCTTGGCGGCTATCTCAATGCCCGATGAAAGCCCGGCATCGCTGGATATTATCTGCCCGCGCCTTACCCCTTCCCCTCCGGCTAATTCAAGGCCGATAGACTCCGGAGCCATTGCCGATAACTTATTTTTACCAAACACCTTTATTGCTCTTATTTTATCTCTTTTGCCTGCCGGAGATATATATACCGGGTCGTTTTTTCTAATCTGCCCGCTTAAGATTGTTCCCATAAAAACAGGCTTTCCTTTGCGCACATAAACATCCTGAACAGGGAAATAGAATCCTCCTTTTTTCCCCGCTTTATTCCCCTCCAGAGAAGACAACGCAGAAATCAAGCATGGGCCTTTATACCAAAATGTCTTAGCGGATTTACTCGCAAGGTTATCACCCTGCCGGGCGGAAACAGGGATAAAATATTCTGTTTTTATGCCGATGGAGTCAAAAAATGCGGAAATTTCGCTTTTTGCTGACTCGAAAGCATCTTTACTAAAACCAAGGATGTCTAACTTATTTAAAACTACTATAATCTGCTCTATACCCAGAAACTTCAAAACATTGATATGCCTGATAGTGCCATCTTCCAAAGGTTTAGTAGCATCCGTTACCAATATGGCTGCCTGGGAATAAGAGCTGCCGCAAAGCATGTTCTTTAATAGCTCGGCGTGGCCTGGCACATCAATAAACCAGAATCCTGACTTAGCGCAGCGGCAAAAGGCCTGTGTAGTATCTATTGTCAACTGCCCCCGGCGCTCCTCCTCTAAACCATCAAGTAAATAGGCAAACTCCAAAATGTTGCCGCTAAGCCTGCTTGCCTGTGAGACCTCATCCATCGCTGTCTTATGCAGCGAACCTGTATCATAAAGCAGGCGGCCTATCAACGTAGATTTCCCGGAGTCAACCTCTCCTGCCACCACTACTCTTAGTGAATTTTTCATCCTACATATACCCCAGAGACCTTAACTTTTGCATCATATATTCCTTCTCTTTATCCTGGGCTCGGCCTGACCTTTCAGCTACCCGGCTGACCTCCAGCTCCCTGATAATCTTATCTATTGAATCCGCCGATGATTCTACCGGGCTGCAACAACATTGGCAACCTATACTGCGGTAGCGCTTATTATTTTTGGCAAAATACAAATCAATTACCGGAAGCTTTTCTCTTTTTATATATTTCCAGATATCAATCTCGCGCCAATGCAACATAGGATGCACCCGCAGATGCCCGCCCTCTTCATGTTCTGTCTTATAATATTGAGCCCACATCTCCAAAGGCTGATCGTTATAATCCCACTTAAACTCTTTATCTCTCTGGGAAAAATACCTTTCCTTTGCCCTGATCAAATGCTCATCCCTTCTAATAGCCAAAAGCAGTACTTTAAAACCAAATTTATCTATGGCCGTTTTTAACGCCACGGTCTTCAGGGAATCACAACAATTAAACCTGTCCTTATCCGGAGATATCCCTCTCGCTAAAGCAGCGGAGTTTTTAACAATAATTAAATTAATCCCCCACTCTTTGGCGTATTTGTCACGAAAAGCGTAAATCTGGCTGAATTTAAATGTAGTATCAATATGAATAAAACTTACCGGCACCTCTCCTAAGAAAGCCTTGCGCACCAGATGAACAAGGGCGGTTGAATCTTTGCCCATGCTCCATAAGACAGCCAGTTTTTCTTTGTATTGCCAATAAGCCTCGCGGATAATATTTATACTTTTACTTTCCAGTTCATCAAGATAAGCACTGCCTTCCATGCAGCTAACCTCCGGAATTAATCTTAAGCAGGGTAAGAATTCCCAGGATTATGATAAATATCCCTACATACTTTTTATAACGATTCAAATTAATTTTTTGTACGGTAAAGGCGGCAAGCGGTACCGCCGGAATCGCCGAGATCACCAGCCAGGCGGTCAATCTCCAATCAATTGCCCTTCCTAAAAATAAATACAGGATAAACCCCACAAGGCATGTAAATGCTTCAGAAAAAGCCGTAATCCCCACGGCGCTTTTCGGGTTCACTCCGGAAAGAAGTTGTCCTCCCATTACTAAAGGACCATATCCGCCTCCGGAGATCCCTTTATTAAATGCCGCCAGAAAACTTATACCGAGTATCTTGGCCCAGGAAAACTTAACCGGACGGTTTGTAGTAGCCAATATCAAGATACCCATGGAAGTAACCAGGATGCCGATGTAAAAACCCGCTAACCACTTGGGTATTTTCAAGGCGATAAACACAGCCAAGATTACCCCCAAAGAACTGATCAAACCCATTATAAACGCGATTTTAAAATCAAGTGAGCTGATCTTTAAATCAACATTACAGCGATTGTGGTGCGATACGCATGCGGCAATATCGGTGAAAAACTGGGATATCAGCACTGCAGGAACAACTTGTAGCGGATGGAACCCCATAATCACAAGGATGGGGGCAAGCGCAGTCCCATACCCCATACCTAATCCGGAATCAAGATATTCGCTTATAAATGTTACGCCGCAAATAACCAGGTTCATTTAGCTTGCATTCCTATTCACTTTTAATATTTTGCGAAAAACATGCGCAGGGAAATAAAAAACAGGAACGCAGCAAATATCTTCCTTAATAATGGCTCAGGAAGATTTTGCACTAAATTCGCCCCTATGAGTCCGCCCACAAAGAAACCTAAACAAATAAAACCAGCTATATCCAATTTTACGTTACCTGCCTGATAATAACGTAATGCGGCAAGAAGGCCTATGGGAGGGATCATCAAGGCAAGGGTTGTCCCTTGGGCCTGAAGCTGGGTAAGGCCGAATATAAAAACCAGTGCCGGAATTAAAACTATCCCCCCTCCGATACCAAGCATACCGCTTAATAATCCAGCCACAATTCCCAAAATTATATATAAAACCTGGTTCATGATTAACCTCCTGTTTAACTAAATAAATCCTGTTGAATAACCACTTAAAAATAAAAACAGGTTATATAAACGTCTATATATTATTTCAGGGCATTATCCAAACTTTGAATGGCATATTCCGGTTCCATAATTGGCTTAGTATAGGAGGGGATTAAGAAAGTTACCGTATCATATACGCCTGATAAAGCCCTGAATAAAGTCGTAAATAACCCCTCGGCAGTACCGATAAAGAAACCGAAAATTTCACCCTTTTCATCAGCAACGCTAAGCATGCTCGCGGGCAATTCCAATGGACAGGTAATTATGTTTATTGCCCCTCTTTCCAGTTTATGCAAAGGAGTTTCCCCCCATCTCATATCTTCATCGCTGATTTCCGCCCTTGAGCTTGCCGTAAAACTAAATAATACAGCCGCTGTTAAGCCAAGAATTAATAAAAAAAACCTCATACTTCCCCCTTTTATTAGAATTTTAAAACCCAATTAGAAAATATTTTTATTCAGTTCGGCCTTGACCTGCCTTTCCGCTTCAAACCAATCCGCCCAATCATTACCCGGAACACAGCCCCTTCTTTCATAAAGCTCCTGCGCGCGCCTGCGGATTTTTTCAGTAATGCTTTCCCCAAAAAGAAGCGCCGAACCTTTCTTTTTCTTCCTGCTATTAGCTGCCATATGCTCAACCTCCTTGAAATTTAACCTTTTAATAATTAAAACACTTCCATGCTATCCCAGGCATCAACAAACTTCCTAACAGCCTGTCTAATTGCTTCAAAATCTCCTTTAGCCAGCCAATCTTTCCTGAAAACGCTGGCTCCAAAAGATACGGCGCTGGCGCCGCTGGAGAAATAATCCTTCAGGTTATCAGGAGTAACGCCGCTGCAGGCTAGCAACTCTATCTTATCAAAAGGACCTTTGAGCTCCCGAAAATATTCCGGCCCAAGGAATTTTGCCGGAAAAACCTTGACCATGCTCGCCCCTGCCTCATACGCCTGATAAATCTCCTGCGGACTAAACGCTCCGGGAAACACAGGTATTCTGTTACTGACGCAATATCCGGCAATATCATTAACCAGTACCGGCATAACAATAAAACTGGCGCCGCTATCAAGGGCTGATTTTAACTCCTGCATCGTAAGCACTGTACCTGCCCCCAGGGTCAGGCGCTTTCCGCAAATCTTCCTGGCCTTACGGATTATTTCCGGGGCATCAGCGGTATTCATGGTTATCTCCAGGGTTTCAAGCCCGGCAGAAATTATCGCCTCAATCAATGGCTCGATAACATCAGCCTCTACTCCGCGCAGAATGCCAAGAATAGGTTTTTTCTTGAAATCCGCTATATCCATGTTATTCCTCGACCTCACCGACTAAACTCTCGTAGTATTCACGATAGTTTTCCTTCTTGTCAGTTTCCCGCAGGGCTATCGCGGTACGCGGATGTTCATCGAGAATTCCGGTTATCGCATAAGGTATAAAATACCCCCACTCTATTTTTTTCTGTAAAGGGATAAACTCTTTGGAGATAACATCCAGGATTGGGCGGATATCATATTTGGGATTTTTCAGGAAACCCAATATCAGTTCCGTGGGGCAATTTCCCGCTGCCCTGCCCAAACCAAAAATAGAACCATCCACATAATTAGCATGATGGATGATCGCTTCAATAGTATTACCGAAAGCGAGCTGCTGGTTATTATGCGCATGTATTCCGACTTCTTTGGTTTTAAGAATGTCCCTGGCCTTCTTAACCAAAAACTCCGTTGTCTCCTGATACAGCGAGCCAAAACTGTCTACAATATATATAATCTGCGCCTTGCACTCTTTTTCCAATTGCTGCAAACACTCTGTAAGCTCATTATCCAGGGCACGGGATATTGCCATAATATTTACCGTAGTCTCATATCCTTTATCGGCAAAATGGTTTGTCAGATATATCGCCTTA
>Ga0172368_10004720_pt1 | contig 15637 bp, 16 predicted proteins | sample Lak11m_FD_114540 | JGI IMG/M metagenome (GOLD analysis project Ga0172368, IMG submission 114540) | Freshwater microbial communities from Kabuno Bay, South-Kivu, Congo - kab_022012_11m | ecosystem: Environmental > Aquatic > Freshwater > Lake | place: Democratic Republic of the Congo: South-Kivu...
ACCACCCGCCTGTCACGCGGGGGTTTACGGGTTCGAGCCCCGCCGGTCCCGCCATAAAAAAACACCCCGCCGCTGGCGGGGTGTTTTTTAATCATCAATTTAATACTATTCAGCCTTTACACTAATTTTCTTTGGCATCGCTTCCGCCTGTTTGGAAAAAGTTATTTTCATCACGCCATTCTTGCAGGTTGCTTGGGGTTCTTTTGTATTGTCTACATTCTCCGGAACATGGACATGGTAAGAAAACGAGCTAGCTGCTTTGCGATAATATTTTTTACCACTTTCTTCCTGTTCTTGCTGGCCTTTTATCCACAACATCCCTTTGTCAAAAGTCACTTCGGTTTTTTCCGGATCAACTCCCGGCAAATGAGCCTCAACATACACGCTTTTGTCGTCTTCGGAAATTGCCAGCCCAGAATTTTGGGAAGAAAAATCCCAAAAACCATCGTCTTCCCACAAAGCCGGAAAGCGAGGCGTTTCAAAAAACGACTTAGGTATTAAATTCACCATATTATTTCTCCTTTTTGGCCTTTCTTGCAGAGGAAGGCTAGGGGAGGACGGGAAAAGCAGGTATATTTAAAATTCTGCTCCTAACCCCTCCTAACTTCCGCCTGCAAGTCAAAGGCATTACTTATCTATTATCAGTCTATACCAGAGAGTGATAATTTGTCAAGTACTAAAAATCCTGTCTAAAAAACAGGATTTTTATAAAAAATTATTCTTTTAACGCTTCTTCGTCTTGCAAATCAGCGCTGTTTCTTTGTTTAGCCTCGTGCGCTATCCATTCTGCTTGACCTTCTACACCTACTGCGCCTCCATGTGGTTGATGCTCAAGCGAAGTTGAATCCACTTCTTCTCCAGTTGGTTTTTCCCAACCCATATATTTTTCCTTTCAAATTAATTTAAACAATATTTAAATTTATGATACAATAATATCATGAATTACGCAATAATATACGTTATTTTAGGTATTTTGATTTTTGGTTTCGGCTTGGCCTTATACTTTCTAATTGGCCTCAAAAAACAAGGGCAAAAACCGGCTGACGACCAAAGTTTAAAGATAATGATGGAATGGATGAAGGAAATTAAGCAGGGCACTGACAGTACACGCGAAGGGGTGCAAAAGAGCATAAACGAAACCAACAAAGCCATAAACGAACGTTTGGATAATGCTGGCCGGGTTATAGCCCAGCTTACCAAAGAACTTGGGGGGATTTCCCAAGTCGGTCCGGACATTCGCCGTTTAACCGAAACTTTAGCCAGCCCTAAACTGCGGGGAAACTTTGGCGAAGAAATGTTGGAAAATATGCTTTCACAAGCGTTGCCAAAAAGTGGCTTTGAAATCCAGCACAAATTTAAAAACGGCGAAGTGGTCGACGCCATTATTTATGTTGGCGAAAAAATCCTTCCCATTGACAGCAAATTTTCCATGGAAAATTTTAGGCTTTACAAGGAAGCTACCACCGAAGAAGCCGCCGAAGCCTTAAAAAAAACATTTTTAAAAGACGTTAAAAAGCGCGTGGACGAAATCCACAAAAAATATATTCTGCCCCAAGAAAGAACTTTTGACTTTGCGCTAATGTATATTCCTTCCGAGGGAGTTTTTAGCGAAGTACTTGACGACACCCCGGTTCTAACCTATGGACGGGAAAAGAAAGTTTACTTTGTAAGCCCCAACACCCTGTACCATCATTTGCAAATTATTTTGCTTTCCTTGCGCGGACAAAAAGTTAACGAGGCTGCCCAAGCAATTTTAGCAATGATCGCGGGGATAAAACAGGAATCCGACAAATTTGGACGCAATTTAGATGTGCTCGGAAACCACATAAAAAACGCCGGCAATACTATGGGAACGGTAACCAATGACTTCGCGAAACTTAAAACCAGCATCACCAATGCCTCGTCTTTAAAACTGGAGGATGCGCCGGGAAAAAAAGAAGAACAATTATTAATTTCATAAACTAATTATACTATTACCATGTCCATAGAATCTTATTCAAAAATAACCCCCGAAAGACTGGATTCGATTAAAAATTTGACATTTATAATTGGAAATAAAATTAAATTAAACGGAACGGTTAGAAAAGAGACACTATTTAGAGAATTATTTGGTGAACCTGGTTTCCCAAGCCAGCCAATTGTAGATAAAGATAATAGACTTGATGAATTTAAATTGGCCCTTTTAGGGCTAGATAAAACACTTTATAAAATAACGGAAGATGAAATAACATATGTCAATCCGCAATCCTAATCAGCGAGTCGGAGTATTCGTGGATGTACAAAATTTGTACTATTCCGCGCGAAATATTTATTCCGCGCGCGTAAAATTTAATGAGGTACTAAATGAAGCCGTGGCGGGACGAAAACTTATCCGCGCCATAGCTTACGTGGTAGAAGCTAATATGCCCGAGGAAGAAAGTTTTTTTGAGGCTTTGGAAAAAGCCGGTTTTGAAGTTAAGCGCAAAGAACTGCAAACGTTTGCCGGCGGGCACCAAAAAGGGGACTGGGACGTAGGAATTGCCATGGATATTGTAAAACTAATGAACAAGCTGGACGTAGTAGTTCTTTGTAGCGGAGACGGCGACTACGCGCCTTTGCTGGAATATCTGCAAATGTCCGGCCAGTTTACCGAAACTGTAGCTTTTGGAAAATCTTGCAGTGGAAAAATTAAGGAACTTACCGACTACTTTATAGACTTGGACGAAAACCCAAAAAAATATTTAATGCCAATAAAAGTCGGACGGAAGTAATATATGCGAGTAGTATTAGATACAAATGTTTTAATTAACGGATTCAAAGACGAAAACTCTTTTGAAAAACGGATAATAAACGAAGTTATTTCCGGCAAAGTGGAAGCTTTTGCCAACAGGCAAACCTTGCAAGAAAATAAGCTCATTTCCAGCCAACTCATAGAAAACGACGAATACCAAAATGATTTGAAAAATCTATTTTCTATAATTAATTGGGTGGCAAATAAAAGGCAAATAAAAATTGTTAGAGACGAGGAAGATAATAAAATTTTAGAAAGCGCCTATGAAGCCAAGGCTGAATATTTAATTACCAGTGATAATGATTTGTTGCGCCTTAATTTATATCAAAACATTCAAATAGTCAAGCCTTCCCAGGTTTGGAATATTTATAAAGATTAAGGAATGGACTTATGGAAACAATGGACAAACTTTATTAAAAATTCAAAATGAGCGAATTCCCTGACAAATTGCGTTACTTAAATAGCAAGGCCGCTGAGCAGCCCGAACCTGATGATCTGCGCAAAATAAGCGGAATTATCACCTCAGTCCAAACCTATTTGGAAAGAACAAAGTTTTTGGGTAAAACCGCCAATCTTGAAGAGCTTTTATTTATGTACGATCTACGCGACCCTGCTCAAATTGAAAAATATTTAAACTTATCCAAAAAGAGGGGAATAGTTTGGGAAAAAACTAAAGAAGGTAATTATAAGCTGATAAAATTCAAACAGCCCGCTGAAACAGATTATTTATATTCAGAAAAAAAGGGACGAAAACACCTGCAAATTTTACAAGGAAAATTAGGGCAAGATAAAATTTTTACAATAAACGATATTTCCCAGGCATTAGGTGTCACCTCCGCGGTGGCTGTAAAAATTTCCGTTTACCTGCTCAGATATAAATTTATCGAATATGTAAGCGCTAAAAATCAAACAAGGGCCTTTAAATTTTCATCAATAACTCCCGAAACAATAAATGGAGAAGTCCCAAAAAACTCTTCTAGACAACCTAAATAAAGAACAACTGGATGCGGTCACGCACACGGCTGGACCGCTTTTAATAGTGGCCGGAGCAGGCACGGGCAAAACCACGGTTATTACCAAACGTATTGCGTATTTAATTGAAGCGGGACTTGCCAAGCCGGACGAAATTTTGGCTTTAACTTTTACCGAAAAGGCGGCCGGAGAAATGCAGGAACGCGCAGATTTACTCCTGCCGCTTGGCTACCACGATATGTGGATTTCCACCTTTCACAGCTTTTGTGAAAGAATTCTACAGCAACACGGAATGGATATTGGCCTCCCCGGAGATTTTAAATTACTGGACGAGACCAAAGCATGGATGCTGGTACACAACAACCTGGAAAAATTTAATCTGGATTATTATAAGCCCCTGGGAAACCCGAAAAAATTTATTTCCGCCCTGCTTAAACATTTTTCTCGGTGTAAGGATGAAGTTATTACTCCGGAAAATTACTTAAGTTACTCTGAAGGGCTAAAGTTATCATCGGATAATGCTGAAGGAGTTTTTGGAGAATCGGAAAATCGGAAAATCGCAAAAACACAAAAAACTAAACTGCTACACTCCGACACTCCGACATTAGACCCCTCCGAGATTCTGCGAACATCCGAAATTGCCAATGCTTTTCATGTCTACCAAAAATTGTTACTGGATAACAATTATTTAGATTTTGGCGATTTAATAAATTATTGTCTGTCCTTATTTCAAAAACGGCCAAAAATTTTAAACCTTTACCAAAATAAGTTTAAGTATTTAATGGTAGATGAATTTCAAGATACAAACTATGCTCAATATCAACTAATCAAACTCTTGGCAGGGGACACGGGCAACTTAACAGTGGTCGGCGATGACGACCAATCAATTTATAAATTCCGCGGGGCATCGGTTTCCAATATTCTAAAGTTCCGGGAAGACTACAAATCCGCCAAACAAATCACATTGGTGGAAAATTACCGCAGTTGTCAACAAATTTTAAACCTGGCTTACTCTTTTATTCAATCCAACAATCCGGACAGGCTGGAAGTCAAATTAAAAATTAATAAAAAACTTAAAAGTCATTTAACAAGCCAGGCAACAATAGAAGTTTTGGAGGGCAAGGACTTAAGCGAAGAGCTAAATTTAGTGGCAAAAAAAATTCTTGAAATAAAGCGGGAAAACGAGTCCTCTACCTGGAATGATTTTGCCGTACTGCTTCGCAGTAATTCAGCGGCCGATGAGCTTTTGCCAATATTGGCTCAATACAGCATACCTCACACCTTTGTAGCCAATACCGGGCTGTATAAAAAGCCGCTTATTGCCGATTTAATTGCTTATTTTTCCTGTCTGAATAATTTTCACGATTCATTTGCGCTTTACCGCGTTTTAGGGTTTGCGGAATTTAAGCTTCCGACAGCGGATTTAGCCAAGCTACTTTCACTTTCCGCCAAAAAAACCCTGTCCCTTTTTGAGATGCTGGAAACAGCAAGCGCTTACCCTGAAATTGGCTCAGGCAGTCAAAAAATTATTCAAAAAATCCTTGAAACCATACACACCCACGCGCGTTTGGCTCAGGAAAAATCGGTCAATGAAGTTTTTGTGGAAATAATTCACGACTTAAAAATTGAATTGCTATTGGAAGAAGACACTTTGGAAAACGCTGAAAACAGGGAATTATTGGAACAATTTTACAAAAAAACCGAAAATTTTGTACAAGAAAATACCGACAAAAGCCTGCATTACTTTCTGCATTTGCTAACTATGGAAATGGAAGCCGGGGACGAAGGGCAAATTAAATTTGACCCAAACTTAGGTCCTGAAAGTTTAAAAGTTCTAACCGTTCACTCGGCCAAGGGTCTGGAATTTGAATATGTGTTTTTACCAAATATGGTTGACCAGCGCTTCCCAACCAGATCCAGGGGAGAAACAATAGAAATTCCCAAAAGCCTTATTAAAGACATTCTTCCGGAAGGCGATTTTCACCTGCAAGAAGAGCGCCGTTTGTTTTACGTCGGGCTTACCCGCGCCAAAAGCCGGCTGTATTTTTCCTGGGGCAAAGACTATGGCGGTGCAAAAACCAAAAAACCTTCTCTGTTCTTGCAGGAAACCAAGCTTGTCCCGGGAGAAATAGCCAGCCAAGCTACCGGTAAAGTTTTCTTTTCCGCGAACCCAAAAAAAGACGTGGTGTTTAAAATCTTGCCGGACAAATTTTCTTTTTCCGCAATTAAAGCTTTTGAAAACTGCCCCTTACAATATAAATACCAGTACTATTTAAAAATTCCTTCCCCGGGCAGTGCTTATTTCAGTTTCGGTCAAACTATCCACAAGGTTTGTGAATTGTATTTAAAAGAATTTAGATCCAGACAAAATCTAACCCAAGGAGATTTGTTCACAAAAAAAAATGCTTCCCCGGAACTTGCGCCGTTTAAAATTTTAGAACAACTATACGAAAAAAATTGGGTTGACGAGTGGTATGACAATAAAAAACAAAAGGAAGATTACCGGAAAAAAGGCCTCCAATTGTTAAAAAACTTTTACGCCTATTCGGAAAGCCACCCGCCCAAGCCAAAATATCTGGAACAGTCATTTTATTTGCCGTTAGGCGCTTACAAATTTACTGGCAAAATTGATAGGGCCGACGAACTTTCCGGCGGGGGGATTTGCATCTTGGATTATAAAACCGGAGAAAAAATCCCCGGCAAAAATGTCAAAGGAGATCTCGACCAACTTTACGTATACCAGTGGGCTGCGGAAGAATTTTTAGGTGAAAAAGTTGGGGCAATGTCTTATTGGTATTTACAGAAAAATAAATTTTTGGAAGAAAATGTAGCCAAAACCGCGGATATTGAAAAATTAAAAGCAAGGCTTTTGGAAACTATTGAAAAAATAGTATACACAACCAAGCACGACCTGTTTAATCAAGAACACGAAAACGCCCCCCAACATAAATGCGCGTATCAAAATTTAGAGTAACCAAACCGCAAACTATGGTATAATATATATGGCATCAAACTTAAAACAACAAGCTGGACTTATTGCCTTTAGCACCTTTCTAGCGGGGTTCTCCTTGGCGTCCATTTTAAACTTTACGGACCCATTTTCGGCCTCCCCAATAACTTTCTGTTTTTTTTACTTAAGTTTGTTCCTGCTTTCTTTGGGAAGCTTTACTTTACTGGGTTTACTCCTTAGAAAATGGCTACCAAGCGGGCTTTATGTCAACAACCTAAGCAACAGTTTCCGCCAAGCATTTTTATTGTCTTTGCTGGTGGTAGTTTCATTCTTTTTATTGTCCAAGAATCTTATGTTTTGGTGGGTTGAAGCAAGTCTTATTTTATTTTTAGCGTTCGTGGAAGCATTTTTAAATTTAAAAATTTAAACAAAAACCCAAATGGAAGACCCTAATTTAATTAAAGAACCCAAGCAAAACACGGCTCAAAATACCGAGCCAAAAATGGCCAAAGAGCCCGAAGCCGAAGAATATCAATTTTTCAACGTTATGCCAAAAGAAAAAGAAGCCGGTAAAATTGTTGAACCGCAAATTCAAATTCAGTCGGAAAAACCTTTAGAAAATACCGCCTCCGGCTATGCTTGGGCAAAATATAAGTTATATATTATCGTCGGTATATTGCTACTGGTTGCCGCACCCGGAGTGTATTTTTTGGTCAGTAAACTTGGAGAGAGCTCATATAAACCGGAAAGTTTCCTTGTTGACCAAAATGAAAACAAAAACAAACAAGACCCTGCCTCTGAAAACCAGTCTAACTTAGATTTTAAAACGCCCGAGGAATGGCGAAATAAATATTTTCCCGACTGTGCGGATGCAAAAATGTGCGGAGACGATGCCGATCCGGACAACGACGGACTTACAAACTTACAAGAACAAGAACTTGACTCCGACCCAAACAATAACGACTCCGACCAAGACGGATTGGCCGACGGCGACGAAGTTGCAATTTTCCAAAGCAGTCCGACAGAAAATCATACAGCCAAAGACCCACAGTACAGCGATGCCGATTTTGTAAAAGGAGGTTATGATTTAGCCACCAATAAATTAATGGATGCAAAAAAAATTGCGGAACTCTCCGATAAAATGAAAACATTGGGACTACACCAACCGACATTTACAACACTCCTTGAAGTACTACCTAAAATATATAACTTTACCCCTCAAAATAATGACCAAACCGCTTCATCCACCCCAACTTCTACTTCCAGCGCCTTAAGCGGACTAGACGTATCGGTAGAAGCCAAACAGGACCGCGATACCCAACGGTCGGGAACGATTAAAAATTTGGAAGTCGCTCTGGTTAAATACTATTCCGACAATCAAGCTTACCCGGCAATGAACGACTTTACTTCCATGTACAACATGGTTAAGCCATATTTAAAAGTCGCCACAAACCCAATTGACCCCGTAAATAAAGACATTTACATATATTCCTACTTAGCCGAGTCGGGAGGAAAAGATTTTACTTTGTCTTTTTATTCCGAAGTGGCCGGCCAGCTAATTAAAAAACATGCCGTTGACGCTCAAAAAGACGCTCAAAGCGAACAAGCAGGCATTTACGACGACCAAAGAAAAAATGATCTTGAAAACTTGCGCTCGGCTTTATTAATTTATTCCAATAAAAACATAGCTGGCACCCAGGAATATGTTTTCCCCTCTCCGGATAAATTTAGTATTTCACTCGTCCCGGAAATTGTTTCGGTTATTCCCAAAGATCCGAAAACCAGCGAAAATTATTTATACCAAGTTTCGGAAACTTTTAATACCTTTACTTTAAAAGCTTTGCTGGACAGCCCGCCTGTTGGCACAAGTGGTTACTTATGCAATCAGGAAGAATGCAGAAACTATTAACACTTATGTTTGACTTTCTAAAAAAATTATTTTATTCAAAATCTAAACTCAAATTTGCTCCCGACCCATTAATTATTTCCGCACTAGTGACAGGTGTGGAAAAGCACCCCAATGCTGACCGGCTAAGGGTTGTTAAACTTGAGGTTGGTGGAAAAGAAATTTATCCTGTTGTTTGCGGAGCCTTTAATTTTGAAGCTGGAGCAAAAGTGGTGTTGGCTTTGCCCGGAGCAACTATAGCCCAAAATATTCACTCAGAGACCCATAAACCGTTTGTTTTGGAGAAAGCCAAAATTCGCGGCATTGAAAGCCAAGGAATGATATGCGCGGCCTTTGAACTCGGTTTGGCTGATAAACCGGGAGAGGGGATTATGATTTTGAGAAATGATGCCCGTCCCGGTAGACAATTTAGTCCGGAGATGATATTATAATACACAATTACATTTATCCAATTTAAATATGCCGGAAAATATTATTATAGATACGACTAAAGAAATTAGTCTAAAAAAAGAATTAGAGAAAAGAACAGACTTTGAAGCGCAAAGAATTAGGCGCTATTTAAGTATGCCGGATTTATCGCGCACCCCGGGCAGTCCAGTGGCGGAAATAGTAAAAAGAATTTTGGCTAGCCCATATTTTAAAGATTTGGATGTTATTCAAACGCCCGAAATATTGCCGGCAGACATAAGTTTTGATTTGTTCGATTTCCCTGCAGATCACCCGGCCCGAAGCAAATCGGATACTTATTATATAGATGACAAAAATATTTTGCGCACCCATACCACAATTATGTGGTATTACTATTTAAACGACACCGATGTAAAAAACCGCATGGCTCAAAATGAACCCGTAGGCTGTTTCAGTTTTGGCAAAGTTTACCGCAAAGATGAAATAGATAGGAAACACATGAATGTTTTTCATCAAATAGACGGCTGGTACCTGGCGCCAAAAAGCGTTAAAACCATCGGCCAAACCGATTTGGAAGACGCGCTTGGTAATATTGCCAAAGCGGTTTTCGGACCGGAAGTCAAATACCGCCTGAACAAAGATACTTTCCCATACACGGATCCTTCTTTGGAAATGGAAGTTGATATAAATGGAAGTTGGGTTGAGGTGGTCGGTTGCGGGGTAGTAAAAGGAAGCGTTCTGGAAAAGCTTGGCGTTGACTCCAAAAACTACACCGGCTGGGCTTTTGGCTTTGGCTTGGAACGTCTGGCAATTTCCAGTATGGAACTACCGGACATCCGCTTACTTTGGAGCGAAGACGAAAGGGTAAAAAAACAACTTGTCTTGGGTCAAAAATTTGTGGATGTTAGCAAGTTTCCTCCGGTACCCAGAGATATTTCTTTTGTGGTCAATAAGAGCTTTGCCCCAAATGACTACTTTGATTTAATTCGCGAACTTGGCGGGGACTTAATAGAAGAAGTAGAGCTAATGGACAAATATGAAAACGAAGCCAAATTTGGCAAAGACCGTATAAGCTACACCTACCACATTGTTTACAGAAGCGCGGACAGAACCCTAAAAAGCGAGGAAGTAGACGCCATTCATAACAAGCTTTACGAACAGACAAAAACAATTTATAACGCTGAACTTCGCTAACAAATTGTTGATAACTTTTTAGTATAAAACCCCTTTTATATAAGAGGGATTTTATGTATTTTACCCCTAGATTTTAACGCTAAAATTTGCTATAATTTAAGTATGAAAAAGTAACTAAAAGACAGCCAAATTTGGCATCTTTTTTTGAATTTATGCTGGCTGAAGGCGACCCAAAAAAAAATAGAAATACTAAAAGAAAATACTTATTCTTTGTTTAAAGAATGTTTATCCGATACTGATCATTTAGCCAACGAATTTTCAAAAGATTCCTCCGAGCTTAGCAGATACGAAAAAAGCAACCTTGCTTATGCGGGGTCTGAATCAAGAATTGAATAACTAAAACATTTAGTTGACCAACTCCGAGACGAATACGATCCGGAAAATTATGTAAGCAAAATTCTTGAAATTCTTAATCAAGCAAGACAAGATATAGACGATGACATCTATGAAGATATGGTAAATTACGTAAGATTAGGCAGATCAAAAAAATAATTTAAAAAGTATTTAAAAGCGATAAATTCTAATGACTAAAAAAGAAGAAAAAAAATCCGCCTCCGGCGGGAAGGCAGGCGGATACTCGGCGGAAAATATTACAGTGCTAGAGGGCTTAGATCCGGTACGCAAACGCCCTGGTATGTATATTGGCTCCACTTCAGAAACCGGCCTTCACCATTTGGTTTGGGAAGTTGTAGACAACTGCGTAGACGAAGCCATGGGCGGTTTCGCCACTAAAATTGGCGTTCTGCTCCAAGCTGACGGCGGTGTCACTGTGGCAGACAACGGACGCGGCATTCCCGTGGATATACATAAAACCACAAAAAAATCGGCGCTGGAAACGGTTCTTACAGTTTTGCATGCCGGAGGAAAATTTGGCGGCAATGCATCCGGGTATAAAGTATCCGGCGGTCTTCATGGTGTGGGTGTGTCTGTAGTCAATGCTCTATCAACTTTGCTTGTCGCCCAAGTGAAACGCGACGGCAAAGTCTATGAACAAAAGTTTAAAATCGGTAAGTCTCAAGGAACGGTTAAGGTTGTGGATAAAGTATCCAAAAATGATCCTGACCAAACCGGTACTTCCATAACTTTTTATCCGGATAAAAGTATTTTTGAAACCACAGAGTTCAATTATAAAACTATTTTAGAGCACCTACGTAGCCAAGCCTACCTTACCAAAGGGCTACATTTCATTATTAGCGATGAAAAGCAAGGCCTCACTTACCAATATTATTTTGAAGGCGGAGTAATTAGCTACATTAAACAGCTAAACAGGAATAAAAAAGTAAAAAATCAACCGATCTACATAAATAAAACCGTTGACGAAATATTGGTAGAAGTGGCTTTGCAATACACCGACGACTTTGACGAACGGATTTTAGCTTACGCCAACAACGAACACAACCCCGAGGGTGGAATGCACGTAACCGGTTTTAGAACCGCGCTCACGCGTTCCATAAACAATTACGCAACAAAAAACAATTACGTAAAAGAAAGTGAAAAGCTCACCGGTGAAGATATGCGCGAAGGACTCTCCGCTATTATTTCGGTTAAGCTCCCAAATCCGCAATTTGAAGGGCAAACCAAAGCCAAACTGGGAAATCCGGAAGTAAGAACCGCGGTGGAAGCCGTAGTGGGTGAGGCATTGGAAATTTATTTGGAAGAGCACCCTGCCGAAGCAGGTAAAGTAATTGAAAAAGTTATTTTAGCGGCCAAAGCCAGGCTGGCAGCCAGAGCGGCACGCGACAGCGTTATCCGTAAAGGCGTACTGGAAGGTTTGGCTTTGCCGGGAAAATTGGCCGACTGTAGCGAGTCCGACCCGGCCAAATGTGAACTATACATTGTTGAGGGAGATTCCGCCGGAGGCTCGGCCAAACAAGGAAGAAACAGACGCTTTCAGGCTATTTTACCGCTCCGTGGTAAAATTTTAAACGTTGAGCGCGCCCGATTGGACAAAATGCTCGGCAACCAAGAAATTAAAAATTTAGTTATTGCTTTTGGCGCCGGCGTGGGGGATTTATTTGACATTGCCAAACTTCGCTACCACCGCGTTATAATTATGACAGATGCTGACGTTGACGGCGCACACATTCGCACTTTGCTATTAACTCTTTTTTATCGGTATTTCCCGGATATTATTAAAAACGGACACCTTTACATAGCGCAACCTCCGTTGTTCCAAGTTAAAGTCGGCAAAAATGCAAAATATGCTTTCTCCGAGGACGAAAGAGATAAGGTTTTAAAAGAACTGGTTACGCAAGCAAAAGCAAATAAAAAGGTAAAAGCGCCCAAAGGTAAAACAGAAGCTACTGCCTCCACGGAAGAAGAGGAACAATCAACCGTGGAAGAAACCACGGGTGGCAACTTGGACGGCGTTAAATATGCCATTCAACGCTACAAAGGTTTGGGAGAAATGAACCCCGGGCAATTATGGGAAACCACAATGGACCCCTTGGCTCGAGTAATGCTTCAAGTAAATATTAAAGACGCGGAAAAAGTTTCGGAAATTTTTGAAGTGTTAATGGGAGACGAAGTCGCCCCCAGAAAGCGCTTTATTACAACTCATGCTAAGGCCGTGAAAAATCTTGATATTTAACAAACGCTTTACCCAGCACTTATTTTGTGCACAAAATAAGTGCTGGGTTTATTACCACTCACGCCAAAGCGGTCAAAAACCTGGATATTTAAAAATCTCTGTCAAAGATTGACACAAATGCAAATTTCCATTAACATATACGCAGTCTGAAGATTCTAAATCTTAAATTTTTGAAATGTCCAAAAAATATTTACTCACAACCGTAGGCCTGCAAAAACTCCAGGAAGAACTAAAAGTTTTGGTTAACAACAAAAGAAAGGAAGTTATTGAACGCATCCGCGAAGCCGCGGCTCACGGTGATTTATCGGAAAATGCCGACTATGCCCAAGCACGCGAGGAACAAAGTTTTATAGAAGGGCGGATTTCCGAAATTGAAGAAATTATAAAAAATGCCGAAATTATTACCCAAAACAGCCACGGCACTACAGTAACCATTGGCTCCACGGTAACTATTAAAGCTTCCGGCCAGGAAAAAAAGTATCTCATTGTCGGCTCAAACGAAGCCAACCCCAAGGAAGGAAAAATTTCCAACGAATCTTTGGTGGGCAAGGCTCTTTTAGGGAAAAAAGCCGGTAATAAGTTTAAAGTTACCACTCCGGCAGGAGAAATTGACTACGAAATTTTAACAATAGAATAACATCTCACTTTTTTAAACCGCCCTTTTGCCCAAAAGGGCGGTTTTTGTTATAATACTACAGATATACTCTCAGAAACATTACAGAAAACTACAGAACCTCATTATCTTAGATGCATTAAAAAATATAGCTTCTGTAGTTTTCTGTAGCATTCGTATTAATTAGTAATTCTGTAGTCCTATGTCCGAAAGATTAGAAGACATCATTGCCTCCAGAAGGCAAAAATTGGAAACCATTAAACAAGCGGGGATAGACCCATACCCGTCTGTTTGTTCGCGCACCCACACAAATAAACAAGCATTGGATGGATATGATGCGTTACAGGCCAAAGAAATTACCTTAGTCGGACGCATCCGTTCGTTTCGGGATATGGGGAAAATTATTTTTATTCACATTGAAGACGGCTCAGCTAAAATCCAGGTCTTATTTAAAGCCGATAATGTGGGGGCTGATAATTTTAAATTTTTACTGAAAAATATTGACATCGGCGATTTTATAGAAATTTCCGGCACTTTATTTAAAACTAAAACCGAAGAAAAAACCCTTCAAGCTATAAGCTATAAGCTATTAGCTAAAAGTTTGCGCCCACTGCCATCGGAACACTACGGCCTGGGAGACGAGGAAATAAAACTACGCAAACGGTATTTGGATATTTTGATGAATCCGGAAGTTAAAGATATTTTTATAAAAAAGAACCGCTTTTGGTCTGCCATGCGCACCTTTTTGGTGCAAAAGGGCTTCCTTGAGCTGGAAATGCCTGTTTTGGAGGCTGTTCCGGGCGGAGCCGAGGCCCAGCCGTTTGTTACTCACCACAACGCACTGGATCGTGATTTTTACTTGAGGATAAGCTTGGAACTTCCCTTAAAAAAAATGCTGGTGGCTGGGTACGAAAAAGTTTTTGAAATTGGCCGAATTTTTCGCAACGAAGGAATTTCGCCGGAACATTTGCAAGATTACACTCAAATGGAATTTTATTGGGCTTACGGTGACTTTGAAAAATTGATGGACTTTTTGCAAGAGTTGTACCAATTTGTCATTAAAGAAACTTTTGACACACTTAAATTAAGCAACCATGGGACAGAAGTAGATTGGAGTGGCAATTGGGAGCGCTTAAGTTACTTTGACGTATTTAAAGAACATACCGGAATTGATTTAAACACAACTGATGTTGAAGAATTAAAAGCATACGCGGACAAACACAAAATCAATTACGAAGATTTTGCCGGCAAAGGGAGAATAATTGATTTAATTTTCAAAAAATCCATCCGTTCAAAACTTACTACCAAAAAACCAATTTTTCTAATAAATCAACCAATAGAGTTGGAGCCTTTGGCAAAAAAAGATTCCAAAAATCCCAAAATAGTCCAAAGATTGCAAATTTTGGCCTATGGCTCGGAGCTTGGGAAAGGGTTTGGCGAACTTAATGACCCCGTAGACCAGACAGAAAGATTTGAAGCTCAAATGAAACTTCGCGATGCAGGGGATAGCGAGGCTCAAATATTAGATAAAGACTTTGTGGAAGCTTTGGAGTATGGAATGCCTCCTGCCGCCGGTTTTGGCCTTAGCGAGCGATTATTTTCTATGTTAATGGATAAATCCGTTCGCGAAACAGTTATTTTCCCGCCAATGAAAGAATCAAGCAAGAATTAAGGATTATGGAACCTAAACAACACGCGGTTGTCTTAGCACTAATACAAAATGATGTGGGGGAAATTTTACTTGCCCGGCGGAATGAACCGGCGCTAACGCACGCGCATAAGAAATGGGAATTTATTGGTGGCGGTATAAATTTCGGTGAAGACCCGGAAACTGCAATTAAACGCGAAGTCAAAGAAGAAGCCGGAGTAGATGTGGAAATTGTTAGGTTGTTGCCAAAAGTTTTGTCTCATATTTGGAACTTGGAAAAAGGTCAGCAGCAAGTTTTGCTACTTCATTTCGAATGTAAAATTGTTGGGGGAACACTTTCTCCAGGCCTGGACCAAGAAATATCGGAACTTAAATATTTTTCAATGGATGAAATTAAAACCCTAGATACTCTTCCTTTAATTTACGAAGGCTGCCAACTCCTTTTCCTTAATTCATAATTCTTGATTCTTAATTCTATTTTTATATGCTCGACATAAAATTCATCCGGGACAATCAAGACCTTCTTAAAACCACAATCGCCAACAAACGCGTAGATTTAGACTTGGACGAACTTTTAGATTTAGAT
>Ga0172368_10004721_pt1 | contig 15636 bp, 9 predicted proteins | sample Lak11m_FD_114540 | JGI IMG/M metagenome (GOLD analysis project Ga0172368, IMG submission 114540) | Freshwater microbial communities from Kabuno Bay, South-Kivu, Congo - kab_022012_11m | ecosystem: Environmental > Aquatic > Freshwater > Lake | place: Democratic Republic of the Congo: South-Kivu...
AGCCAGAAACGGAAAGGTAAAATTTCTGGGGTTCAGTTTTATGAAGCGCGAAGGGAAAATACTCATCAGAGTAGCTTTACGAAGCCAGGAACGGTTTCGGGAAAAGCTCCGCCGCTTGACCAAGCGTACCCGGTCAGGCAAGCTGGAAGATGTCATCCGGGAAATTAATATGTACACAATCGGCTGGATAGGATATTACCGGCAGGCGAAAACGCCGAGTATTTATGAGGATTTGGACAAATGGATCAGACGAAGGCTGAGACAAATGATTTGGAAACGATGGAAAAGAGGGACAACCCGATTTCGCGAGTTGGTGAAATTGGGCGTTCCGAAGCGGTGGGCACAAGAAGGGGCAGGAGGGAAAAGTCCCTGGCGAATGTCCGCCTCACCTGTGATAAACCAAGCCCTAAGCAACGGATATTTTCGTAACTTAGGGCTGGTGAGTATCAAAACACGGTATTTAGAACTGCGTAGTGCTTGATGAACCGCCGGATGCGGACCCGCATGTCCGGTGGTGTGAGAGGGGGCGGCTAGCCGCCGCTCCCTACTCGATTGCACAAGCCATGGGGTGGAACTGCGAAATGAAAGTCTTCTAAGTGACGAAGTGGCCATACCGTTTACTAAAAGCAAGGGTGCCCATCAAGAGATGGAGTATGAAGGAAGCCCGAAGCGATACTAGAACTCGACAAACAGAAACCAGATAAAAGGCTGCCATTGCGTAATAAAACAGCATTGGATGATGAGGTCCAATAGTCACACGAACACAGTGGGCGGTAAACCTGACGGAGACCAGGGATAGAGACCACCAATATCACCCTGATACTGGGTAATTATCAACAGAGTTTGAAGACTTATGTGACAATTTCCTTATATTTGAACGGCAACAGACTCTCGAAGAAATCTAAAGGTTTTTGTTCATTCAAATCAACCGATAATGGCATCTGTGGTACAGCCCATTCTTCAGAAAGCACGCTGGATCCCTATATTTTCCTATCACCTCTTCAAAATCCTTATTTAATAAACAAGGAATTGTTCAGCGAAGAAATAGTTGCTACCGAACTAGGGGTTTTACCTGCGAAGCGCCATCCACAAGTTGGATTTCATATCCGGTTGAGAACCCCCTAGAGAATTCCTCTTGGTGTGAAACGAGGATAATTCGCTTCAGGTGCTGGCGTAGGTTGTACAACTCCTGAATAATGCTTTCGCGCCCTTCGCGATCGAGGCTGCCAAACCCCTCGTCGATTATAACCGACTCAATGCTGTTCGATTCGCGACCGATATACTGCCCGATACCAAGAGCAACCGAGATTGCGATCCTAAAACGCTGAGATCCGGATGCTAAACTGGTCAAGATTGGCTTGTCGCCGCCCGTTTGAGAATCCCAAACCTCCAGATCCAAGGCCTTCTTATTACCGCCAACTTCACGCAATCTGAGTTTACTGCGACCACCCGAAAGACTGTCCAGTACCTGGTTGGACAGATGTACTATTGCCACTTCCGCTTTGTTGATGATGGCCTTCTGGACACCTCGCTCGCCAAACTGTTCGCTCAAGATCCCATATAAATGGGATTTGCGCTCTGCGGACATCATGTTGCTTTCTGTTTCCTTGTATAGTTTTCTCTGATCCAGCATCTGAACCTGGCTAGTTTGCGCAGCACTTAGCCGGCTCTCAGCCTCGCGACGTTCCTCAAGAGCCTCTGACAGCTCTTTGTTAACTTGTTCAGCTGAGCGACGTGCTTCAGTTGGTATCTCATTGATCAGCCCCTGCAATTCTAATTTATGAGCGTTAAGCTCAATCAGTCCTTGCCCAGCCGCGGCAAGCTGCTGATGCTGTTCTTCGTATCGTTCCAGGCCTCTTTTCTCAGTCTCTAGAGTAGAAAACCGGATTTGTGTCATCGCACGTGCTTCAGATTGCCACCCCTCTGGTAGCATAGCAATCTGAGCTTCGTGATTACTCTGGTTCTTCTCTACCGCCACTTGGCACATCGTCAATGTTCCGCTACGGCGAGATTGGCGATTTCGTATCAACTCAAGCTGAGCTCTAGCTTTTTCATATGTATCTTTCGCTGCTTCTTGAGCCCGCTTTGCAGCATCGAGACTTGCATCCATCCCTTTCTTTGATGAAGATAGTTGTTCATTCTCCAACTTTAACGATTCCCAATCAGGCGGTAAGGAGCGCCTGGCGTTCTCGAGGCTTCCGTTTGTCTCAGACCAGCGAGCATGCGCTTGATTTCGTTCTCCGACCTGCTTCGCGAAATGAGCGGCTTCGGAACGAATTTGTGGAAGCAATTTCAGATCGCCATCCAATTCTGCTAGATCGCTGGCCTGGGGATATACGGTATTTATCCACTCAGCTTGGGCAGATGGTTTTCCCTGAAATATGCGTGTCTGGCAGACAGCCGGGAGGGCATCATAGCTCATGCTCAAATCGGATAGTTGCGCTTGAATTTGTTGATCAAGCCCCCGGATCTCTTGTAAAATCGAAACCATCTCTCCATCAATGCCCGAAAGATTAGCATTAGCTGAGCGGAGGCGTTCTTGAGCTTGCTCTCGATTTTTCACAGTGTTGGTCAGATTTACCAGGGCAGCTTTTTCAAGCTGCTCCTTCTCGGCGAGATCCTTTACTAACCGCGAACGCTCATCAACCTTGTGCTCCTCGCTTAGTTCTTTTCCGCAATACTGGCACCTTGCAGCTCCGGCGACCAGGTTGAAGTTGCTCAAATGTTTGCGGGCTTCAACAAGAAGCGTGTTCGCCTCGGTGTGAGCTTTGCGCATTCCCTTTTCACAAGTCTCAGCTTCCGAGTATTGGGTTTGTGCCTCTTCCTGTGCTTTTGCCATGTTCGGTCGTGTTTTTTGTTTTTCAGAAAGCTGACCCAATAGAGAAATACGACATTGCACTGTGTCACATAACCTCGACCGATCGCTGGCAAGGCGTTTTAAGCCAGGAAGAAAGCGCCCTATCTCGTCAAGTTGATCCCGCTTTGTTTCACTGGCATTAAGTAGAGTATCCAGACTATCCGGAAATTTCGCCAAAGTTTCATGATGTTTTTCCACCGTTCTCTCCAGTTGACCAATTTGAGAGATGATTCCCATTACAGGGGATAGTTCACTTATTCGGCGGTAAATTCGCGTCGCCTCAGCGTTTTTGTCACGAAGTTGTTTATCCTTCATGTCAAAGCCCGATTTCAAATTGCCAACCTCAATCTCAGCAGCCTTGATGAGTTCGCTATCAGTACGATCCTCACTAGTCAGCCTCGCAATCTCAGCCTCATCCTGATTAATTGCCTGGACCAGGTCAAATACAGCCTTTAGAGCCGGCAGAACCGTGCGCAGATCTATCAACCGGCGATAATTGTTTTCAATTTCTTCGGAGCGGTCTAATAGTGCCTGAGCAGCAGAAATTCTTCTTTCGGTTAAAATCATATCCGAATCCAACTGTCCCCATCGGCTGGCTTGCCCATAGAGCGTTTGTAAGTGCTCAGCGCATTGTAGTGCGGATTCCACGGCCTTGTCCTCAAGGTCGATGCGCACCTGAGCATCAGTAAGGTCCTGTTCTGTCACCGGAGAGATCCGATCTAAGTTGTCACGGTGAAAAGTAGTCTGATCGCGCCAGTAATTCTTCTTTTCGCGAGCCTTCTCTGCCAGAGCTATGTACTTGGAAAGATCAATCAGCTTTGAGAGCACATCATAACGAGTGCTAGTTCCCGCCTCTAAAAAGGCGTCTGCCTTCCCCTGGCGCAGAAGAATAGAGGTTATAAAAACCTCATAATTTATCCCGAGTTCGGTTTCAATCCACTTTTTGAATCCGCTTTCCGTGTGAGTACCCGGAATCGGCTGAGGAGAAAGCGATCCGTCCGGTTTCTGAAGCAATAATAACGCTTGGCGTGTTGCGCTTCCCTTTTTAGGAATGGTTCGCTTTACACGGTACTTCGCACCATTGGCTGCGAAATCAAAGATAATTTCTGCGGCATCGGAATGGTGGTTGATCAACTCATTATTGTTAATTCCTGCAACGCGGGTTTCACCAAAAAGTGCGAAGATAATGGCATCGAAAATGGAGGATTTACCTGAAGCGTTTTTTCCAACCAGAACCCATAAAGAATCATCCTGAAAATCCAACGCCTGCGCATCGCGGTAAGACATAAAGCCTGAAAGTGTAAGTTTCAAAGGTATCATGGGGGCTCCTACAATTGTGACAGCATTTCTTCAGCCAGGGCAAGTAAATCATCACGGTCAACATGACCTTCCAATTGCGCATTGAGATAGGTGCGAACCGTTTCCGGCACGTTTTCATAACTGGCCGAGATGCCTTCTACGTTACCCGTCTCGTAATCGCTACCTTCAGCCTCTATCCGGCGTTCGCTCCAACGCGGAAAGATTTTCTCAAGTGCGTCGCGCATAGCATCAGGGTTATCCTCGCCAGGTTTATAGATGATTTTTACCTCGACGATATCCTGTTGAGGCTCCGCGTAACGTGCGACCAAGGCATCCACATCTGCCTGGCTGCACACCTCGATTTTGCGCAGTGGAGTGGCATTGAGAGGAAGTTGAATAGGCTCCCCCTTCACGCCACTCTGGTCAACTTCAAATAGCACGACGCTTTTAGTATCGCCAGCTTCAGAAAAGTCAAACCGATCGATGGATCCGGCGTACTGCGCCCTGTTGCTACCTCGGATAAACTGTGGCAAGTGGATATGCCCGAAGGCCGAGTACGCCCATTCCAGCGGTAAATCAGCTGGATCAAAGATGACATCCTGGGATTCACTAATATGATAGAGACTGTGGACACGATTACCACGCACGTGCAGGTGGCTTACCAGTATCGTTGGATGCTCCGGTTTCACAAACTGGGTTTTGATTCGTCCCAGTTGATTTTTGAGCTCCTGATGAACAATGCTGTTTCGCTCATCGACGGTCTTGAAGTTCATCTGATCCGGCCGTAGATAACGGGAAGGAAAGGGGTAGGGGAGCAAGACAAATTGGACAAGCCCACCGGAAAGATTAGCCAGCGTCATATACGCGCTGCGGTCGTACAAATAGAGCCGGCCGGAAAGTTTCGGCTTATCTGCGGAGGCTTCCTGCGGAGCAGCCAGTTCCATTGCTGTGCGGCACATATTGAATAGATCTTCGCTATCATGGTTGCCTCCGATAACGATCATGGTTCCACCACGAAGGAGAAAAGGGCGAAAGATCCGTGATACATCCGCAAAGGCGCTGCGTGCCTGGTCCAGCCGGACGGTATTGGCAAACAGGTCGCCCGAGACCAACATTACATCAACCTGGTGCTGGTCAAGGTATCCAGCTATCTCTTCTAAACGCTTCACAATATCCGGCTGCCGGTCAACATGACCCTGTCGTTCGTTCAAATGCCAATCGCTCGTATGCAGTATCTTCATTGGTGGAATTCCTCCCTAAAGAATGATTTCAGGCTCTCCGTTGCTGTCGAGGGTAACGTCCTCGGGGGTGGGGATACTAACTTCCGCCGGGCGCATAGCCCAGGCTGGAAATGGAACCGCAACTAACATAGGCTCTCGGAAGGTGTCCTGGATGATCAGCTTTTCATCTGCCTGTAAATTTGCCGCCCGTTTCCGCGATGCTTCGGACATGAACTTCCAGATGGTCTGTCCCATTTCCAGACTACCGCTGCGTCCAACCACTTTGATCGCGGAGTTCTCAAATACACGTTCGGAGATCTTGGACGCTTGCTGCTGCGCACCGAGCAGGATGATTCCCTGGCTTCGCATTTCTGCCGCGACCTGCTCGATCAACTGGGTAATGGAGTCTTTGCTCCCACGCGGTGCAAAGCGATTCAGTTCATCCAAGGCAACCAGGTAAACCAGCCCATTGATGGCATTCGGTCCGGTGCGCTCATCCACAATCTGGCGAAGGATGGTAGCAACGACAAAGCGTTGCAGGCTGGAACTGCCAGTGATACCGTTAAGATCAATCACAACGGGGTTAGTGGTGTCAGTTGCCTCGATATGGATCGGATGACCATGCAGTTCCGTCCGCCGGAGAACACCCCTACTCTCGGCCAGGATTTTCCCCAGCCGGCGGGATAACTTGCGCCAAGTGCCTGGATAATGGCTCGACCAATCTGGAATTGCCGATGTTTTCATCCGCGACATTCGTCTTACCCAATCCAGTAGTTCGGTGAAGGTTTGTGGAATGCGGTGGTAGTCGGAGCTGTTCGTGCCAGCTCCGTCATTTTCTCCCTCATCATCTACGTTCTCCTGGGTATTAGTGGCAGATGCATTGATTGCAGGTTTGAGGTGCCGTGTGGTTGTGCCATCGGCAAGGACATGCTCGTCAGTGAGCCAGGCGTCAATATCCAGGACGAGAGCGCTGAAATTGATATCGTCCGCATCCTCCTCCGAAAACAGATATAGGAGCAAGTTTTGCTCGATAATATCAGAGAGGCTCCAGGAGTAGGGATTAACCGTGCCGTAGGCGGGTGTGGAGATAGCAATAGCACCACCTGGCATCTGCGGTGCAAGATACCGAACATTCTGGAAGGGTTGCGGGACAGTAACACCGAGGGCATTCCAAGCCGCAAGATGCTCGTCCGGGTCGAAATTCTTGTTAGGCTGGTCTATAGTGAAGAGGTCAAACCCCTTCACATTTAGAATGATGGGGACCACCCGCAACCGGTTTGGATCGGAAGGACTTGTCTGCCGTTGGAGTTCAGCTTTCTGAAGGAGCATGTAGAGCGTGAACAATAGGAAGGAGGACTTCGTTCCTCGCCCAGCCACGCCGTTGATATTCATGTGGCCGCCATTCGCTCCAAGCAGATAATCCAGGTCGATCCTTCCTGCGCCGGCAGTTGCCGCACCGCCATTTTTGATCTGTCCCACGGAAAGCGGGTTGGGATTTTCGTCTGCACCGTATGACCGTTCAGCCTCAACATCATTACAGAGATACACCCTGCTACGGTCGAGAGGTGGTGCGTAAACTTCAGGTTCGGTACGCAAGATACGCGCCAAAGCGTATGTGATGCCATCTGAATTGAATGGTGGTTCGCTGTTAGCGTCTCCATCGTTGACATCGACCGCTTCGCCCATATCCCTCTGTCGGCTAATGCGGTATACCTGCTCAACCACCGCATAGAATGTGTAACTGTTTCCTCCAATCTGGCTCTCAGTTCTGATAATCTGTGTATTCTCTACCATCTGTTCGCGGTCTACCCAAAAATAAAATTGGTCAGCTGTCGCTTCTTTACCCGATGGCGAAGCGACGCGGCCAATTAATGGCGTTTCCTGTTCTTCTATGTCATGATCATTTACAGTAACCGTGAGATCCATTCATTCCTCCAGCTATATATCCGTCACACGATAAAATCTTTGGTAAAGGCTTGATTCGGGGTGAAACAATGATCCGAGGCTTTCTTCAGCGCGAACAATTGGATGAAGCGATACAGCTGCCCGGTTGTACGATTTTTGCCGGCAGCGATATTCAAGGAGTGCTTTAGAAAGTCGGTTTGAAAAATCCCAATCCAAATGCTGGTTCAAAAACCAATCGTACAGAACCTCAACGCGCACGTATCCGGAGTCAGGAGTGATTCCAACGTCGCTATGGATTTTGACGTACCAGGATAAAAGCGGTGGGCGTTGAGTGCGAGTAATCACGAACGCGGGGGTTCTCTCGCCAGCTTGTAGACTATAGAGCATGAGCTGACCTGCCGTATGAAGGTAGTTGCGATAATGCCTCTTGATCACCCCAAATACTGGGCTTGTGTCCTTATCGAAGCCGCCTGCGTGCATATCCAATGCTCCATCGACAATTGTTGGGATATAGGCATCCTGAGCGATTGCAACTTCTTCCAGATTCAACATTTCAAATCGGGTGCGTTGATCGTCTAGACCGCGTAGCCGTTCATAGTTCACCAATATCTCCTGATACCCATCTTTGGGTTGGGCAGTCGGCAGCAGGCGGAAGCCATGCTCCTGCAATGCCAGCGCAAAGCTTTCCACCTCGTCTGCCGGGAAGAGATCAGCAGGCATTGCGGCAACCTTTTCAGTTTGGAAGAATTCACGTCGGATGTTTCCATCTACAATTCGCATCGCAACCCCGCCAACCTGCGCCAAGCGAATGGGAACGGGATAACCTTCGGGTGACCGGATCCAGGCGATGATTTGCCCGACATCTTTTCCATCAATGAAGCGAATGGGGGAATAGTCCCATTCGTCTGGGCGCCAGCCATCCACGTTCGAAATTTGAATTGCAGGCCAATTCCCCAGGCCGAACTCGATATCAAGCCGGATCTGTTGTCCTTCCTCCTCATCATTGGAGGGGGCGTTGAATTGGTCGGGCAGGGGGGAGCCGCCTTCGAGACGGATACCTCCATAGTTCTTAACGAAATCCAGCCCCATATCACCTCCTACAAGCCCAAGGTGGCCAAACGATAAGCCATAGCTTCTTTGCTGACGAGAAATTCGCCTGCGAGGCGCGATGACAGGTATCCGCGCGGCTGGCCGACGGGTGGATGGAATTGAACGGCTCTTGCCCTGACAGTGTCTTCGGGCATCAGCAGGCTGGCGGCAAACTGATTTGCTTCAGTTTCCTGCTTATCACTCATGATCATCGCCGGTTGCCGGACCACTTCGCCCATGTGCAAAGGCAATGCATTGCCTGCGCCGGCAGTAAGAGTATCTGCGTTTTCAGATTGTTTAGGATAGACCATTGCGTCTGTGAGCAGTATTCCCTCTTCCATCTGCTCAGGCGAGAGCTGGGCCAGCCAGGGCTCAAAATGCAATTTATAATGCCCGAGTTCGTGGGCAACTGAAAACCTGCGGCGTACTATGGGATCTCGCTTTTCGACTAGGATACAGCCAACAAAGCCGCCGCGATATTGATAAGCATAGAAAAATCCGGAAATCGGCCCAAAGTTTTCCAGCCCCAGCTCAGGTTTTTGACCTGTTTTCTCGGCAAGGAAATCGCCAGTGCGTTCAATTGACAGGTCTTCGACTTCAGATACCCAGATAGGATAACTCGCAACCAGATCGAAAAGAGGGATAATGCCGAAATATGGTTCGTCTATACCGGCATCTACCCAAACCGACTGCACCGCCTGGCTTATGCGAGGATCAAAGAGGTTGCTACTTGGCATTGTTCTCCTCATTTGAACGATCATTACCGGGACGGCAGGAGGTCTTGCGTCGCGCCGCGGTCATCTGTGCCTGCCCGCGGCCCATGCTCATCTGTATTGCGGCATCACGGAATACTTTGAGAAAACGTTCGCTGACATTCAAACTGAGTTGATGACTGAGGCTACGAATTTCTGGTAGACTAAGCCATTTGGGCAAAGGGATATTAATATGTAAAAGCTTCAGGCTGTTTTCCTGATCTGCCGGAGGAACTAGTTGGTTAGCGATCAAATGTGCGGTCACTTCGCCTACCGTAATAGGTGAAATTTCAATTGATTCGCTGAAAACACTCAGAAAGTTTTCCTGAAGCAATTTGCGAACCTTTTCACTATCTACCGAATTCACTGAGAGACCAATTTCTTCAGCGTATGCCCAATTGATCTCTCCAATAATCCGGTCCAGCTCGGCATCTTCTTCGGCGATCTGCAACACCTCAGCAATCTCGTCGAGATTGCTAGCGTCCAAAGCCCTGACATACCGAGTAATTGAACGTTCGATTTGAGCTTTTGAATTAGGCTGGTTCATCATCAAGAATCCTTTCTACCGAATGTCGCGAAATACTTTTTTCGAAGGTGTTCTTTCGCCCGGGCCAGCCTGACATAAGCAGCTCCCTCTCGAATCCCTAACGTAGCAGCGAGGTCAACACCGCTCAGACCATCAACAATTGCCAAAGTTAGAATTTTTCGATCGCTCTCATTGACCAACGCAAGCATTTCGTTAAGCGGTTGTTGTTGATCCTCAAGGGCACTGCGGTTCGAAGTACGATACAACACCGCATCGATTCGCTCTTCCGCAGTGCTGTCTTCGTTATCATTCAATTCTCGTCGTTCATTTGGACCATCATTGTCAACATCTTTGTCTTCAAAAACTTGGACGCGCTTCGTTTCATATTTGGCATCTCGGCGCATCTCTCTTACCTTATTGACAGCAATCCCCATCAACCAAGAGTAGGACGAGCGAGTGGGGTCAAACCGGTCCGCAGCTTGAAGTGCGACTTCAATTGTGTTTTGAAGAATTTCATTGGCCGTTTCGACAATTTTTGTTTCCCCATCAACTAAGCCTGATCTGGCGACCAACACCCGGATACCAGTTTGCAGGTTAGAGTAATGCGCTTCGATTGCCAGGCTTACAACTTCTTTTTGTGAGATCGGTAAGCTGGTATTTCTTGTAGTTGAAGGTTCCATCGTAACTGACAATTAACCTCCTGGGCAACACCTTTCACTTATATATTGACAAAACGGGGGTATTTTTTAACAGGTAAATTGATAGATTCCAATAAGGGTTTTACTGAAATCTATGGGTGGAGTTCGTTTATAAATTTTTTTACCCCCTCCCAATCAATCCACTCAACGGCGGCTCTCTTCCTGATTAATTCTTCAGGTATATACTGATCGAACTTATGGGTTCGGAGTAATTCATCAGAAATTTCGGCAATCAAATTGACACCGTCTTCAAACTCAGCCGCCTTTTCCTGTAGATTCGTAAGCAATGATCTCCAGCTTGTGCTTTCATCTGGGCGATTGATCACCATCACCCAGGGAAAAAGCATGTTCGGAAATTCCGATTGAAAGCCGGCGTATTTAACCAAAAGATCGAATGTTCTGACAATCTTCGTGCCTGTCCAGGGAAACAATATCCAACAACGTTCGCCCTCGATGACATTCTGTGTGGCCATCCCCAATTCGGAGAATGACTTTCGGCTCTCTCTCAAACGTGATAAGCCCATGGCGGAGAGGTAGCCCGGTTCAATAGATCCACTCAGTAGATCAAAAACCTTTTGGGCAATCCTGGGGTGCATCTCTGGCACTCCGGTCCCTTCGAATAAGACATCATGCGCGTCTACGGCTCGCTTGACGGTCACCTGTTTTTGCTCAGGATAAATTTCAACCACTTCCCAAAGTTGCCCGCCCAATAAAAGACAAATGCCAGGTGCCAAATCTGACGAAGGACTGATTCGACCGATATTCTTTTCACCAAAAATCACTTCCCATTCAGGCGGCGTCTGAAATACAGCATAAAAATCTCGCGAGCGGGCTATCTTCTCCCCCTCCAGACCCAGGATGATCTCTCCAGTATCCAATTGTTCTATATAATCCATTTCAGCAAGGTGTTTAAATATCGTAGCGTAATCTTCCAGTGGGATACTCGGAAAGACGGCGCCTTTGTAAAACATATCGACTAGGTCGCGAGGGGCAGATCCATTCGTTTCAATTAATCTGGATAAGATCTGGTGAAACAAAATGTGATAGGGCAATGGCTTCTGCTCAGGTGGTTCGATCCATCCTTCCACGAAGAGACTCACCACGGCGATTGCCTTTAGCATTGAGAAAGGGATCCGTTCATAAAATGGATCATTCTGCTCTGGCGCCAATTCGGAAGAATAAATTTGCATGATCCTCGGCGCACCATGTTTTCGCCCGGTTCGGCCCAGCCGTTGGACAAAGGACATGACGGAATGGGTACTATCGATCTGAACCGCTAATTCGAGCTGGCCGATATCAATCCCCAATTCTAGAGTGTTGGTACAAACCACTGAATGAGGCCGATCCTCCTCACGCATTTTCTCTTCCGCATCTTCTCGTATTTCTTTACTGATGGAGCCATGATGAGGCAAGTAACGCTCATCGAAGCGGTCATGATGACAACGACGATTGAGTTGGGCCGTGATTTGCTCAACATACCGACGACTATTGCAGAATATCAAGCTTTTCCGGTTTCGCGTCAGGAAATACAGATCACCCAACATCTCATCTGGAATGTTGCCATTGGAAGTTATATAGTGCAGGTGGCTTAACCGTGTTGGAGGAATATCAACAACCGGGTTGATCAGGTGAACGTTAGCAGGATCTTTCGGATTTAGCCATCGCTTCGCTATTTCGCAATCGCCAATCGTGGCAGATAGGCCAATACGCCTTGGTCTCTCTTTTCCATACATCGAGAGCCGCTCAAGCTGTGACTGGAGTTGTATGCCCCGGTCTGCTTCTAAGAAAGCATGCACTTCGTCGATGATGATGAATTCCAGCCCACTGAATAAGCGCCGGAGACTTTTCGTTTTATTAATGAGTAGGCTTTCGATTGATTCTGGTGTAATCTGTAAGACCCCGCCCGGATGCTCGATCAGGTCGGATTTCTGGTTGGCGGCAACATCGCCATGCCAGCGGTGAACAGGAATCGCGCCATGCTCACACAATTGCTCCAGCCGGCGGAATTGATCATTGATCAACGCTTTCAGCGGACCGACATACAGCACCTTTACACTGCCAACTGGATTATGTGAGATCAGACTTAACACAGGCAGGAATGCAGCTTCTGTTTTTCCGCTGGCTGTTCCCGTTGTGATCAGAATATCATTTTGCTTATGGAGGATGGCATCTATCGCCTCAACCTGTAACGGGCGCAGTTCTTGCCAGGATTGACGATAGATAAATTCCTGAACAAAAGGTGTCAGGCTATCAAACGCTGCCTGCATATCCATGCTAATTCACCTTGAAATCCTTGAACCGGTCCAGTGGATCAGCTTCTAGTTGTTCTTTGTCCGTCATAGCCGTTGGATCTGGATTGACTGCGGCCGGCGTCAGACTCCCAACTACTTCTTTCCAGCTTTTGTCTGGATATTGGACCAACAGGTTGAGCAGGCTGACGAAGTCCCGTATTAGCTCTCGCGGTGTCGCAAATTCTTTCGCACCTATTCTCCGCAAGGTATCTTCCATAAAGCTGTGAATTGCGGCGTCATTCACCTGAAGTTGTACAGGAACTGTTCCGTTGTAAATTTCTCTGATCTTCTGGAGCAGTACAAAAATCTCCTCATTCGTGAGCGACGGAAGCGACAATACAGGTCCAGATAAATCTTGCATCTCCGCCGTGGCGAAACGGTTACTGGAAAGACGCGAACGTAAGGCTTCATAGCTAAATAAACCGCGCCGCTGATCTTCGAGAAATTCGGGCGTTCCGCCAAAGATAAAACCGATGGAACCAGCTTTTCCCTGCAAACAGTCATTTACGATGGTAAGAATCGCCTCGTAGTTGTTCTTGCGAGAAATGCTGTTCGAGATCTTGTAAAGATATGCGGCCTCGTCAAAGCATACCACCAATCCCGAGTAGCCAACATCGCGAACGAAGCGAGCCAGGATTTTTAGGTAATCATAATAATTGTCGCTATCGATTATGGCGCGAACCTTAAGGGCGGCGTATGCTTCTGTTTTGTTCGCAAACTCACCCCGCAGCCAGCGAATGGCATTGCTTTTCCGAACATCGTCGCCCTCGATCTGGCCCTGGTAATAAGCGTTGATTACCTGACCAAAGTCAAAACCATGCACCATTTCTTCCATGCTATTCAGGGTTTGAATAATCTTCAATTTGACAGCTTGTGTGAACTTAGGCGTGCCCGGCTGATACTGCTGTTCAACAACCACTTTCGATTGGATTCCGGAGATCCATTTGTCGATAATGGTAGGCAGAGCGTTCCCATCCGGCCGGGTTTGCGTCGATAGATTCCGCACAAGTTCCCGATATGTAGCCAGAGCCTCATCACCCGATCCAAACAAGCGACGTTCAGGTGAAAAATCGACATCAGCCACTACAAATTTGCTTTCTAGGGCATAGGTACGGATCAATTGGAGTAAAAAACTTTTTCCTGAACCATAACGACCAATAACAAAGCGGACAGTGGCTCCCCCCGCTACGATTTGATTCAGATCCTGTTTGAGCGCGGTAACTTCCTTTAGCCGGCCCACCGCAATATAGCGCAAACCAGCGCGTGGCGTGACGCCGGCGGAAAGAGCGGTTAAGATCGTTGTTGCTTCTCTTTTTGATACTGCCATTATCTAGACTCCTTCAGGATGAACAATTTCGCGCAAGATACCCAGGTCTTCTTCTTCAACAAACCAACAGCCATCTTCTGGAAAAAACGGGGGCCTGCCCATTTGCTGGATTGCTTTTTCGCTGATCGAGTCGATGAGGAGGTTACCCATCTGGCTGTGCTCTCGAGCAAACGTTTCGATATCTTCTTCACTGAGCGATCCCGTAGAAACAATCTGGGAGAGCAAGGACGTCTCATCTGATGAAAGCTGTTGGAGGAATCGCTGCCAAGGATCGTCCGTCTCCCCCGATGTTTGTTTAGCCGGCGCTTGTTCCAGGGTTTCTAATGGATGATCCTTAGCGATTAGCTCCATTTCGTCAACAAAGTCATCCGCGATCATGATGCGTATCCGGTTTTCAATGGAGATGATGCGGTCGCCCAGCAATGGTAAGGATAAGTTATTGATCCGATCAATCAGGACAAACGGTGAAATTTCTGCTCCAATGACGTTCGCAGTTACCTGGCTAATGCCTTCAATTTTATGTGTATAAACGGTTAGAAGCAGCCGCTTGGCTGGAAGATCTAATTCCTCCCAAAGGAAGCGAACCTGAGCGATGTCACTATATAACGGTTTGGCTGTCTCATTCGTTTCGGGCTCGAGCATTTCACTTACCCGCTCACTCTCCTGCTGTAAGACCTCAATACGTCCTATATCCAATGTAATCCGAACAGGTTCCTCAGCTTTTTTCTCGGGCTGTGCAGTGATGAATACTTCGTCTATTACTCGTTGGAGTTTTTCTTCTAATTCGAAACCAGATAATCGAGCCGAAAAACGGTTCTGTTTACGTAAGATGTTTTCTGTATATTTTGTTATGGCAGCTAATAGATTTCCCAGTCGAGAAGAACCGACGAAGTTACGAGCATCACCAAAACTGATTTGCTTCTGATATGAATCCGGTACGATGGCTGAAGAAAAAGCTGTTTTCGTCTGTGGGTATAGTTTTGGCGGTGTATACCGCTCAAAAAGCCCTTTTGAACTTTTTAGTGTAGAGAAATACTTATCTATGGCGTGGATCGCCTGTAAATAACCTCGGTCAATTAATCCGTCTTGGTTATATCTTTGGTAAAACTTATTCTGAGGATGGTACAGATTGAGCCCTGCCCAGACGCTGTATGGCAGCTCGTTTATCTTTCCAGCTTCAACTGCCTTTTGAATAATTACATTTATGATAGCCACTGGTAGTTGTATCCCATCTTTTATCATCAATTCCCACCACCAGGCTATTCCTTGAGAAATGCCGACTTTGGTAGTTACCAAATCGCCACCCCAATCCGGTAGATAATTGTCCAGTTTTCTGTAATGAGAACGATACGCTCTCCACACCGTTCTAATTTGTTCTGCCGCTTTGGCAGGGTCGGAAATCTCTACCAAACAGAGCAGCTCGTATACATAAACAAAGATATAACTGAGATCTGTAATAGGATAGCGTCCCTGACGGACTTGAGATCGCCAGTAGAAATACCATTTTTTTTGCTCAGGGCTAAATGATTGGAAAGTTGGCCAATACTGCATAAGGGACATAAAAATAAATAAGCCTTCCGAAGGCAAGAAAAAGGGGTAAGATAAGGGAAACCAGAAGAGGCAGAGGATTGCGGATGGAATTAACAGAAACGTTGAAAAAGTTACTGATCGA
>Ga0172368_10004724_pt1 | contig 15622 bp, 11 predicted proteins | sample Lak11m_FD_114540 | JGI IMG/M metagenome (GOLD analysis project Ga0172368, IMG submission 114540) | Freshwater microbial communities from Kabuno Bay, South-Kivu, Congo - kab_022012_11m | ecosystem: Environmental > Aquatic > Freshwater > Lake | place: Democratic Republic of the Congo: South-Kivu...
AGTTTTGCGTCTTCGCACCAGTCATGCTATACTCTCACCTGTTGTCAGGGCGAGTAGCTCAGCTGGTTAGAGCGCACGGTTCACATCCGTGAGGTCGTGGGTTCGAGTCCCTCCCCGCCCACTGTAGACCTCAAGGGTAGGCGATTTGACTACCCTTGAGGTCTCAGATAAGCAAATCCTCGCAACCGCAGACCACACGGTTCCTCAGTCTTTATGTCGCTCTCTGGATCAAAAAAACGCAGCCGCCGGTTATCGGTATTCAACCCGCTGGTTACACGTCTGTGTCCTGCGGATCGGTATTGCTGTCCAGAGAGGAGACCTCACGGATGAAAAAGAGCATCACACTCAGCCAGGCGTGCGACGGGCTGGTGCACTACAAGAGCGCCACCGGCATGAGCCCCAACACCATCCGCAATTATCGCACGACCTTCGCCAAACTCCAAGCCTTCTTTGAAAGTCATCCTGAGCGGAGCGAAGCGGAGTCGAAGGATCCCGCGTTCGACGCGATCACGCGCGACCAACTGATCGACTTCTTCGCCTGGCTGCGCGACGAGTATCTCAGCGAGCCAGACGGCGCGGCCCCGCGCGGGCAGATCAAGCTGTCGCCCAAAACGATCTTCAACGTGCACACCGATCTCTCGGGCCTGTGGAGTTGGGGCGTCGAGGAAGGCTTCGTGCCGGCCAACATCGTGCGCACGATTGACCCGCCCGATCCCAAAGCGCCGGTCGTCGAGACGCTGACCAAAGAGGAGATCGACGCGCTGCTGGCCGCATGCGAACGCAGCAAGACTTGGAAAAACCGCCAAGTTGTCGCCAACGAACGACCGACCGCTGATCGGGATCGTGCGATCATCCTGCTGCTACTCGACACCGGCCTGCGCGCCTCAGAGTTGTGCGGCGTCAAGTTCGGCGACATCAACCTGACCACGAATAGCATCAAGGTGCTGGGCAAGGGCCAGAAGGAACGGTTGGTTTACTTCGGAAAACGGACCTCGAAGGCGCTCTGGAAGCTGTTGACGCCGAGGCTGAAGGATGCCAAGCCGGAAGACCTGGTGTTCACCGTAGGGCCGGAGGGCGATTTGCGGCCGATGACGCGCGACGTGCTGCGCCGGCTGCTGGTCCGCATCGGGGAGCGGGCGGGCGTGGCGAACGTGTACCCCCATCGGTTCAGGCATACGTTCGCCATCACCTACCTGCGCAACCAGGGCGACCTGTTCACCTTGCAGGACCTGCTCGGCCACTCGGATATGGCGATGGTGAAACGCTATGCCCGCATCGCGCAGACTGACTGCGCCAAGGCGCATCAGAAGGCGTCGCCGGTGGATAATTGGAGACTGTAACACTGATATATGCGGTGTAGTCTCCCGTCTGGCTGGTGACGAAGACCAGCGTGCAGAACTGCCACCGGCACAGGTTCAGGCACACGTTTGCGGCGAATTTCTAACGCCGCAGGCGCCGCAACGGCGGCAACGCGTTCGAGCTCCAGACAGCGTGCCCCGCTTTTTCGGGCATGGCGCTGGAACACACGACGCTGCAGACAGCGTGCCCCGCTTTTCTGGGCATGGTGCAGACCTACCTGGCGCTGGCCCAGGCAGATCCTTCGACAAGCTCAGGACAGGCCTGGACGCCGCGCATCGGAAGGCATCGCCGGTGGAGAATTGGAGCTTGTGATGCCGACACGGCGGCGTAGTTTCCCATCAGGCTGGGGATCAGGGCCGGCGTGCAGACCGCGTTACCTATTGTCTTTGCCGCGCTCGAAAGTGGTGATACCCGCCCTGCCTCCCGCACGCGCCAGGCGACGCGTGCGCGTCGCCTGGTAGGCTCGGATTTCACCGGCCAGCGGATGCTTGGGGTGGACGCGCAGGTGCGTGAGGGAACAGACGATGGCTTCCTTGACTACCCCTCCTGGCGTCACATCGCACATGATCCCGCCCTCATCACCGCCATAGAACACCTTCTTGATCTCCAGCTTGGGATCGGCACCTAATGACGCGCCCTTGCCGCGCAGGAGGTCTACCATTTGCCGCGTCGGCCGGGCGGGGATCGGCAGGCTGGCCGTCATGCGCTCGACCAGGGCCATGGCTTGGGCATAGTTATCTATCATGGTCACCTCCGCCGATTCACTCCATTCGCAGTTCGGTCGCACGTTTGGCGAATTGCGCCGGATTGGCCTTGCGCACGGCCGCTAACAGCGCCTCCACCTGCTCGCGGCGGATGCAGTAGTCCAGCAGACGCAAGACCTTGTCCGTCTTGCTCATGCCGCTCCCAAACCCCTCGTAGACGTCCATGAAGTGGTCGTAGCAGAGTGTGGTCAGTTCCTCGTCGTTGAACGCATCGGTGAGAAGCTGGCGGATCACCGTGCGGTTCCAACTTGTCGAGCCGGTCTCTCGTCCAACTTCATTGGCTGCGTCTGTCGGCCTCTCTACTGTGGATCCTTGTGCTTCTTCGAGCCAGCCGTCTGCCGCCAATCTGCCTCGGATCGTCTCCCAAAGCGGCATCAACCGTTCCTCGTGAGTTTTGGGCATGATAACGGTCAGCATGCAGCCGCCTTCCCAACGCCGCCCACACGTTATGCGCCCCAGCGTGGGCAGTAACTCGTGCATTTCCATATCGGTAATCGATCCTTTGGCCTTTCGATCAATGCCAAAAAGCACCGCATCGCTCTGGCGGATAAACAGATACCAATCCGCCTTGTAGGCCGCCAATGCTTGCGTCGCATCTGCGCGACTACCCCTGAAGCGCACCTCCAACTGCGTTGTTTCCCCGTTGCTAATTGGGGAAGGTATGACCGGTGAGGTCGAAGCCAGTGTCAGGCGCTCCAGCCACGCAGCAAGCTGCGCCGTGCGATCCCCAGCCGGCAACTCCACCAGCCGGATCTGTTTGCGCGCCAGCTCGTCCCGCTGCGCGTCGGTCACATCGAACATGACCGCATAACCTGGCCGCATCATCTGCCCGAAGCGGCTCAGCAGCTCACCGAACACCAACTTGAAGTATGGGTCGCTGCCGCTCCAGCCCAGGTACAGCGTGTCGGAGCGGTCCAACTCGGTCTCCAGCAGCTTGACCATCTGCGGCCGCTGCAGGAAGTACGACTCATACTGCTGCCGCGCCAGCACGATGGTGTCCGGCTGATCCAGGTCGCCGTAGAGCTTGACGATGTTGACGGTATCCGGCCCGCGGCGCATGAATGGGATCGAACTATCCTTGACGACGACCTCGACCCGCTTGCCTGCGTCGCGGAACGCGCGCTCCAGCAGGTTATCGAAGTTGGCTGTGAAGACCAGCGAGATAGGCAGACGAGCCAGAGCGTGGTGGGCGGCGCTCGGCTGCTTGCCCGTGGTGTCGAGCCGATCCTTGAGGTGGCTGATCAACGCGTGCGCCCCCTGGCGGTTGACGTACGCCTGCGCCACGTCGATCAGCGCATCGCCGGACGCCCACTCGCGCGGGGGTAGTGCGTTGCCGATGCGGGCGGCCAGCTCGGCGATCAAATCGTACCAACTGGGCAGTCCAGCGCCAACTGACAGGCCGGCGCCGACGAAGGCGCAGACGTTGCCGGTGGCCAGGCTACCTTTGAGGTCATCACGCAGTGCCATAGCTTGCCTCTCCGAATCCATGCGGCTCCCGTCGTTGCCTATGGGATTCTCCCGGGACTCAGTTGCTATCGAAGTCGTCAGCAGCTCGTGACTTGCGTCCGGTTGTACCAGTTCCTTCAGAGCGGCACGTTCGACTTCTATCGCGGGAGCCTGGAGTGGAAAGTCACGGGCCAGACAGGCCAAGATGCCATCAGCAAACAGCCATACCCGTGAGTCATAAAGGGTCATCACTGCACGCGTGTCACCGTCACAATCATCGAGCGTCCAACTCATGACGACAGGGGCCGCATCGAGATCATCACTGCGGATTAGCCTGTCACCCTGCTCACCGACGATTTCCACGGCCTTAAAGCTGACGATGATTTGACCATTGCCCAGGTCAGCCGAGATTGCATGGTTGTCGGGCCGACACGTATTCAGAGCGAGCGTTCGTCCCTCGTCATCCCTGAACTTGAATGGAGCAAACGGGAAACCGGCTGTCAAAAGTTTGGCCAGCGCATGAGAGCGCTTGGGCAACAAAGGCAGTTCAGTGTGAAACATGGGTACCACAGTGTGTAAGCTTCTTCCAGTTTACGATCCCCGCCGGCATCCGCGGCGACGCGGTACGCCACAGCAGCGCGACCTCGGCCGGCGTCAGGCCATACGTGGCGTTGACCAATTCCGTCAGCCGGCTTTCGAACCGCGCGATTCAAGCGACGCCGGGGCGGGGATCATGCATCAGCCCTGCGCTCGTTCATAATCCATCCTGAACAGCGCCTCCAACAGCCACCGCCGAAACTCCTCATTGTCCGTGTACAGCCGATACAGCGCGGTCTGGTCGAAGATGATGTTCTGAAAGGCGTCGGTGACCTTCCGCTCGTGGGTGATGCGGGCGTTCTGGCGGTCGGAGTGCTGCCTGGCGTTGCGGTACTCCTCGTCCTTCGCCACGTCGGCGGGGAGGTCTTCGAACAGGAAGCGCCGGATCTTGTCCGCGTCCGTCCAGTGGGTGCCCCAGCGCTCGTTGAACTCCTGCACGATGGTGCTGAGATACTCCATCTGCGGCGTCTCGCGGAATGCGGCCATGTTGGCCGGCGCAGGCTGCAGCTCACCGCCGGCCTGGAGCTTGATGGCGACGGTCGCCTGCTGCTCTGCGCGGTAGCTGTCCATGTCTACGCTCTCGATCAGGCCGACGGGCCCGTCTTCGTCGTCCGGCGCGGGCAGCTTGGGCAGGAGCAGCTTCAGGAAGATGCGCAGGCTCTCCCAGTACGGATTCTTGAACGGCAGGATCATCACCAGGAACTGGTACGCGCGCACGAACGCTCGCGCCCGCGTCTTGAACACGATCTGGGCATCCGCGTCCAGATCGTGTTTGTAGACCTCGACGCAGCCGTCCAGGATCGGGTCAAGCGCGTCGCGCGCCGCGCCGGAGAGGTAGCGGGCGGTCAGGTCGTCCACCTGCTCGCGCGAGTAGACCTGGGTGCGGTCCAGCGCGTCCTGCAGGTCGTTCAGCCGGTTGGGATTGGTCGCCTCGCTGAGGATCGTCGTCTCGTAGAACGGCTCGAACGCGGCCTTGATGTCGTCGGCCGAGTTGACGAAGTCGAGCACGAAGGTGTCGTGCTTGTAGGGTGGATAGGCGCGGTTGAGCCGGGAGAGGGTCTGCACCGCCTTGACATCGCTCAGCACCTTGTCCACGTACATCGTGTGCAGCCGCTTCTCGTCGAAGCCGGTCTGGAACTTCTCGGCGACGATCAGGAAGCGGTTCTCCGGCTTCTTGAACTCCTCCGGGATGTCGGCGCTGGGGAAGCCGTTCAGCCGGGCCTCGTCGTACTTCTTGCCGCCGTCCTGCACTTCGTCCGTGAACGCCACCAGCGCGCGATAGGGCGATTTGCGCTCGGCCAGGTACGCGTCGAAGGCCAGCTTGTAGCGCACCGCGCTGAGCCGCGAGCCGGTGACCACCATCGCCTTGGCCTGGCCGTTGACCTTGCGCTGGGCGACCACCTGTTCCAGGAAGTGCTCGGCCATGATCTCGGTCTTCTGGCGGATGGCCTCCGGGTGCCCCTCGACGAAGCGTTTCAGCTTACGCTGGGCGCGTTTGTTGTCGAACTGCGGGTCGTCCTCGACCCGCTTGAGCAGGCGGTAGTAGCTGCTGTAGGTGGTGTAATGCGCCAACACGTCCAGGATGAACTCCTCCTCGATGGCCTGGCGCATGGTGTAGACGTGGTACGGGTAGAACTTGCCGTCGGCCAGGTTGGGGAGGCCGAACATCTCCAGCGTCCGGTTCTTGGGGGTGGCCGTGAACGCGAAGTAGCTGGCGTTCTCCAGCAACTTCTGCTCCCCGACGATCCGGTTGATGCGATCCTCGACCGATTCCTCCTCCGGCTCCTCACCGGGCTGGAGCGCGATGCTCATCGCCGCGGCCGCGCGGCCGCTCTGGCTGGAGTGCGCCTCGTCGATCAGGATGGCGAAGCGCCGGTCGGGCAGGGCGGCGATGTCCTTCAGGACAAAGGGGAACTTATAGATGGTGGTGACGATGATCTTCTTGCCCGCCTCCAGCGCGCGGCGGAGCTGGCCGCTGCCCTCGGTGATCGCTTCCACGACGCCGGCCACGTGGCTGAACTGCTTGATGTAGTCGCGGATCTGCCTGTCGAGCACGCGGCGGTCGGTGACGACGACCACCGAATCGAAGACGGGACGCGCCGCGTCCGCGGCGGTCAGCTCGACCAGTTGGTGCGCCAGCCAGGTGATGGAGTGGCTCTTGCCTGAGCCGGCCGAGTGCTGGACGAGATAGCGGCCGCCGGCGCCGCTCGCCCCCGCGTGCGCCAGGAGCCGGCGTACCAGGTCGAGCTGGTGATAGCGCGGGAAGATCAGCTTCTTGTGCTTCTTGCCATCGTCCCCCAGCTCTTCGACGACCTGGGCGTACTTCTCGACGATCTCGCTGAGGCTTTCACGGGCCAGGATGCGCTTCCACAGGTAGTCGGTCTTGATCCCGTCCGGGTTGGGCGGGTTGCCGGCGCCGTTGCGGTACCCCTGGTTGAACGGCAGGAAGGTCGTCGCCTTGCCCTGCAGGTGCGTGGTCATGCGCACTTCGTCGTCGTCGGCCGCGAAGTGCACCAGGCAGCGCGCAAAACGGAAGAGCGGCTCGCGCGGGTCGCGATCCTGGCGGTACTGGCGCATGGCGTCGTGGACGTTCTGCACGGTGAGGCGGTTCTTGAGCTCGAAGGTGGCGACGGGCAGGCCGTTGATGAAGATGACCAGGTCGAGGGCCAGGCGGGTCTTGTCGCCCGAGTAGCGGAGCTGGCGCGTGACGGAGAAGATGTTGGCAGCGTAGCGGGCCACGGCGAGGGGGTTGGCGGCCGAGGCGGGCCGCGGATAGTAGAGCGCCAGGCCGACATCGCGTTCCTTGACCCCGCGGCGCAGCACGTCCACGATGCCGCGGGCGGCCACCTGGTCGGCGATGCGCCTGAGGAGCTTGTCCTCGGCCGCCGGGCTGCCCACGCCCAACTGCTTCGCCGCCTCCGGCTGGGAATCCAGCAGGAAGCGGAAGAGGCAGGCGCGGTCTACGCAGAACTCGCGGTCGTAGTCGTCGGGCGAGCCGCGGGCGTAACCGGCCTCGTCAACCAGGCTGGCTTCGATGAGCTCTTCCAGGCCCTTCTCGGATGTGTCGGTGGTCTGCATACGCCTCCGCACAGCGTCTGTCGCAAATTGTGTCGCAAAGATGTCGCAAACCGTGTCGGAACAACTGGCTACCGCCAGTCGTGTCGCAAGTTGCCGTTTCTCACCGACCCCAGAAGTCGATCGAGCGTCTCGATGAGTCGCCGGAAGTGGGGCAAACGCTGCCTGAGTGTTTCTGGGTTCAAGGAAGCCAGCACCTGAAAGGATCTTCGTCCCTTGCTGTAGGCTTTGTCGCGGCCGCAGTCGCGTGTGGCGTGCTCCAGGGCGTCCTGCACTGCATCGCGGGGCCACGCCTCCAGTGCCGTCACGGGCAGGAGCGCGCTCGTCTGGAGGGGTGGGCCGAAAGCCCGATTCATAGCCACCCTGTCCGCCATGATCCAGGTTTCCATGCAAGTCACCATCAACTGGGCCTGATCATCGGTGATGTTGGCGGGACATTCCCATCCGTCTCTGGCCTGAAGATGTCCCCACGCCGTCGGCGCGGTGACCGGGTCTTCGCTATCCACCAGCAACATCGGCACAGTATCCGGGCTGCCGATCGCCGCGGCCGTCTTGAACGCGTCGAACGTGCTCCCGCGTCCCCCGCCCGCAACGGTCCACGGCATGCGACCGGCAAAGCCCGCGTTCTCGAAAAGCTTGCGAAAACCTTCGCGGCATTGGACGTGCTGAGATTTGCTGTCACCACCGCCTTCGATGTAGATCTTCACGTTCACCAGCGCGTCCCTCCCAGCTCGCCGCGGGTCCAGAGCTCCCCAAGCCGGTACTTCTCGAGCCAACCGGACAGCTTTTCTGGGTCGAGGCGTTCCATCACCGTGCGACCATCATGGTTCTCGCACACCACAACCGTCTGCGGACGTTCGGTCATGGCATCCACAAGGATGTCGGAGTGGGTCGTCACGATCAGTTGGGTGCGCTCGGATGCGCTGACCAACAGGTCTGCCAGCTTGGGCAGAACATCCGGGTGCAGACCGAGCTCGGGTTCCTCGATACAGATCAGCGACGGAGGATTGGGATCGCAGAGGATCGCGAGCAAACAGAGGTAGCGCACTGTGCCATCGGAGAGCCGGACCGCGGAAATCGAGAACTCCTTTTCGGTGAAGAAAACCTGCACGGTGCCGCCCTCGATGATCACGTCAAAGTCGCTGAAGTTTTCGTAAAAGTCGCGCAGGCCGGCCAGGATTGCATTCTTGGCCTTGGGGAACCGGCTTAGCCGGTTCAGGAATAGCCCCAGATTGGAAAAATCCTCTTCCAATCGGTCGTTGCGCATGTCGGCTTTTTGGGGTTCGCGAAACACCGCGTTGCGGCCAAAAGCCCACTCGCGGTAGATGCGGACATTCGCATACGCATCAGCCAGATACGAGATCACAGGATAATTCTCGGGATCTCGACGTTGGGCCAGAATAGACTGGTCAGGCTCAACATAGTCTCGGGTTAGCCGTCGCTCGTCACCCTTGATTGTGATCACAGGATGACCCTGCTGGTAGCGATAGTAGAAATAGGGCTGCGAGTGGCCAGAGTGCGGTCGTTCATTCTCGATATACTCATCATCGAGCCGAAACGCCTGGTTCTCCTCGCGAAAGACCAGAACATGTCGCAAGGGTAGAGGGCCATCAGGATAACAGAGCACAGCAGAGATTGACGCTGCTCCCTTGGAATTCCCTTTCCAGATCCACTCGCTGACCCCGCCCCCGCGCCGGACAACGGCGCGCAGATCGCCGGGCGCGGCGCGCAGCAGAGCCAATGCCTCGATCAGGTTTGACTTGCCCGATCCGTTCGGGCCGATCAAGAGGTTAAGATTCGACAACGGCAGAGCTGGCGTATCCGGCCCGAATGAGAGCAGCCCGCGCAATGTGATCGCGTGGAACAACCGGCGATCTTCGGCGCATGTGGGGGGTTGACCGGTCAACATGAAGGTCCCTCCGGGTCTATGCGTCAGCGGAGATTATATCATCAGATTCGCCTTCGGCCAGGGCATCGAGGTCGGCGTCCGGCTCCAAGCCCGCTTCAAGTGCCTCATCCAATACTTCCTCGGCCACACCCTCCGCCGGCAAAGCGGCCGCGACGGCGCGCACGTCGAGCTTGCCGGTGACGACGTCGGCGATGAGGCGCGTGCGGTGTTCGCGGAGGAGAGTGATCTCATGTTGAGTCCCAGTGATCGCCTTATCAAGTTCAGCGGCTTGCCGTGCGATTTGGCTGAGTAGTGCTTTTTGTTCAGCGATCCCTGGGAGTGGTAAAGGAAAGGCTTTGAGCGTAGTACTATTGGTAGAGGCGAGATTCGTTGTCTGCTTGGCGGTCAGTTCAAAGTAAGTTCGTCCGTACGTGGAGGTCATCAAGAGAACAAGGAACTCCGGAAGAAGCTTCTCTCGATTGGCTCGCACAGCAAAGACATGATTTTGATGCAAGCAACCTACAATCTCACCCCGCCAGATGGCTCCCCGTCCCAACTTATCTCGGTCACCACCTTCGGTCATGAGCACATCCCCAGGCTGGAGCTCACAAGCTGATGCTTCTACCTTCGGCACCTGAATCAAAGTGACGCTCTGCAAGTCAAGAAAGCCACTTTGAACGTTGGCGACCCGTAGATAGGGACGCTCCTCAAGCAAGCTATGCCCGTAGTTCTTGCCAAGGGTAAGTCCTGTCTGCACCTCTGCAACGTGCTTCAGACGCGTTACTTCCCAGTGCTCCGGCACATCCCCCAGCCACTCCACTCCCGACGGCTTGACTCGCACGTTCGGATCGAGGCCGCGCGTCACCGCCTGGTGGATGATGGCCTGCTTCTGCTCGTTGAGCAGCGCGATCAGCTTCTGCTTGGCGTGGATGTAGCGCCGGATGCGGCGGTCAACGTGGTCGAGGTAACGAACGATGGCGGTTTGTTCATCCGGGGGTGGGACAAGACACGGCAGGTACTTGAAGTCGCGCCAGTCCAGATTCTGTCGCAGCCCAGAACCCAAGCCATAGAACACTTTCTTCAGATCATACGCATGGAGCAGCAAATGCCCGTACTCACGCGATAACAAATCGGTGGTGCGAAAGCACATATAGGCCGAGGTGATGATGCCGCGATGGCGACTCAGCCCAAAGCGCAGGCTGTTCCAGTCGTTCTGCAAGTCCGTGGGGCGAACGACGATATCGCCGGGGTCAACGATCTGGTAGGTCTCAAAGGATGCCGGAACCAGGCCGTAAAGCTTGTCCTCGGGTTTGACGACAATCTGCCCGTAGCTCAAGGACAGCACGGTCGTTTCGCGCAGGCCGGTGTTCGGCACCTTCTTCTCCCGGTAACACGCCCGGCCCGGCAATATGCCCCAGTGCGCGGGCACTTCCCCCAGCCACGGCACGCCGGAGTCCTTATAGGTCGGGTAGGGCGTGAGGCCACCGGTCATGGGCGGCCTCCGCGGGGTGGCTCAGGACGGGTGGGCGGGATCGTCCCCTTCGCATCGCCGGACGGCTCGACCGGTCGGGTGCCGGTGCATTCCGGGTAAGCGGAGCAGCCCCAGAATGTCTGCCCGGCGCGCGGCCCCTTCCGCACGGTGCGGAGAATCATGGGCTTGCCGCAGTTCGGGCAGGCGGGGGGCGGTGTCGGGTTGTCGGTCTGCTTGTTCTTGTAATCGGAGCGCACCCGGTAAAGGCGCTCGGTGAAGCCGCCGTGCTCGACGAATGCCTGTTCCAGGTGCTGCAACTGCCGCCCCAGCAAGTAACTGGCCTGGTTGATGAGGCAGATCAGCGTGTTGGCTGCCACGTCGGGCGCCGCCTTGGCAATACCATAAGGATCCGATGCAGACGACGCGTCCGAAGGATCAACCTGGTAGCGTCGACGGACAGCCAGCGCTTGGGGAGAGTTTTTGTCCCAGATGCGCAGACCCCGTTGCCGCAGGAAATCCTCGTAGTCCAGGAGCAGTTCTTCCAGGCTCGCGCGCGCCACATTCGTCAGCTTGAGCTCGGTCTTCTTGGATGTGGCGGAGGCCATGCTCCCCTCAGCGATATTCTGCACGCCGCTGCGCGCCGCCTGGATCATCTGGTCGCGAGTGCGCGAGCGCTTGTCCACGAAGCGGCCGCAGAAAACCACCGTCGCGTCGTATACCAACTGGGCTGCCTGGAAACTGCGCAGCTTGCGGTAGCCGCCGTGCGGAGGGAGCAGACGGTCGGACAGGTCGGACTCGTCAGACAAGTCGAACTTGTCCGACCTGTCCGACGAGTCTGACTCGTTCACTCCATTGAGCCTGCTCATAGTCGACCTTCGCTGCTCTCGTCCAATAGGTCGGGGACCGAGCAAATCATGTGCGCCGCGGTCGCGTCCGTCGCCGTTCAGATTTCTTTCACGCCCGCGATCTCACGCATCAAAGTCACCTCGGAGAATCCGCTCGGAGACCATCAGATCAGGCTCGCTGCGATCTTCGAGAGACGCTTCAATCTCGTGCTGTTTTGCCAGCGCTCCCCACGCCCGGAAAGGCCGGATTTCTGTTTCGCCAGCCACCTTGCGGCAAACGTAGAGTGACTCGTCCGGTATCAGATCAGGAAGCAGAGTCGAATGGGTCGTGACAATGTACTGCGTCTCTTCCAGCGCCGCTCGCGTCTTGAGGAGCTCAGCGATCAACTGAATGCGCCGAGGATGGACGCCGTTCTCCGGCTCCTCGAAGCCGATTAACGCAGGCGCTTCTTTCGCGCCGGTCAAAGCCAGCAGCCCCAGGATGCGCAGCGTGCCCTCCGACAAGACGCGCGCCGGCACCGGGATGCCACTTTCCCGCAGTTTAAGCTCGACTTCACCCAGCTCATTGACTTGACATCAATGCCATCAATATTGGGCAGAATCGTGCGCACCGCCCGCTCAACAGCCCTGAACTGGGGCAGGTCCAATGCTTTCAAGGTATTCAGAAACGCGGCCAGTTCTTCCCCCATCAAGCCAATGTGACGCACCTCCTTGACCGGATTGGCGGCGCGCATTCGTTCACGCGGCTCGAAGTAGAAGAATAGCCAGCTCTCCAGCTCTCGACGCATGGCCACCAGATGCGGGTAGTGGGGCGGATAGTGCGGCAACGACAGAATGCTGTGATCCAGGTATCGTCCATAGTACATCGGGTGCGCCTGCCCTTCCAGGCGGAGATGCAGCCGGTTCCCCTCGCGCGAAAGAAAGGGCCTGTGCTTACCGGTTGGCTCCCCGGCCTCATTGAGGGCCGCCAGGTATTCGTCCACAACCTGCAGCAGGCCGGTTTTTGGGAAAAGTGCGATCTCGATCCGGTAGCGCAGGTTACGCTCGCGCACCGGCGGCAGTCCTCGGGCGACCTCCTCCGTAACCTGATAAGTCGAAGTGGTTTCGCGGACTGCGGGTGCGGTCACGCCAGCCTCTTCCAGAGCAGGGATCTCTCCTTCCCCCTGACCCGCACGCTTCATATCCCTGATCTGCCGGTTCACTGCATCCACAATCGCGGGTGACAGACGCACGTCGGCTTCCATGGTGAAGCCCACACGTTCTTGGGCGAGCAGTCCTTTGAGGCCATCTTTCCCGAAGGTGAAGGATTCCAACGGTTTTCCCCGGTAAGGAGGCTCGAATGCCTCCTTGAGCGTCCTGCTGGTGGCGAGCTTGGCGAATAACTGAAGCGCGTCCAGGAAGTTGCTTTTTCCTGCCGCGTTTGGCCCAAACAGCACGGCCAGTTCCGAGAGTCTGACATCTACGTTCTTGAGCGATTTATAGCCCTGGATATGCACTCGAGTGAGCATCGCCTGAACTCCTCCCTGGCGCTTGACTATGAACGCATTCTAACGCTTGCGGTCTCGCTTGACCAGCCCATGGATACCGAAAGAGCCCTTCTTAAGCTGTACCTACACCCAAGATTTGATCCAACAACCCATCTGTTTCCCGTTCCAACGCCAGGATATCAGCGCGAATTCCCTCCAAGGTTCGCAGCGGCTGCGGCTTGTAGAAGGTGCGCGTGAAGCTGATCTCGTAGCCGATCTGTGTTTTCTCGTCGTCAATCCAGGCATCCGGCGCGTAGGGCAGCACCTCGCGGCGGAAGTAGGCGTCCACATCCTCGACCAGCGGCACGTTCTCGGTGTCCCTCAGCTCGGGATCCGGCTCGTAGACGACACCCGCCTTCGTCCGCTCCTTAACCACCGGCTCGGCCGCCGGGTCTCGCTCGGTGAAGGCCGCGAACAGGTCACGCAGCTCCGTCTTCTTGACCCTGGCGCCGCTCCGCTTGACGTACCCCTCCACCAGCTCACGCACAACGTTGAAGTCCCACTGTGGCGCCTCGCCCAACAACGCCGGCAACGCGTCGGCGATGGGGTGCAGGTGGCCGGCCGCGGTCGCCTTGAACGCCGCGATCCGCCCCGGCGTCACGTGGGTCGCCAGACGCAGCGGCCGCTCCACCACGATCTTGCGGTAGCCGAAGTCGGCGTTGGCGAACAGCTTGCTCTCGGCGGTCTCGCGGCCATCCAGGAAGAGCCGGGTGACCTGCTCGATGTGCTCATCGGCCAGCTCGCAGTTCTTCTGGCCCAGGTTCTTGCGCAGCTTGCGGAAGAGGCCGGTGGCGTCGATCAGTTGCACCTTGCCGCGGCGGCTCTCCGGCTTACGGTTGGTCAGCACCCAGATGTACGTCGCGATGCCGGTGTTGTAGAACATGTTCAGTGGCAGGCCGACGATCGCTTCCAGCCAGTCGTTCTCGATGATCCAGCGCCGGATGTTGCTCTCCCCCTGGCCCGCGTCGCCGGTGAAGAGCGCGGAGCCGTTGTGGACGATGGCGACGCGGCTGCCCTGGGCGGTGTCCGCCTTCATCTTGGTGAGCATGTTCACCAGGAAGAGGAGCTGTCCGTCGCTCACGCGCGGGATCAGCGCTAACTGCTCGCCGCCCGGCGCATCGGGATGCCGCACGGCGAAGCGATGATCGTAGATCTCCTTGCGCGCCCCGCCTGCCAGCAGCGCATCCTGGTCCACCTTCCACGATTTGCCGTAGGGCGGGTTCGCCAGCATGAAGTCGAACTCCATGGCCGGGAACCCGTCCTGCGAGAGGGTCGAGCCGTATTTGATGTTGCCGGGATCCTTGCCCTTGATCAGCATGTCGGACTGGCAAATCGCAAAGGTCTCTGGGTTGACCTCCTGGCCGAACAGCTCGGTGCGCACGTGCTTGCCCGCGCCGGCGGCCAGCTCCTGCAAGAAGGCCTCGGCCTCCGTCAGCATCCCGCCCGACCCGCAGGCGCAATCATATACCAGGTAGGTGCCGCTCTGGATCGCATCGCGGATCGGCGCGAAGATCAGGCTCACCATCAGCTTGATGATGTCGCGCGGGGTGAAGTGCTCGCCGGCCTCCTCGTTGTTCTCCTCGTTGAAGCGGCGCACCAGCTCCTCGAAGACGTAGCCCATCCCCAGGTTACTGAGGCCCTCCTGGACGACCGTCCCATCGGCCGCCAGCGCCGGCTGTGGACTCAGGTTAATTTCCTTCGCGACAAACTTCTGGATCAACGCGTAGAGCCGGTTGCTTTCGACGAGGGTCTGGATCTGGTTGCGCAGCTTGAACTTTTCGATGATGACCTGGACGTTCTCGGAGAACCCGTCGAGGTAGTTGCGGAAGTTGGCCTCGACCTGGGTCGGCTCATCCAACAGGCGGCGGAGGGTGAAGCGTGAGGTGTTGTAGAAGAGATAACCCGAGGCCTTACGCAGCGCCGCCTCGCGGTTGTGGATGCCCTGCTGCTCGAGGAAGTCATTCCAGCGCAGGACCTCTTCCTTGGTCGGCTCCAACAGGCAGTCCAGCCGGCGGATGACCGTCATCGGCAGGATGACGTCGCGATATTTGCCGCGCACGTAGACGTCGCGCAGCACGTCATCGGCGATACCCCAGATGAAGCTGACGATGGCGTTGTGGGTGGCGTGATTCATGCAGTCACCTGGGCACTCCTGGAGAAGATGATCGGCGATTTCGCCGCGCTTGGTACCTGAAAAGGCACAAAAAAGGGCCACGCGCAGGGCAATCGCGTCTTATTTTCGGCAGTTTCGCTCGTTCTCGGTCCAGGTTTGACCAATAGCGGCCCGTCTAGCGCTAACATGGCGACTATAGCGCGGGGCTGGGGTCGTGATCAAGTGCCGCAGTTCTGTAGATGCCCGCAGTGGCATCAAGAAAGACCATGACGACCCGCCTGAGCGATAACTTCATGCGCTGCGGTCATCCAAGAGTGATGTCAGTGTGCGAATACTACGGAAGATCACAGGTTTTGATGGGACGTCGCAGAAAAAACCAGTGCAGCTACCCTCAGGGAGCCAAATAAGACGCGATTGCCCTAGGCCACGCGCCGGGCGTATTGACCGGGGCAGCCCCTTGGAGTATACTTCTTCTCGCCAGGGCGCCCCATTTCGCTCTGGCCATGCCTCGACGGTGATCAGACTGGTCGAGGCTTCG
>Ga0172368_10004725_pt1 | contig 15622 bp, 15 predicted proteins | sample Lak11m_FD_114540 | JGI IMG/M metagenome (GOLD analysis project Ga0172368, IMG submission 114540) | Freshwater microbial communities from Kabuno Bay, South-Kivu, Congo - kab_022012_11m | ecosystem: Environmental > Aquatic > Freshwater > Lake | place: Democratic Republic of the Congo: South-Kivu...
ACCAATACCTGGATTTGCAGTCAAGCCATCTAAATAATCATTGCTGATGTTAATACCTTTTCCGCTCATTGCTAGCAAATAATAAACAAGCGCCATTCCAAATATCAGCAATGGCAAAATAATCACCCACGCATCAAATGCCTCATTTCTTTGAGTTTGCTTTGATTTTCTTGATTCTGCCTGAAGCTCAAGGATATCCTCTTTCTTTTGCTTTGGTTTCTGCTGAATTGGCTCTTGCTTAATTGGTTTCATAACATTGGTCTGATTCTTTGTCACTTGCTCTTTTGATTTACTAAAAGGCGCAGCTGTTTTAAGTATTCTTGAAATTTCCTTTTCATTATCTAAGTTGTTCTTTACCTGCTTTTTTACAATCTTTGCTTTTGAATCATCATTTCTTGGCTGGGCTATAGATGAACTTATCTTTGCATTATTTGAAACAACTTGATCTTGCTTGACAAGACCTGAAAGTTCATCCTGAAGCTCTCTCAAAGTATCATCAAATTCCTTATCATCAATCAAGGGAATTGACTTGTCCATTGGCTTGGACTGAATTTCTTTAACCATTATCTTCTTCGCCATATCTTATACACCAATATTATTGTTAAAGAAAAAATATATATAAGTATGTAATTGCAAAAAAATAACCTGAATAACTATCAAAGAATTAATTTTCAGATGTTTCTGATTTATGTCCCTGAAGATCATACAATCTCTTGATTTCTTCCAGGGAGGTTGTCTGCTTAGGTGATTTGTCGCTTCTGAACCTCAAGAACCTTGGAAACCTCAATGCCAAACCTTGTTGTTTTGCTTTGTCAAAGCAAGCTGTATGGACTGAGCTATCTGTAATTTCATCATAGTTGATTTCTACAATGATTTCCGGGCTTACATAAAAATCAGGAACTATATTTGTTATAAGGTCAGATGGCTTATCTTTGCTTTTTAACCTCTGAAGCTTCTCTGAAAGTTCTGAAAGAACATCCTCTGTCAGGCCTGATCCTAACTTCGCAATTGTGTAATATTTTTCAGTCGTTGGATCATAAATTGCTACAAGAAGAGCACCTATCCCAAACTCACTCCATTTTCCCTGACCATGAAATGCCCCAACAACACAAGCATCTATTGTGTCCAATGTTCCACTGTATGACTTCTTAAACTTAATCCATGAAAAACCCCTTGCCCCTGCCTTGTAGGTAGAAGAAAGGTCTTTGGCGACAATGCCTTCAAAGTTTTCTGAAAGGCATTTGTGAAAAAAGCTGTTAAGCTGTCCAATATTTTCTGCAATTATTAAGTCAGTTGGCTGAAGCAAAGGAAGTTTTGTAAAATTATCTTCCAAGAGTTTTCTTCTTTTCTCAAATGGTTCTGAAATCAATTCCTTGCCATCAAAATAAAGAACATCAAATGGCTTAAGATGAAGCGGAAGCTCTTCTGACTTTTCTTCAACATCATATTTTCTCTTTCTCTGCATGGTTATCTGAAATGAATGATATTTCTTGTTTTTGGAGTCATAGGCAATCGCCTCACTATCAATTATAAAATCATGATTGATCTTCTTTACTGCAGAAACAACATCAGGAAACATGTTTGTTATATTCTCCTCCTGCCTAGAAAATATCTTGATATTATCCTTCTGCTTATGGATCTGCATCCTAAAGCCATCAATCTTTGTGTCAACAGCAAATCTTTCTAATCTTTCAACAATCTCCTCCAAGCTCTTTGCCCTTTCACATAATGCTGGCTTAACAGGAATGAACAGCTTCAGTCCAAGTTTCCTAATACCTTCAACCCCTTCATTTTTCATAGTTTCTGCAATCAATCCAAGGTCAGAAATAAGATCGTATTTTTCAGAAATAACATTCCTTGCCACTTTCTGCTCAATTGAAGAATCCAGCATTGCCAAGGCATCAATAATTGTTGAATCTCCAAACCCTAATCTGAAACTTATTGGAAATCTTGTAAGGTATTTTGCAGAAGTTACATCTGAATTAAAAAGGATTGACTTAAATAATTTTTTCTTTTCATCAACAGCCCCTTTCCCTTCAATCTCTGCAATCCTGTTAAGGACTAAATAAACTTCATCAAAGTTAAGCTCCTTGGAAAAAAGAGTCGTCTGCAATCTTGAAGAATGGTTTTTCTCAATGACTAAGCCAAGATCACCAAGTTTAGAAAAGTCTGATTTCATCTTCAGCTCTGATTGTCCAAGATATTCTGCAATCAATGATAACAATGTTGCCTGACCTAAGTTAATCTCTTTGCTTTTGTATTTTGGGCCTAATGTTCCTTGGCAGAAATAGATTAGATTAGCAATGCTTTCCTTAGGACATTCTCTGAAAAGATCATAAAGAATACCAGCCATTTCAAGGCGGCTGCTTGTCTTCTCAAGCCTTTCAAAACAGTCTGCGACTAACTTGAATTTCATATATCTTCAGATTAAATAGATAAAGTAAATTGATTAGTGCATCCACTATATACCAGAACACCATCTTTTAACATATCTCTTCCAATCAAACAATCTATATTTTGACCCTTAAGTGGCAAAGCTGTAAAGACCCCCTCATAATAAATACTGTTATTTTGTACAGGGATTATCATTCTTAAAAAATATTTATAACAAATATGATCACTACAAGTTGGCGTATTCACTCTTGTTTCTCCAATTGGCTCTAATCCTAATTTCTTAGGAATATCTTCTTGTACAACACTATGTGATGCGCCCGTATCTATTAGAGCCTTTAATTCAATTGCTTCCGGGACTCGCAATTTTTGTTCAGCATATTTTTTTTCAAGTTGGTTAGCTATACTTATAACTGCTGACAAAACAGGACCTTCTCTTTGCAGATTTTGATTTGTTATAGTTACTGATGACATATTTAACACAGATTTATAAGATCAGATGTGAAATTTTGTTCTTCTTCAATAGTTTCAATTTTTTTAACCAAAAAAGGGATATTTCCAAACTTGTCAATACCTATCTTTATAGCATCCTTTTCAGAGTCAAATGTGCCAATTACATTACCATTCTTAATCAGTACATATTTACCTCTATCTTGGTTAAGAAGTTCTTCTTTATTTTTATAGTAAGTTTCTATTTCTTTTTCTAACATACTATCACAATATATATAAGAGATATACATTTTAAAAGGCTAATTGTAAATTATAATTGCGATTATACTTAATCCATGTTATATAAATTTTATGTGATATTACAAAAGATTTTAAAAGAAACTTATCCTTTATTTTTTAACTTGACCTTACTTCCGCCAAACAGCTTGGACAAATTATTAAATCCATATTCAGTCATTTCTAAAGGTATCTGCAAGCCAAGGCCAGATTTTATAATAACAATTTAATACCCTTTCCCAACATAAACAATTTCCTTCGCCTTCTTTCCACAGCATATGCAGATTGCATCTTCTGCAGGAGCTTCTTTGATGTCAACTCTTGTTCCTCTTACTTCTGCTCCTTTCGTGTCTGCCTTGATGTTGTCTGCACATTCCTTTCCATCCATATCTGTGCTGCACAATGGCACCCTTGCAATCTTGTCTTCATCAATTGCCTTCTTCAAGTCATCATAGGCGTAGACATCCATCATCCATTTGCTAAACTCTTCATCTGCCTGCTCTCTCAAGTTTTCAATGAATTCTGTCTTTATTTCTGTAATTGCTTCAAGAATATCTGCCTGAGGAATTATCTTTTTCTCATTGACATCTCTTCTGAATAATGTAACTGTTCCATTCTCAAGATCCTTTGGCCCAATTTCCAACCTGATTGGAACGCCTTTCATCTCATAATAAGTGAACCTTTCTTTTGGCGTCTTCTCTTTTTCATCATCAATCTTGACTTTATATCCTTGTCTGTCTAAGTTTTCTGCAACCTCCAAGCAAAGTTTTTCAATCTCTGCTGTATTTACATCGCTGAAATATAATGGAAGAATAATTATCTGCACAGGAGCCAAATCAAATGGCAATCTTAACCCGTTCTTGTCGCCATGTATTCCAATCATTGCACCATAGATCCTTGAGATTGCCGGACCATAGCAGGTTCCATATGGATATTTTAATTCTTCATCTTTATCCTTGAACTTAACATCAAACGCCTTTGTAAACTTCTGTCCTAATAGATGCGTAGATGGTAACTGAAGTATCTTCCCATTTGGCATGATTGTGTCTGCAGCAAATGTGTCTATTGCTCCAGGAAATTTATCCCATTGTGGCCTTTTAAAAAAGATAAATGGAATTCCAAACTGAAGATGCATAACCTCTTCTGTAATCTCCATATCCTGAAGCACCTGGGCATATGACTCATCAAATGTTTCAAAGATATTATGTGTTTCAAACCAATAGAACTCTCTTCCTCTGAAGAATGGCTTTGTTGCTTTAGAATCATACCTAAAGACATTTGCCCTTTGATATGTCTTCATTGGAAGCTCTTTATAGCTCTGCAGCCAATATTTGAACATAAAATAAAATGCTGTTTCAGATGTTGGTCTCAAGGCATATCTCTGCTCAAACTTCTCTGTTCCATGCTCTGTAACCCAGAAGACCTCAGGAGTAAATCCTTCAATATGTTCGCTCTCCTTCAAGAAATTTTCTTCAGGAATAATTGCTGGCATCATCACCTGTTGGTGTCCTGTTTCATTAAGCTTGTTTTCATAAATGCTGAACATCTTGCTTATAGAATAAACAGACCAAGGCCTAAAGACAACAAATCCTTTGATATTATATCTAAGGTCAGCAAGCTCTGCCTTAAAAACAATATCATTGAACCATTCATTAAAATCTTTTATTTTCATATCTTCCGATGCAGGCATAGTTAATCCTTCTTTTTATTTATATCTTTCTTCATAAATAGTTGTCATTGCCCTTAATTCAGCATGCTTTTCAAGGACAACATCCTGTAGTTTTCTTAGTCTTATTCTTGTTTCATTCATTTCTTCATTAATCTCTTTTGACATGTCTGGATCATATTTATTGCGATTTAAGCTAATTGCTAAATCAACATAGTTTGTCAATAACTTTGATATTTCCTCAAGATGATTTTTCAAAAACACACACCTTGAAGACATACCTTCCAATAAAAACCTTTGTATATGTTGATTATCGTTCAGCTTGCTTCCTTTTGTTGAACTTATGAATTTTTTTAGTTCAGTTTGTATTGATTTTAATCTGTCAGTATTTATTTTAGATAATGATTCTGCAACCTTTTCTTTCTTAAACAATGCGCTTAACATTTTTGATTTTATAATGCTTGCAAATGAAGGATCATTTTTTGGCAGATTTGTGTCAGTATATAATTCAAGCAAGCCATCTTTATACTTTGACTTTAGTTCAGTATATTTTCTTTCAAAATCAATAATCTTTTGCTTTTCTAGTTTTGGCGCTTCATATAGCAACTTGTTAGAAATCTTTTTTTCACCATTTTTTCTAACAGCCTTCTTCCCAAGATTCAAGAGCAATTGCCCTGTGCCATTTCCCTTATTATTTATTTGTATTTGTCTTGCTTGAGCAACAACCATAAACACCATCACTTGCAGTTTTTATTATTTTAGAAAAATAAATGAGGCTGCCCCGATTTGAACGGGGGTCAAAAGCTCCCAAAGCTCTTATGATAACCAAGCTACACTACAGCCCCTAACTTCAATATATTTAGTATATAAAAACCTTTAAAATACTTCATATACAGATAGAAACCTTGAAAAATAGATTCACGGGTATGCCAAAGCAAATTCCTGAATAATAGATCTTTCTGTATATTTCATAATTATATTATCCTGCAAAATGTTTAAAAATAGAATTGCTAAAACAAAAAACCAAAAGTCACTTCCAAAGATACCAATATTTCTCAAAATAATTTGTATAATCTCTTGCAAGATCATGATCATGCACAAACAATAATGATTCATCATTATTTGCAGTTCCGTTCTTTGAAAGATTCATTGATCCTGTCATGACAATATTTCCATCCAAGATACAAAGCTTGTTATGCATGTTATCAGGATTCTTGTCCTTAATTGCAGGAATACCTGCATCAACTAAACGATTATATTCGGAATAATCGTCAATTGTGCTTTCTTCAAAGATAAACCGCTTAGAAATATTTTTATCCAGAAGCAAATCAGTTACATCATCCAATGTAAAGCTGTAAAACATACAGTCAATTGAGCTATTAAGATCTTTTATTTTTCTAAGCACCTGTTCTTCACAATTGTCTTCAGGACAAAAATAATATTCTATGTTTCCAATATTTTGTTTTTCTATATCTTGATTTTGCTCAGGGCTGAACTCACCAGAAAAGAAAGAATTTATCTTTTCTGTAAATGCATCTGCAAGATCTTCATCTTCAATAACTAAATAATTATTATTGTTTTTGTAAACATCATTCAATGTGAAATTCATTGAGCCAACCAAAACAATCTTCCCATCAAACACACAAAACTTGTTATGCATATATGATTTATTGTCAGGATTTGTAATAACTGGAATTCCAGCCGACTTCAGAACACCAACCTTAGAAAGTTTCTTTGCAGATTCTCCATAGTCAGTGACTATATTTACATTTATATTTTTATCCTTTGCAGAAATCAAAGAATCTGATACTTCCCCCAAGCCGATATCATAAACTGCACAATAGATAGATTTTTTAGAAGAATCAATCAATTCAACAAGCTTGCCTTCGCAATCATCCTCTGGACAGAAATATGCCTCAGAATCTATGTGCCTGTTATCTGAAAAATATGAATTTTTAACACTTGCCTTCCCAGAATTAATCTGTGAATTCACATCTTCAGATATTTTGGAAATATCCGAAAGCTTAAAGTCAGGCAAGAAAGAAAATAAAATCAACAAAATAACAAGAGCAATCAAGATCCATGTAATCAATCTATCCATAACAATCAACTCAATGTTGCCTTTATTCTTCTTATTCCTGAAGCAACTGCCTCTTCTTTAACTATCTTGAATATCCCAAGATATTTTGTATTTTCTGCATGAGGCCCTGCACAGATTTCTTTTGAATAATCACCAATTGAATAAACCCAAACAACTTCAGGATATTTCGTTCCAAACTCTGACTGTGCACCTGTCTCTAATGCCTGCTCCAATGGCATTGATTCTTTTGTCACAGGAAGGTTTAAAGAAATCACTCTGTTAACTTCATCTTCAACGTTATTAATTTCATCATCAGTCAACTTTCTATCAAAGTTAAAATCAAACCTCAATCTTTCTGAAGTTATATTGCTTCCCTTCTGTTTTATATCTTTTGAAATAATGTTTCTCAAGGCCTGATTAAGAATATGCGTTGCAGTATGATATTTTTCAGTAATTTCTGTATGTTCTGCCAAGCCACCCTTGAACTTCTTCTCAGAGCCAACTCTTGACAGATCCTGATGAATTTGAAATTCCTTCTCAAAGCTAATTGTGTCAACTGAAATATTCTTTTCTTTTGCAAACTCAACAATCATCTCTATTGGAAAGCCATAGCTCTGGTAAAGAAGGAAGCTATCTTTTCCTGACAATTCTTTCCCTTTTTCAACAAGCTTATTAAACTCCTTCAAGCCATTCTCCAATGTCATCCTGAACTTATTTTCTTCCTTGCCAAGCTCATCTTCAATGAACTTTCTTTTGTCAAGAAGATATTGATATTCATCTGAATAAAGATTAATTATCTTCTCAGCAACCTTGCTACAAAAACCATCTTCAATCCCAATCATCTTTCCAAATCTTATTGCCCGTCTAATAAATCTTCTCAAAATATAACCTTGATCAGTGTTTGATGGAACAACTGCACGGCTGTCAGCAAGAATGAATGTTGTTGCCCTTAAATGATCTGCAATTATCTTGTATGCCTTCATTGTTTCTTTAGAAATCTTCTTGACAGATAATGATTCAATAAATTCTAAAAGCTTAGCTATCTTCTCCTCTTGATAAACATCATCTTCTCCATTGATTATTGTTGCAACCCTTTCAACACCCATTCCTGTATCAATGTTTTTCTGCTTAAGTGAAGTAAATTTTCCGTTCTTATCTTTATTGTATTCCATAAGAACAAGATTCCAAATCTCCAGCCAATCATCATCCTCAGGATCAAATGTCTTTGGTGCTGGTTTACTATTTGGCTTCCAATAATAAATCTCAGTGTCTGGACCACATGGACCTGATGTTCCTGCTGGACCCCACCAATTGTCTTTCAGAAATGCAAGTCTGTCTTTTTGAATTCCAACTTCCAGCCAGTACTTTTCTGATTCTTCGTCTTTTGGAACTTCTTTGCTTCCAGAGAAACAAGTGACTGCCAATCTTTCCTTTGAAAGATTAAGCCATTCCTTACTTGTCAAAAATTCATAGGCATAAGTTATTGCTTCTTTCTTGAAATAATCGCCTAATGACCAATTGCCTAACATTTCAAAAAAAGTAAAATGTGATGAATCACCAATCTCATCAATGTCTGTCGTTCTTATGCAGATCTGATTGTCTGCCAATTTCCTGCCTAAAGGATGTGGCTGGCCAAGAAGATATGGCACCAATGGATGCATGCCCGCTGTTGTGAAAAGAACTGTTGGATCATTCTCTGGAATCAATGATGCTGGAGAAATTATCTTGTGATCTTTTGATTCAAAGAATTCAAGGAATTTTTTCTTTAGAGTTATTCTGTTTAGTTTAGTCATGCAATCACAATTATTTAGATTAGTTTAAATTTTTTTTTGAGGTTTAGGTGATGCTAAATAATTCACAATTGAATTACTTAACTTAGGATAATAAACATTACTAAGTCTTTGCTTTGCAATAGAATTATACTCTTCAGAAATATCTATATGTATAAAATGTCTTTTATTCATAGTTGCAACTAGTGCTACAGTTCCCGTTCCACCAAACATATCTAATACAATATTACCTCTATATGAATAAAATTTAATTAATCTATAAATTAATGCCTCAGGAAATGGTGCTGGATGTCCATTACGTTTAGTTTCTGGCTGAATTCTCCAAATGCCATCAGTATATTCCTTAAATTCTTCTGCAGTTATATCTATATCATTATAATTACCTTGTAAATTATCTCCATTCTTTGTAAAAACTAAAATATACTCCCAAGAAGGAATTATGTGAGGATTAGCTGGACTCTTCCAACTTCCCCACGCAGTTCTTTTCAGCATCGTTTGCTTATACCAAATAATTTCAGTTCTAAATTTCAAACCAATTTTTCTAATATCTTGAGTCAGATCATGATGTAATGGAATAAATTCTTTTATTCCTGTCGGCGCAATATTTAAACAAAATCGCCCCCCAGGGGCAAGTATACGACTAACTTCTTTCCAAATGCCACACAACCAATCACAATAATTCTTGTATTCCATTTTATCATTGTGAGAATCATAATTTTTACCAACATTATATGGTGGTGATGTAATAATTAAATGAATACTATTATCAGGAATTTCTTTCAAAACTGTTTTAGCATCTCCGGTTATAATATTATCAATAAACTTATCTATATCAGTCATAACTATCAATCAATTTTTTAATATCCTTAAACAAATCGTCAATACTTTTTACCTTCTCGGTTTTTTCAAAATTGTCTCTCGCTAAATATATATTATCCAATTCATATTCTAAAATTACCCTTGTCTTCTTTGGTCCTCTTGCACCATCAATTGTATTTATTTCATCATCTTTATCTGGTGTTACCATATATACTTTTATTGTTTTTGTAATTTTGTTATCACTCAACTTAAGTTTCCAATAAGTGGTTTCAAAACCTCTTTCTCTAAAAGAATTTTTAACAGAAATTATTGCATATATCTTAATATAATTTGTTTTTGGATTGTATTTATACACAATAATATCAGCATCTGGAAGAAAAGAATATTTATTAAAATGAATCTCCAACATCCTTCTAACTAACTCTTTTTCTTCAGATAGATTTGTTTTAGTTAGTTCCGTATCTTTTATAAATTTAATATCGGTATTTTCAAATAATTCTTTTAATAAAACCAGAATTAATGTTTGTAAAGAATGCCCCACAAAAGTGCGCCAAGATTGTCTTGCTTTATTTTGAGCAATATTATTTGTAACTCCTTTTTTAGTCAATTCATTTGTTTTTTCAAATAAATAAATATCTTTGATATCCTCAAAAAAAACATCAATTTTAGAAAATGATTTTTCTTTATGTATCCTCTTAAAATCAGAAAACTTTTCAAAAATATGTTTGAAATCCATTTATATCACAATTTACTATTATCCTTATATATAATTATGAGATAATTATTTTAAATGTGTCGAAATTATAATGCATAATCTGCAGCAATTATTAAAAACCTATTCTAATATGTCTCTGACCTTGCCAACAGCTACAAGCTCTTCCTTTCCTGTCTTGAGATTTTTTATCTTTATTTTTTTTTGTTTTATTTCATCTTCGCCAATAAACCCTACAAAAGGAATACCTTGCTTGTCTGCATATTCTATGTTCTTTGCAACATTTCTTTCCATAAGATCTATCATTGTCTTTATTCCTTGTAGCCTTAGCTCTTGAGCAACTGCAATTGATTGCTTCAATGTCTTTATTGGTATCAAGTATATCTCTGCTGTAGTTTCTGCACCTGTTCCTTTTATCTTCTTAATTATTTCCATTATTGGTTCTAATCCCAAAGCAACGCCAGTTGCAGGATAACCTCTTTTTTCATTACCTAAATATTTGCCAATCATTCTGTCCCATCTGCCACCACCTGCAATTGATGATGACATAATTGATTCATCTTTGAGAAATGCTTCAAAGATTGGACCTGTATAATAGCCAAGGCCTCTTGCTAAAGATGGAAAAAATATAAAATCAACATTAAATGATTCAAGATAGTTGAACAGTTCTTCTAACTCTTTTGTGCCTTCGGTTTCGCCAAGGATGGATTTGATTTTTTTGAGTTTCTCTGTGTTGGTGCCAAAGACTGACAGAATGTCCAACAATTGCTGTATTTTATTTAAGTCAATTCCTTTCTCTTGGAGCTCCTTTTTCACACCAGCTTCTCCAATCTTCTTTAGCTTGTCAATTGCGATTATAACGCTGTCTGCCTTTTCTTCAGGGATCTTCACAAAGTTTAAGACATCATTAAGTAGCTTTCTGTCATTGACCTCTATGTTTGCATCCAATCCTAACTTCTTAAGTGCAAAAGAAACCAAAGATATTATTTCAGCATCTGCAATTACCCCCTTAACACCAACAATATCAACATCACACTGATAGAACTCCCTATATCTTCCTGATTTTATAGGACCATCTCTAAAGACAGGGCCTATCTGGTATCTCTTGAAAGGCATTCTTGTCTGAATATTCATTCCAATATATCTTGCCAAGGCAAATGTAAATTCATATCTTAATCCAAGCTTTCTTCCACCTTGATCTTCCAATCTATATATTTCAGAGATTGCATCTGATACGTCTCCTGCTGCGCATTTTGCCTCTAAGACATCTAATCTTTCAATAGTTGGAGTTTCAAGAGGAGAGAAGCCATACAATTCAAAGACATCTTTTATTTCCGAGATAACTTTATCTCTCATGATCTTTTCAGAAGAAGAAAAATCTCTGAAGCCCTTTGCAAGCTGAAGCTCAAAACCATTCTTTTCGGCCATAATTTTCATCTCTTAACTTATTTAATTATTGTAGTTAGCTATTATAAAACTTTTCTTAACGTCTTTTCTTTTGTGGTAAATATTTTCTAAAATACCGCATACGCCCACTAGCTTGGCGAGAGGCTAAGGGTCTAGACCGGGATTTGAACCCGGGCCAGAGGATCCACAGTCCTCTATGCTAACCACTACACAATCTAGACCATGTCAATCACTTCTAACAGATTGATCACCTTTTGTTATCAAGATCCTATTATCAACAACAGCTATTGCTACAGAATCTCCAAGATCAATTGATTTTCTCACAGATGAAGGTATTACAATCCTATTTCTAGAATCTGTGCTTATTAAATCAGAAGTGCCAATGAGAGTGATGAACTGAATCAGAAACAGCAGGTACCAGCATGATTATGCTATTAAACAAATCAAAATCCAGCTTGTATGTCTTAGACTGACTGCTGGACAAACAACTTGGAAGCCTTAATCTTCCTCTATCATCAATTTTACATTTTTGCATAGTTTGTTCACCACTTTGTATTTTTAAAAACCAATTATAAATAATTAAAGAAGTGAAACATTTTTAAAGAATTTGTGGGCTTGCAAAGAATCTCATGCTAAATTCAATTTCTTACAAACCATTCCAACAATATCTTCAAAAATATGTTTCTCTAAAATACCTATTCTTTTAACAATTTTATTTATATCAATTGCTCGTAATTGAAAAATTAATGCAACAGATGTTTTTTCTAATCCATTTGCTTTAGATGGTTCAATTGTGATTGTATTTACATATTTTAGAGATTTCAAATTAGTTGTGAATGGAATTATGATGATTGTTTCTGCTTCTTCATTTTACATAATCAATGCTGGCCTTAACCCACTTTGTTCATGTCCATTTGATGATGGAATTTCAATAAGCCAAAGCTCTCCAATCTTCATAGTTTTTCCTCAAAGTTCAACAATGAATCATCACTAAGCTTATCTAAAGATTTTAATTCCTTCTTGAAGTCCAAATCTCCTTCCACAACAGATAAATAATAAGATATGGCTTTTTCAACAATCTTGTTTCTATCAACACCACACAATTCACTTACTTTCAATAACTTATTATCTATCTCCTTAGTTACTTGTATTTGCACACAAACCACCTAATATAATAAGACAGAAATTGTATTTAAAGATATCTTAATTGTATTTTATATAAAAATATATTAAAATGCAAACTTAAAAACTAAAAAAGAAATAGAAAAAAAGGAAGGCTTACAATGCCTTCTTGAACTCTTTTCCTGCCTTGAATGCAACCTTCTTTCCTGCAGGTATCTTTATTGTCTTTCCTGTCTGTGGATTTCTCCCTGTTCTTGCCTTTGTCTTTCTAACTATGAATGTTCCAAATCCAATCAACTGAAGCTTTCCGCTCTTCTTTACAATCTTCTTTATTGACTCCAATGTTACATTGACAGCTTCCTCTGCCTTTGCCTTGGACATCTTAGTAGCCTTTGCTACATCTTCTACCAAAACTTTCTTATTCATTCCTTAAAACCCCCTTCCAAATTAGAAGTTATTGCAATTGTTTTAAATTGCTATTTAACTTAGCACAAAAAAGCTTTTAAATAGATGCCTGCAAACACAGGAAATTGGCTTATCCAAGAGCCTAATACACATATACCAAACTATTTCTTTTTTTTAGATTTATTGTCACTGAAAATGTTTGTCATAAGATATAAGAAGAGGTTTGCCATCACAAACACAAACAAAAAAAGATATGTTGATTCATGAGTTAGCTTGACATTGCATAACCCTCTGCACAAAGTCATTGGAAGAACAACAAAGACAAAATATAGATTGAAAACAAAAAAAATCAATACTTTCAACAAGCGCATCAATCCACCAATTAAAACAAAAGCGGACCTATTGGGATTTGAACCCAAGCCAAAAGCTCCGCAAGCTTACGTGCTATCCAGGCTACACCATAGGTCCATATATATTGAGAAATCAAGTTATTTAAAGAATATGTTTTTGAAGAAAAATTATGGTGTTTAAATTATTCAATCCTTTGAAAACCTTGCAGTTCCCCAAATAAGCACTGAAAAGAATCCAGCTCCCAAAAATATATATATCATCATCAGGCTTGCACTTACAAAAATATACTTAAACACAAGAAAATAGATTATTACTGCAGAAATGATATATGTCAAAACATTGTTTCCAAATGCTTTTGCAATCAATTCAAATACAAAAAATCCAATTATTGCCCCAACAATATATCTTGCAACAGGAAACACCAGCATGATAGATGGAACAATAAGTATTGCTATAAGAAGTATTAAAATGATCTTCAAGATTAGTGAGTTTACCCTTAGCATCCCAAACAGAAAACCTTTTTCTCCAGATATCATATAACAACCCTTTGATCAGCCCATCATTCTTGGATGTGGCATATGCACATGTTGCTTATGTGACTTATGCTGTGCTTCTACCCTTTCTTGAAGCTCAGTGCCTGTATGCACTTCATCCCTCATCTCCATTGCTTCTTTGCCACCACGTCCCATAGTAACAAAGAATGTGTCTACCAATACTGCAGATATTCCAATTGTCATTAAAATATATATTAGGTATGCAGTTCCAAAGATTGGCCAATAGAAGAAAATCATAAATGTTGCTGCCAAGACAATCAAGATGATTGCAATTGTGTTATGCGTAACTCTCTGTCTGACAAATGCTACAATTGCAACAAGCAGAAGCAATTTAAGTATTAATGAAAAATCTGAAAATATGCTTAATATTGTATACATCAATAATCCCTATCTTTCAATAAATTATCTTACAAACATATTATATCCTTAATTATTTCCGGCCTAATTGCACACAGCATTGAAGTTGTTATAATCATTGATTATCTGTTGATTTTCATCTGAAGTAAAATCAACTTCAGAATCAACCCATTTAACATATGCTGATGTAAGCCCAGTATATATGCAGGCTTTTCCTGTTCCAACCATGCTGAATATTTTGTCAATTGAATGTATATCTGAAGTCATGTGAGATCCTAATACAGGCACGCTTGCACCTGCAGGAACTGTGCTCAAAGTATATATCACTGTGTTTGCATCATTGTTATACGCAGTTGACGCATCAAGCTTGTAGTTGTCTGGAGTCAATGATGCAGGAAGGTATATCCAGCTTTTGATTAATGCCTTATCTGAAGTATAGCTTGCAAGATTAAGCTTATGATTACTGTACCCACCAACATTGTTAGTCATTCTAGAATCTTTAAGATCTGTTATGTTTGAATCATTATAATCATTCCATGTTAAAAATGTTTGAAAGTTCAATGGAATCACAGTTCCATCACTTGTCTTCAAGGCATAACTCAGATTATTATTTATAGGACAGATCACTCTTGAATAAATTGGAACAGGATTGTTAGGCATGAATTTTAAGTCAAGTACAATTCCTGAATTGCCAATATCATCCAATGTCAATGTCATAAGCTTTCCTGATTGGCTCTGCAGTTGCTCAAAGTCATAAGTATTTACATTATTATAATAATCAGCATTAACTATTACTGGTGTCTGAAGCGATAAATTATTTGATGATCTCAAATTAACATTGTCAGTGACTGCTATAATATCTTGGGCTTCTGAATTTAGGTAATTAACATTTGCACCATAACCAGATCTATTGCCATCAGCACCTGAATAATATCCCAAGTCCCCATCAACTGGGAGATAATAAAATATATTTCTTTCATTATATGGCAATTCAGAAACCAATGTCAATGAAATATGCAATGGACTTGGGTCCGATGTTGTAAAGTCAGAGTTTATTTCAACCTTGTATAATCCAGGAAGATTGCTGTTCTTAGATATGCTAAAGTTATTATCAACATTATAATCAGAAAATATATTATTCAATCCTAAGTTCACATTGATTGCTGAAAAATTCTGCTCACTATAATCAATAAAATCCTTAAGAAGATCTTCTGAAACTCCATCTGCTAACAGATATACATA
>Ga0172368_10004728_pt1 | contig 15615 bp, 13 predicted proteins | sample Lak11m_FD_114540 | JGI IMG/M metagenome (GOLD analysis project Ga0172368, IMG submission 114540) | Freshwater microbial communities from Kabuno Bay, South-Kivu, Congo - kab_022012_11m | ecosystem: Environmental > Aquatic > Freshwater > Lake | place: Democratic Republic of the Congo: South-Kivu...
CCGGTGGCATCACCACCGCGCTGCGCACCGGCGCCTTCAAAACCACCGGTCTGAACAGCGGCCCGCTGTTCACCTGGGGGTACTGGGTAGCCCAGTATTAATGGCTGACCAGTCAGTCTGAACTAGCGCACAGATGGAGCCCGGCGAGCAATCGCCGGGCTCCACATTTTGACAGGAAGATATGAAGAACAGTGGCCATGCACGCCGGGTCGGTTACAGATACAGGTCACGCTCCCCCGTCACCGTCCGCGCCAATACCGCTTCGATCACCGGCTCGTTGATTATCTGAGCCGCCCATGTCGGGCAGGGACCGCCATATTCATCCCCTATACGAAACGCCCTCCGTGGCATTCCGTTTTTGTGCACGTGCACAAAAACGGAATGCCGCGAAGGGCGCTCCCCTACGCAATTTATGCTCAATTTAACGCTGTGATAAAACGTTACGCGCTGTGGCGATGCAGCAGGATGCCGCGCACCTTGCTGACCAGCCGCTCGTTGGGCACCGGCCGGTCCAGGTACATGTCGGCTTTGATCCACTGCCGCCCCTCCGGGCTGTTCAGGTCGAAGGCTACCCCCATCTCATGCGAGGTGCTGCTTAACAGTACCAGCGGGGTGTCCGCCAGCGCCGGATCGCGCTTCATCCGGTACCCGAGCACGAACCCGGCATCCGGCCTCTCCAGCATGACGTCGGAGATCACCAGGTCGGGACGCCGCTCGCGCGCCATCGCCAGGCCGTCCGCCGCCGTGGTGGCGGTGATGACCGTGAAGCCGGCCTGCTCCAGCGTCGCCTTTTCCTGCGGCAACCGCTCATCTTTATCGATCACCAGAATGGTGCCGGAAATCGGTTCAGGTGTATGCATATCAACCTCCTCACAAGGTTACGAATACTGTAAAGTGAACACGGTTCTCTTTTACGGCAAGTTAAGTGACTGGTGACTAGTCACTGTAACTCGCCAGGCCTACCTGATTTTCACACACTTGCCACTTACCCAGGACACTAGTCACTAGTCACTAGTCACTAGTCACTAGCCACTAGCCACTAGCCACTCGTCACTTCCCCCGCTTCGTATACCGCGTATGCAGCAGCGCATGCGACTTCTCGCCCAGCGGTTTGCCCAGGTACTCTTCATAGAGCTTCTGGACAATCGGGTTGTCGTGTGAAGCGCGGATGGTCAACGCCTCATCTTCCGTATACACGGCCTTCATACGCGCCTTGCGGGTGGCCGCCGTCGTCGGCATCGGGCTCCCGCCGCCGCCGATGCAGCCGCCCGGGCAGCCCATCACTTCAATGAAGTGATACGGACAGGTGCCGGCCTGAATCTGTTCGAGCAGCGTGCGAGCATTCATCAGCCCGTGCGCCACCGCCACACGCACCTTCGTGCCGTGCATGTCGACCTCCGCTTCCTTCACACCCTGCATGCCGCGCACCGGGGAGAAGTTCACGCGGCCGAGCATCTCACTCGTCACCGGGCCTTCGATCTTTTCCGGTGCGGTCAGCAGGAAGTAGGCCGTGCGCAGCGCGGCTTCCATCACGCCGCCGGTGGCGCCGAAGATCACGCCGGCGCCGGAGGCCACGCCGAAGGCCGGGTCGAACTCTTCGTCATCCAGCTCCTCGAACTTGATACCCGCCAGCTTGATCAGCCGCGCGGCTTCGCGGGTGGTCAGCACGTAGTCCACGTCCTGATAGCCGCTGTCATTCATCTCCGGCCGCTGCGCCTCATACTTCTTCGCGGTGCACGGCATGATGGAGACCACCACCATCTTCTCGGGATCGAGGCCTTGCTTCTCCGCGTAGTAGGTCTTCAACAGCGTGCCGATCATCATGTGCGGCGACTTCGCGCTGGACAGGTGGTCGAGCAGCTCCGGATAGAAGTGCTCGATATACTTCACCCACCCCGGCGAACAGGAGGTGATCTGCGGCAACACCTCTTTCCCGCTCGTCAGCCGGTGCACCAGCTCGCTGCCCTCTTCCATAATCGTCAGGTCGGCGCCGACATCGGTGTCAAAGACCTTGTCAAAGCCGCAGCGGCGCAGCGCGGCGGTCAATTTGCCCGTCACGCGGGTGCCCGCCGGCATGCCGAACTCCTCGCCGATGGTGGCGCGGATGGCCGGGGCCACCTGCACGATGACCGTCTTCTCCGGGTCGTTGATGGCGTCCCAGACTTCCTTCAGGTTGCTCTGCTCGCGCAGCGCGCCCGTCGGGCACACCAGGATGCACTGCCCGCAGTTGACGCAGGCGGTGTCGCCCAGGCTGTGGTCGAAGGCCGGCATAATCACCGACTGGAACCCGCGCCGGGTGAAGTCCACCGCCGCCACGCCCTGGATCTCCTCGCATACGCGCACGCAGCGCCCGCAAAGGATGCACTTCTCCGGGTCACGCACCAGCGACACGCTGCTGGCGTCGATGGGCGCCTCGCGATGCGCGCCGGAGTAGCGCATTTCGCGCACGCCCAGGTCCTGCGACAGCGTCTGCAGCTCGCATTTCCCGCTGCGCACGCAGCTCAGGCATTCCTGCGGGTGGTTGGCCAGCAACAGCTCGACGATGGTTTTGCGCGCCCGCCGCGCCCGCGGCGTGTGCGTGTGCACCACCTGGCCGTCCGCCGCCGGGAAAGCGCAGCTCGGTACCAGCCCGCGCGCGCCTTCCACTTCGACCACGCACATGCGGCACGCGCCGGAGGGGAACAGGTCCTCAAGGTAACAGAGCGTCGGAATGTCGATACCCTGCTCCCGGCACACCTGCAAAATGGTCTGCCCCTGCTTCGCCTCAACTTCTTTATCGTTAATGGTCAGTTTGATCGTATCTGACATGATCTCTCCTGTCGGGGACTGACCCCGCATTTCCACTCGCTACCAATCTTCCACCTGTTAGAGGGTCAGTCCCCATGCATAGGCAAGCTTTCCGGTTCGTGGGGACAGACCCCCAACGAACTTTGTCATATTCCTGCCGAGCATTAAATTCGAGGTCTGTCCCCCAAGCTTTCTTACTCCGCCACTACCGCGTCGAACCGGCAGGTATCCTGGCACACGCCGCAGCGCAGGCACTGATCCGGGTTGATGAAGTGCGGCTGCTTTGCGCTGCCGGTGATGCACCGCGCCGGGCAGTTCTTCGCGCACGCCGTGCAGCCCTTGCACTTCTCCACGTCGATGGAGAAGTTGAGCAGCGACCGGCACGCCCCCGCCGGGCAATGGCGCTCGAAGACGTGCGCCTCATACTCCTCGCGGAAATATTTCAGCGTGCTCATCACCGGGTTGGGCGCGGTCTGTCCCAGTCCGCATAATGACGTGTCCTTGATCACCGCCGCCAGTTCTTCCAGCATCACCACCGATTTGAAGCGCTGCAGGGTGTCCTCCGGCTTCTCGTCACGGTACGGCCGCACGATCCGCTCGAGGATCTCCAGCATGCGCGTGGTGCCCTCACGGCACGGAATGCACTTCCCGCAGCTCTCGTTGCGGATGAAGTCCATGAAGAACCGCGCCAGGTCCACCATGCAGGTGCCTTCGTCCATCACCACCAGGCCGCCCGAGCCCATCATCGCGCCGGCGGCAATCAGGCTGTCGTAGTCCACCAGCGTGTCCAGCATCGTGGTCGGCAGACAGCCGCCGGACGGGCCGCCGATCTGCACCGCTTTGAACGGCACGTCGTCCAGGATGCCGCCGCCCACGTCGAAGACGACTTCGCGCAGCGTCATGCCCATCGGCACTTCCACCAGCCCGCTGTATTTCACCTTGCCGGTAAGGGCGAAAACCTTGGTGCCTTTGCTCTTCTGCGTGCCCACGCTGGCAAACCACTCGCCGCCCTGCTCCACGATGGTCGACACGTTGGCGAAGGTCTCCACGTTGTTGATGTTGGTCGGCTGGCCCCACAGCCCGCTCTGCGCGGGGTACGGCGGGCGGACGCGCGGCATGCCGCGCTTGCCTTCGATGGAGGCCAGCAAGGCCGTCTCCTCACCGCACACGAAGGCGCCGGCGCCTTGCTTCAATTTCAGGTGGAAGTTGAAGCCGCTGCCCAGGATGTTGTCGCCCAGCAGGCCGACGCGCTCCAGCTCGTCGATGGCGTGCAGCAGCCGGCGGATGGCCAGCGGATATTCCGCGCGGCAGTAAATGTACCCGTGATCGGCGCCGATCGCCATCGCGCCCAGCAGCATCCCCTCGATCACGCGGTGCGGATCGCCTTCCAGCACCGAGCGGTCCATGAACGCGCCCGGGTCGCCTTCGTCGGCGTTGCACACCAGGTATTTCGGGGTGCGCTCCTGCGCGCGGGTCAGCTGCCACTTGCGCCCGGTGGGGAAGCCGCCGCCGCCGCGGCCGCGCAGGCCGGACTTCAGCACTTCATCCAGCACGGTCTGCCCGTGGTCGCCGGCCGCAATGGCCTTCGCGAAGGCCTGGTAGCCGCCGCGCGCTACGTATTCGTCCAGCGAGTCGGGATCGATCATGCCGCAGTTCTTCAGCACGATGCGCCGCTGCTTTTCCAGCACCGGCAGCGAGTAGAGATTGGGGAGCGTGAATTCGTCGCAGTCTTTCGCGGCGTCCGGGGTGTCGATGTATCCCATCGCCATCTCGCGCGGCAGTTCATCGTGCACCAGGTAGCACTCGACGATCTGCACCGCCTTCTTCGCGTCCACATTGTCGAAGCACACGCGCGGGCGGCCGGGCTTCTTCACGTCGAGCATCGGCTCGCGATGACACAGCCCGAAGCACCCCACCTCTTTCAGCACGGCGTCGATGCCGTGCTCGGCCAGCTTGTCGCGCAGCACGGGAATGACCTTGTCCATGCCGCTCGCCAGCCCGCAGGTGCCGGTGCCCAGGTAAATGATCGGCATCTGCTGAATGTGCATCGCCGCATCGCGCGCCGCCGCCAGCTTCTGCGTGCACGCCGGATCCTCATGGCAGATCGGCCCTTGCAGCCGGCAGCGCAAGTAATCCGCGCACGGCGTCGCCGCCGTATGCGTACAGCGCGCGCAACATGCGTCCATCAGCAGATCGTCCAGCAAAATATCAATAGTCGAATGTGTCATATCCCAGCCTCAGCCTTCCTCGTCCCCCAGGAGTCTCTTACTCTTACTCTAAACTATTGCTCTAGACCGTCCCCGACATCTACCAGCCCACCGATCTACAGCACCACTGCCCTTCCTCGGCAATTTCATTTTGCACTTTGCATTTTGCACTTTTCATTTTTCATTCTTATCATCTTTATATTCCTTCACCAGCTTCCCGACCCCGCGCGCCTGCACCGCGCCGTGGAAGTCGCCGTCCACCGTCACCACCGGCGCAATCGAGCACGCGCCCAGGCAGGCCACCGTCTCCAGCGTGAACTCGCCGTCCGGGGTCGTCTCGCCGGGTTTCACGCCCAACTCGCCGGACAGCGTGTCCAGCAGCAGCTTCGACCCGCGCACGTGGCACGCCGTACCTCGGCACACCTTGATGGTATGCTTGCCGGTGGGCTTCAGGCGGAACTGGTTATAAAACGTCGCCACGCCGTAAATCTTCGCGGTGGAGACGCCCAGGTGTTTCCCGATGGAATCCAGCGCCTCTTCCGGCAGGAAGCCGAATCGCTCCTGCACCGCCTGCAGCAGCGGGATCAGCGTCTCGCGCCGACCGGCGGGGAACTCTCCGAGAATTTCCTTCACGGCGTCCTGGGTGCATTGACAGGTATGGTTACTACTCATATTCAGTCGCTCCGGTTTCGTGAAATAATTCACTAGTGAAATATATCACAATCTTTCAGTGCATGTAAACATTATTTTCCGTATGTCAGGCTGTTTTAACGATAAATATCTGAGAATCTGTTGTGAGTGTGGGCATTCACCAAGAAAATATACCAGATATTTATAGTGGCTTCCGAGCAACAGGCGGAAAATGATAAGAAGAGGACAATTCGTGACAACTGTCACGAACTAAACCGCAGTAAGGGTATTCCTGCGCCGGCACGAGCTGCGGCAGCAGCGGCATATTGATAGCCCATGATGTAAATCATGGGGACCCTCCCACAAATGATGCATCAACGCAACCATGTGTTCGTCACCCCTCGTCCGATACCGGGTATCCATCATGATTGCCGGTGCATAACATCACGATAGGGAGGGATAGAGATGGAAATGCCGATGATGCACCATCACTCGCCGAAGATCATCGTCTTCCCGATGGGGATGATCTTCACCGTGATGGTCAGTTTAATGTTGACCTGGAAGATCGCCAGGTCATTAAAAATCATGGCGATGACCATGGCGCTGGATAAAATGGGCGAACGGCTGTCCGAGGAGGAACGTGCCGAACTGGAAGGCCGAATCCGGCATAAACTGTTCGAGCGCCACTGCTGCTGCGGCGGGTGCCACCATATGTAATCTCACGAGATGGTGACATTGCGACAACGCGAGACGGAGGCAGCCAAACCGGTTGCCTCCGCCCATTCAGGGAATTCGTTCACATCATGGGGCCCCCTCCAGCACCCGCCCAACCACTCGATTCGCCGGTAAATTGACAACGACGATGTGTGCGTGATATGGTACGGTTTGTAAAGGGGAGTAGCTAATCAGGGAGAGTCAACATACTGGCGGCGACGCCTGGCTCTTCCGGCCTCCGACAGGGCTTAGCGAGACTTTTGCGCGATACCCGTATTGGCGGTGCTTGCGCAAGGGTCTCTTTTTTTATGTCTCCCCGACAATGGAGCATGACCATGGATGCGTTCTGGTTAGCCTTGGGGATGGTGTTTATTGCCGAATTAGGTGATAAGACCCAACTGGTGGCCCTGTGCCTGTCGAGCCGGTATAACGCCTGGGTCGTGCTGGGTGGAATCACCGTCGCCACACTGGTGGTCCATGTCTTTTCCGTGCTGCTGGGGGGTGGAGTCGGTCACTTCCTTCCCCAGACGTGGATCAACCTGGTCGCGGGACTCGCCTTCATCGGCTTCGGACTCTGGACGCTCCGCGGCGATGCGCTGGATGACGAAAACTGCGGCGCCAAACCGGCGAGATCGCCCTTCCTGCTGGTGGCCACCACATTTTTCCTAGCCGAGCTCGGTGATAAAACCATGTTGAGCACCGTGACGCTGGCGACCGGCCATGCACTGATCCCCGTCTGGCTCGGTTCCACGCTGGGGATGGTGCTGTCGGACGGGTTGGCGATTATCGTCGGGCAGATCCTGGGCAAGCGCCTGCCCGAGCGCGCCATCCAGATCGGCGCCGCCGTCATCTTCTTTGGCTTCGGGCTCTACAGTGTCGTGAAAGGCGGGATGGCGCTGCCCGCCTATAGCTGGCTGATTGCCGGCGCCGCCACCCTCGCCCTGTTGGCCTGGTATCGCCTGCAGACGTTGCGTGACCAGCGCGTGGCCCTGCAACGGATGACGGCCGATCTCGTGCCCCCTGCCGTCGAGGAAGCGGAAGACCTGCTGGCCGCCGGCAGTAAGCAACCGTAGCCTCGCAGTACCCCGAGCCCCGTCGTCACATTACGGCACCGCGAAGACATACATCGTATTGTCATACGGAATATCCTGCAGCCCGGGCGTGCCGGTCAGATCGAAGCCGGCCACCCAGCCGCCCCAGCCGTTGGCAAAGGCGATATACTGCTTGCCGCCAACCGTGTAGGAGATCGGCGCGCTGTGCCAGCCGGAGATCGCCTGGTAGTTGTACAGCAGCTTCCCGGTATCGGCATCCAGCACCAGCATCTGTTGATCCGGCGTGCCGGTGATGACCAGGCCGGTGGCCGTGCACAGCACGCCGGCGACCACCGGGTATTTCGTGCGCACGTCCCAGGCAATGGTCTTCTTCTCCACGTCGATGGCAGCCACGTGGCCGTAAGCCTGGTTCGGCACCGGAACCGACGTGCCGCCCCAGTAGAGCAGGCCGGGGATGAACTCCTGCTGGATCATCCGGTGGATGTGCCCGTTCTCGATCACCGGGATGAAGATGCGCTTGCGCACCGGATCATACGCCACCGGGCACCACTCCTTGCCGCCCGACGCGCCGGGATACACGGTGACATCGTGATCCTTCGCCGGAAATACCTCCTTGTTCAAGGTCGCCTTGCCGTCCGGCCCCACCGTGCCCCAGTTGTATTTGTGCACGTAGGGGATGGCGTAGATGAACGCGCCGTTGGTGCGGTCCAGTACGTAGAAGAACCCGTTTTTCGCCGCGAACATCACCACTTGCCGGCGGGCGCCATCCACGGTGATGTCATCGATGATCGGCTCGACCACGTTATCCAGATCCCACACGTCGTGCGGGACGGTCTGGTAATACCACTTCAACCGTCCGGTGTCGGCGTCCAGCGCGATGGTGCACTCGGTATACAGGTTGTCGCCCGCGCGGTCGCCGCCATACAGATCCGGGCCCGGGTTGCCGACGCCGGCGAAGATGGTATTGGTCGCCGGATCGTAGGTCGGCGGCATCCACACCGTGCCGCCGCCGTTTTTCCAGGAATTGCCGGCCCACGTTTCGTTGCCGGGCTCGCCGGGGCCGGGAACGGTCCAGAAGCGCCAGAGCGGCGCCCCGGTGCGGACATCATACGCGTCCAAGTGCCCGCGCACGCCGAAATCGGCGCCGGAAATCCCCGCGATCACCTTGTTGCCGATGATCTGCGGCGCCACGGTGGCGCTGTAGCCGTTGCGGTAATCGTCCATCACCACGTCCCACAGGATGACGCCGGTGCGGGCATCAAGGGCGATCAGGTGGGCGTTCAGCGTGACGGCGATCACCTTCCCGTCGCCCACCGCCACCCCGCGGTTGACCGCGCCGCAGCAGAGGGGAATGCTGGTGGGCAGCGGGTAGGCCAGGTGCCAGAAGATCTTGCCGGTCGCCGCATCGACGGCATAATAATGGTTCCATGGGGTGGTAAAATACATCACCCCGTCCACCACAATCGGCGACGACTCGAAGCCGTCATGCATGAAGGTCGGCAGCGTCCAGACCGGCGTCAACCGGCTCACATTCTCCCGGGTGATCTGCGTCAGCGTGCTGTAGCGCCACGCGCTGTAATTGCCGCCATACAGCAGCCAGTTCCCCGGCTCCTGCCCGGCCGCCAATTGCCGCTGGCTGATATTCGCCGGCAGCGGCGGCGCCTGCGCCCACGCCAAGCTCACCACAAGCAAGCATGCCAGTATGAAAAGATGCCGGTAGCGCATCGGGTGTCCCTCCTTCATCAAAGATGTTATTGAAACCGCTGATTTCGCAGATTTAACCTGGAAGCAGCGTCGTTACTATCTTTGCGAAGTAATCAATCTGTAAAATCTGCGTAATCTGTGGTTTCAAAATCGTGTATCAATGTTTCGCCTTGTGTCCGGACAGCGGATCCGGAAGCCCGCCGCGCCAGCGCAGGTAGGTGATCACATCCCAGCGGTCCGTGACACTGAGACTGGCGAACGACGGCATCAGGTTCCCCGGCACGCCCTTCGACACGACGGAGAACACCGCGTTGTCCGATCCCCCACCGTAATACCAGATGCGGTCGATATGGGGAGGCGCCAGGAACGAGCCCTGTGCCTCGACCCCGTGGCAGCCCGAGCAATACAGGTTGTAGATCCGGTGCCCTTTTTGGACCGCCACCTTATTGTCGGGCGCATACTTATTGTGATACAGGTCCAGATCCCCGCGCGATATGGTGGCGGTTGAGTTCGGCTCATACATGCCGGCCACGTAACCAGCCAGCTCCCAGCGCGCCTGGGCGGGGATGTTCTGCAGGTGGGGCGGCATCATGGTGCCCTCCCGGCCGTTGGTGATGATGTAGTAATCCCGCCCGATGTCCGAGTTGCGGGCATGGAAATTGGCCGGTTTCGGCCAGATATGCGCATCATTGGCTGCCCACGGCCCGTCGCCGTTGCCCGTCGCCCCGTGGCAGCCCATGCAAGAGGTGACAAACAGCGTCGGCGCAATGCCGGTCGGCTGCGGGGTATTATTCACGCCCCACGGTGTGGCCCATTGAATGAAGGTATCCGGCGGCTGGCTGGCCAGAAAGCTGACGATCTCCCGAATCACCTTGTCACTGGCCACCGGGCCGAAGGCCGGCATCTGCGTGCCCCGGATGCCGTGGCGGACGATGGACCCGATCATCGCCGGCGAATCATGGATCAGCGTCAGATTGGCTGGCGGCGGGATGAACAGGGTGTGCTGCGGACCGTCTCCCTGGGCGTTAATGCCGTGGCAGGCGCTGCAAAACAAGGCAAAGCCCTTCTGCCCGTTGGCGGCATCGGCCCGCTGCCTGCTGTCCGCAAAGGTGAAAATCAGCAGCAGCAAACTCAAGCACAGCAGACCGGCCAACGACACCATGGAGCGCCGTTGCAGGCATCGGCGTTTCATACGCCCCCTCCCTTCTCACACGTGCATGCACACTGCCGGAACGGGCTAACAGGTGACGCGCGCGTTTCCTGATATTTCTGACGGATTAATGCTAGGACGATGGAGTGAGAAAGGAAGGGACGATTTCCTGACATATCACGTCAAGGTGCTGAATTCATGCAGGTCAACACCCGCCAGCTGCGGCAGCAGCGACACATTGATAGCCCACGGTGTAAACCGTGGGGTCGCTGTCACCGGGGGTCGCTGTCACCGGGGGTCGCTGTCACCATGGGGTCGCTGTCACCATGTGGCCCTCACCCCGTCCCCATCATCCGCCCAATCGCCCGTCCCAGGCACTGCACCCCCTCTTCGATCCGCTCCGGCGAGGCATTGGAAAAATTCAGCCGCATACAGCGCTGGCCGCTGCCGTCCACGAAGAACGGCAGGCCGGGCACAAAGGCCACCCGCTCCTTGATCGCGATCTCGAACAGCGCCGTCGCCGACAGCCCCTCCGGCAGCGTCATCCACAGGAACATCCCCCCGTCCGGCCGCGTGCAGCGCACCTCCGGCGGGCAATACCGGGCGATGGCCTGCAGCATCGTGTCGCAATGCAGTCCATACCGCGCGCGGATGGCGGCGATGTGCCCCTCCAGGTCGCAGTCCTGCAGGTATTGCGCCAGCACATACTGCGAAAAAGCGCTGGTGTGCAGGTCCGTCGCCTGCTTCGCCACCGTGAAGTGCCGCATCATGAATTGCGGCGCGCACACCCACCCCAGCCGCATGCCCGGCGAAAAGATCTTCGAGAACGACCCCAGCAGCACCGTGCGCTCCGGATAGAAACTCGCCACCGGCGGCAGCGCCTCCCCGCGGAAACGCAGCTCCCCATACGGATCGTCCTCGACCAGCACCGTCCCCGCCTTCCGCAGCAGCGCCGCCAGTCCCTCCCGTTTCTCCCGCGAGTAGCTGATGCCCGACGGGTTCTGGAAATTCGGCACCGTATACATCAGCTTCGCCAGCCCCTCCGCCAGCACATCGCCCAGCCGCTCCAGGTCGACCCCGTCCTCCTCCAGCGCCACCGACGTAAACGCCGGCTCATACAGCGAAAACGCCTGGATCGCCCCCAGGTACGCCGGCCGCTCCAGCACCACCCGGTCCCCCGCATTCAACAACACCTTCCCCACCAGGTCCTGCGCCTGCTGCGAGCCATTGGTGATGAGGATCTGCTCCGGGTCCACTGTCATCCCGAACCGCACCCAGTACCGCTCCGCAATAAACTCCCGCAGCGGCCGATACCCCTCCGTCGTGCTATACTGCAGCGCCCGGTTCCCAAACCGCTCCAGCACCTGCTGCACGGCCTCCGCCATCTCCGCCACCGGAAACGTCTCCGGATGCGGCAGCCCGCCCGCAAACGAAATGATCCCCGGATCCTCCGTCACCTGCAAAATCTCCCGAATAAACGAAGCCGGCGTCGTCGCCATCCGCGTTGCAAAACAGCTCTCCATCCCCATCCTCCCTTCACCAAAAACAAAACCCCCTCCCGTTTCCGGGAGAGGGTAAAAGCTGTGCGTCGACGTCCCGGAAGCGGTTAAGTCTCCCCGGTAATAACGACGACAGTATGGGTGCTCGTGAATAACAGTGTCTTCATAGACAATTGAGAGGGTAATGGAAATGCGGGCGCTTGTCAAGGCTGGCGAAATCGAAGGCGATTGTAGTATTTGTAAAGACAATATTCCAAAAGTATGACCGGGTGAAACGCAGGCGGGAGGTCTACCATGCGGGCGCTTGACACCGTCATAGGCGAGAGTATTATGATAATGAAAGTGAAATAAATATCCTCACGGAATTATTTGAATGAAAGGTTGTAATCATGGAATGCCCTCAATGCGGTTACAAGATGGATGCCTTTACCAAGGAATGCCCGCGTTGCAGCAAAATGAAGGCAGCCGCGTCACCGCAGCCACCGAAGGAGCGTCCAACACCGCCGCCGACCCGCAGGGTCACAGTGCGTTGTCAAATCTGTGGGAAAGAGCTACCCGCTAATGCAACGGATTGCCCGGAATGTGCGGCCGTGTCTAAAATGCAACAGACTCACCCCTCTGCCCCGGTGACCGCCTACCATGCCCTGCCGCACCCCCCACCGCCTGGCACGCCTGCCGGTTTGCGAGTGCTGATTCCGATAGCCATTGCCCTCGTTCTGTTGCTCGGAGCAGGTGCCTACTGGTACCTGTTCTACGGTCGTAAAGGCGTATTACACGGCGAGATGTTTGTGGTCACCCGGGGGCGGGAGAATATCAAGTTGGGACTGGTAAGTGTGGGGGTCTATCCGTTATCGACAATCATCACACATATAGAGAAACGGAAGGCAACCGCACAGCAGGAAACCGCCACACGCCAGGCTAGAATCGATGCCGCACGATCTGAGATGCAGCAACGGAAAAGCGAACTGGATGCGAGAACAGGTGAGATGAATGCTGCCCGGGAAGCCAGTTTGGCCGTGTCACCCTCCAACTATCCGGATTTTGATACCTACCTTGCTGCCAGCGAGCAAGCCGATCAGCGATGGCAGCAAACGACCGATGTGCGCGATCAGGCACAGCAGGCTTATAACTCCGCAGAAACCGCGTATGAATCGCTGCTCAGCGAAGCCGATCAATTCACCTCCGGCGATTTCTATTTTACCGGACTGTCCAAACCGTTGATCGTAGTGAAAACAAACGCGGACGGGCAATTCGATGTACCGCTGCCGATACGCGGTCAATATGTCCTGTGCGCCCAAACGCAACGCGAGGTGTTCGATGAAACTGAGGAGTATTACTGGCTGGTGAAAGTCTCGATGCATGGCAAAAGCCGGCAATCCATCTTCCTCTCGAACGATAATATGACCGATTCGGGATCGGTTGACTCGCTCATTGAAACGGACTAGTATTCCGGGAAAGCTAGAGGGCAAGCGTCCGACAGGCAAGCAGCATGGCTGACGATTGCCCTCTCTTCTTAGGAAGGTATCTCATTCTGGCGGGCGAAGTGCAGAGTAAGCGCACGAGCGAAAGATATAATGCGGAAGCGCTGTCGGTGAAAAGGCTGTGAACCGTGGGCAGTGGCATCCCTATAACAGCAACAGAGGAGAGATCGGTGACGGTCCCTATTTTGGATGAGGTTGCACAGTTTACGAAACTGCTGGCAGATTTCAACCGCCTTGGTGAAGGTTCCCAAACGGAGCCCACATTCCTGGAAATATCCGGTTATCCACATTACGAAAATGTCTGCAGTAATATCCTGGCCTTCTTTCTTGATCCGGGGAAAGAGCATGGGTTAAAGGATCTGGCCCTGGCTGCGCTGCTCGAATGCTCGCGCGAAACAATCAGGATTTCGAACGTCTCGGTTGAGCGAGAAGTCTACACGGGCAATGGACGCATTGATCTCGTCATTACTGCGGATGAGTGCATCATGGCGATCGAGAATAAAATATTCCACGACGTCATCAACGATTTTGCGGATTACAGGCGGTATATCGAAATCAATGCTAATGGACGAAAAATCATCCTGCTGATTCTCGGTCTGCATCACATCGAATGCCGGACGCTCTCCGGCTTCATCAGCATATCGTACCGCGAATACTTCGCCATCATAAAGAAGAATATCGGTGGGTATCTCACCAGCTCCAATAGTAAGTATCTGATCTTCCTGTTGGAATTCATACAGAGTATCGAGCATCTGATTGAGGGGAGTGCGATGAATAAAGAGCTCGTGGCATTTTTTCACGACAATCTCCAGGCGACGGAGGCGTTTATTACGGCGTGTGACGAGCTGAGAACCGAGCAGCGTAACAAGGTGAACCAGTTGGCCGAGATGGTCAACGTCAAAGCGCCTGATGGCGTGCTGAAGCAATGGGTCTACCGTGAGCCCCGCCGGTTATTCGATACCCTCGTCCACGATATCAAGGCCGATTATCCCATTGCAATCGATTGCACCATCACCCCTGCGGGATGGAGAATGGTTATTTTCGACCGATACTCCGGAAACCTGGATAAGCTAAAAACGTTGCTGAAGGACATCGGAATCAAATATTCGATGCAGGAAGACCGGTGCTGGATAGACGTGCATGTCGCATACGACGGGCAGGTCGAAACGGTCGCCGAAAAGTTGACGGATATCATAGTCAATATACTGGAGAAAGTGTCGAAGCCACTTTCGGTTGAAGGGAAAGATGGCCAGGCATGAACCGTTTTCTGGAACGGAAACGCTGCTGGCGCGCGCTGATCGGTATCGCGTTGGGGGTCGGGGCACTCTGCGGCCTGTGGTGCTGGCAGTCGCCGCGTCCATTGAGAGTGGTGAAAATCGCATCACCCAGCGAAGAATCATGCATGCGGCACAAGAATTATCGAATCGTATCAGCGATATCAGCGAGCGTGATTGCTGGAGCGGGTTGCGGGCGAGTGCGCGGTGACCAGGCTGGACTATTGAATGTTTACAGTTCCGGTGGTGCAATGATTTCAACAGGCGGGTAATCCAATAATGCGTTTGTCAAGCTGACGAAACGGCGTGTTTTCACTTTCACCAGATGCTTAAAATTCCAACTCAGCACATAGGGGATTTGATTGACTGATGCGCAGGCGACATGAAGTGCATCGTCATAGTATTTATCAGGAAATATGCCGCGTTGAAGATATTGTTGTGCCAGTAATTCTACTTGAGGGGTAATTGGTAAGACGGTAAAATCGGCTATCGTGTCGGTAATTCTCTTGGCAGTCGGATCTTTCATCGCCGCGAGTTCCTCAATGACGATGGAAGAGATGAAGACATCGAATTCAGCAAACTTCATCCACGCTGATGACGTCATCGCCTTTCGTTCCGGCGTGCGATCGTCAAACAATGCGCTGATCACCGACGTATCAAGATAAATCCCCGCTTTTTTTATCGTCATGATGCCTTTTGTTGTTGTGTAGCTGCCATGCGCTTGATTGCACGGATAGCGTGTAATTCAGCCATCATCTCATCATTTTCGAATTCCTCTCGCGCTTCATCAAGCAACCGCCGGGCAATGGTGAGATCAAGTTGATATTCACGGGCGATTTTATCAATATGAAAATAGCTGAACTCTTCCATGTTGCCCCTCTCTTCTTCTAATACTCAACCTCGACTTTCCTACCCGGCTTAATTATAACAGAATTCAGGTTAACGAAGGAGACTATAAGAATAGGGAAAAAATTGGGGGACTGGTGATGTATTTTTAACCAGTCCGAGGGGGACTGTCCGTATTTTCCCCAAGCTTCCCCTCCCGCCCCCGACGCTCCACCCGCTCTATCTGATCTGAGCTCTGCCGCCCCTCGTCCGGAAAATGCGTGGCTGTACC